>Ga0315547_1001828_pt1 | contig 15788 bp, 11 predicted proteins | sample SalMarSW160240MG_2_FD_202542 | JGI IMG/M metagenome (GOLD analysis project Ga0315547, IMG submission 202542) | Salt marsh sediment microbial communities from the Plum Island Ecosystem LTER, Massachusetts, United States - Salt Marsh Sediment SW1601-240 ... | reverse complement strand
TCACTTGCTTTCAAATGAAACCTGTTTTAGCTGTTCAACCTGGTTCAATAATCTTTCCTTGTTCTCATCTGAACACTTAGTCCAGTTGGTAAACAGGAAACCATCACCGCCTTCTGCCTCCATCACCTTCTTCCATTGTTCAATACGTTCCTTGTTTCCCCCGGGGGCAATCCAAACGTCAAAGGCATAGTCGGACAAACGCTTAATAAGTCCTTCATGAACAAGATCGTAATCCCAGACAATATGAACAATATCTTTGGGAATTTGAGATTCTGCAGCCCGCATTTTATCGGCATGTACCTGTGCAATAACATCGCGGTTTTCATATGAAGTATCGTTCCATACCACTGTTTTCAGTCCCCTTTCCTGCAGGTAATCGTGAAAAAAGGTAATTGTCTCAACGTATTGAGAAACTGAACGATGATGATCCTCATCCATACCGATATGAAAATAATTTTGTGGCTTACAAACTTCAATAATTTCATCAATCACATCCGTGGCTGTCTGGCGGTATTCCTTTCTTACCGACACAAAATTCAGCGGGCTCCAATGAGGCGATAACCATTTATCATGAAGATTGCGACCGCTTCTTGAGAAATTTAATTTTGGAACAAATTCAATTCCCAATTCATGTGCTTTAGCTGCGAATTGTTTCAGATCATCCATGGGAACACTATAATGACGTGTTAATTCCGGATGAGAACTGTAAATCACACCATCTTCAATATCCAGGATCACCATGTTGAAGCCTGATTCCTTCATTTTTTCCAGAATTTCAATTCCGGCTGAAACAGAAAATAGCTTTTCAGACTCCTTATTTTTTACCCACTTTGGATCATAATGAGTCATGTGCAGCAATAAACCTTTTACTTTTTTCTTTGGAACGGAAGACCCATTTGCAAAAGAAAAGACTGATGAGGAAGAAAGCATAAGGGAAGCTAATGCCATTTTTTGAACAAATTTCCTCCTTGATAAAATAAATCTGGTCATAACTTTTTTTTTATTTTGGTTTGTTGTCAATTTTCCAAAGGATATTAATCAATAGTCTCTATTTTAAACCAATCGATAAGCATGGTATGAGTGCCTGGCCAGTTCAATGGTCCACACCAATTCATCTGCCGAAAGCCTATTATTACATTTGATGGACTATCAGGAACCGGATAGGTTATAGTTTGTTGAAGTACATCATCTATATAAAAATCAATTCTGCCATTCCTGCCATTCCCACCCGGGAAATGCAGCCAATCAATGGTATAAGTATGAAACTGATCGTCATTCAGTGAAACTTTACTTCCGTTGCTATCAACAACCGGTTTCTTAAAGGAGGCTGCAGGCTCATAATTATTCAGGCTGGAGTTACTCCATGAATTAAAACGTGCATCCGTCCATCCATCTGGCGGGTTGGTTTGATGACCATCAGGTAAGGTGGCTGCATCATCTGGCACAATTTCGATATCAATTTCATCAAAGGTGCTATCCTCCGTATACGTGAATATAAATCCTCCCACACCTGAAACGGCAAGACCCTTTGCATACATTTCCAGGCGATGGCCTGGTCCAATATTTCCAATAGATAAATATTGAAAGGGAAATGTCTCATCTGTATCATTATCAACCCTGGAATCAATTGTAATATAGGCATAACCATCCCCGGGCACAAAATCCTCCCATTTTTGTTGGGCTGGATACATATCATTTAGAAAATGCCATGTAAAGTCTCCGTTTGATTCCGGCTTCCCGGGTTTATCAAACTCCTCAAATACTATAATTTGCGATTCAAATTTTTGAGGTTGCTGCCCTTTGCCATTGCAACTTGTGAATAGCAAGAGATACAAAATATATACTATAGAAACTAAATAAAAATTGTAAATTATCAGTTTAGGATGCATGGTATTATTATTATGAGTTATCAGATAACATTTGACAATACAAGTTAATTCAAGTGGGATTTTTTGATTCATTTTATCAAAAATCACCATTCTGATTATCCAATTAAATCCTAGAAGTCGGCATATTTAATTCCGAGGATATCCCATCGTTTTCTCATTGATCTCAATCGCCTGGTAAAATCTTCAAAATCTTTTACTGATTTTTCAGTCCAACCCACTTCAGCATAAGCGCTCATACGAGGAAAAACCATGTATTCCATTTGTTCTACTGTTGGGATCCATTCGCCCCACATCTGGCAACCCAGACCCAAAACTTTGTGATGATAAGTTGAATCGAGTCCTTCAGGAACAGGATCGAAACTGTATGCTTTTTCCAGAGTAATGGTCTCATAATCATAATCCAGATAAGTCATAGAATGCAGCGAATTGACTATATCATATCCCCGTTTTACGGCATCTTCAGCCAATGTTAAATCCCCCTTCCAAAAATGAACAATACTTTTTGGGGCTAGTTCTTGTGATGTCTTCATATCCTCGGCATCATGATATTGATGAAGACTGACACCTCCAAGTATTTCATTCCACCCCATCATACGGCGATCATGGGATTCAATAAATGCCGAAATTTTATTTGTAAAACTAATTTGTAGATCAGCGGGAGAGTTTAAGCCTTCCCTTTTCATATAGTCCAGAACTTTTGTAGATGTTTTCCATTTATTGAAATCCACCTCATCTCCCCCGATATGGATAACTTCTGAAGGAAATAAATCCATGATTTCTGTAAGTACATCTTTAAGAAATTGTTCAACTTTTGGATCAGTAACATTATATATATCGTACTTACCACCAAAAATACCCGGTACTTTTATTTCCTTTCCTATGCTACCAAGCCAGGGATACGAGGCAATTGCAGAGGCTGAATGCCCGGGCATCTCTATTTCAGGAACAATGGTGATGTGTCTTTTCGTTGCATATTGAATTATTTCCTTAATTTCTTCCTGTGTATAAAATCCTTCATGAGGTTCACCGGAAAACCGGTTACTCCCCCATCCACCTATCATACTATTTTCACGTCTTGAACCAACTTCCGTCAATTCTGGGTATTTTTTAATCTCAATCCGCCAACCCTGATCATCAACCATGTGCCAGTGAAAGACATTCATTTTATGAAGCGCCATTTGATCTAAAAGAGACTTGACCACTTTTATGCCTTTGAAATAACGGGCTTCATCTAACATAAAAGCCCGCCATGGGAAACGTGGGTTATCAACTATTTCAACAATATTTATTGCTACTAACTTTTTCTCATCCGGAGATTGTTCAAATTCAGGGGGTAAAAGCTGACGCAAAGTCTGAATACCATAGAAAACACCGGTTGTTGTGGCGCCTTCAATGATTATACTTTTTTTGGTTGAAGTGAAAACATACCCTTCTTCCCCTGTTTTATCCTTAATTTCAGGATTCAACCTTAGAATGATCCCTTTTTTACCATTGGATTTAATAGAAGGTGCTTTTTCAAATGCATTTTCCAGAATTACAGCCAGATAATCGGCCTCCCCTGAAGTCTGGGAGGTGGATATGATCCCGGTTTTTGAACTCAATATAAAATTGCCTTCTTTTTCACTAATCTTAAGTGGTTTAGGGATGATATTTATTGAAGGATCGGTGATATTTGATTGTGTGCATCCCAGCAACACAAAAAGCGAAAATATTAATTTCTTCATGGTAAATTATTTAATCTGGTTTATTTCAAGAAATCAAAAATGATTTTGGTAAGTTTATTTGCCTGGGGAGTTTTAAAAATATGCTGGGCATGGGCGTTCCCATTAATGATCTCCAGAGATTTCTCTCCCGGTGTTTTTCGGTATAACTCTTTTACTGTATTCACCAGGTATTCTCCTTTGCTCACCACATAAAGTACCTTTTTTGCCTTAATTCTCTGAGGAGCATTTACATTACCAGGAGCCAGAAGGATTAAGCTGTTTATATCACCCGGATTAGAATGGATTGAGGCTTCAATAGACGCTGAAGCCCCCATGCTTCCGCCTATTAAATTAATTTTGCCGTATTGGTGTTCTTTAAAATAATCAATTGCACCAAGAATATCCAGGTACCTGTAACTGTTACCGCTTCCGGAAGTTGAAGATCCATAGCCTCGAAAATCAATTGCTAATACAGTATAGCTTTTAGCTGCAAGTTTTTTGGCCAGGGGGTCCCAGCTCTCCTTATTAAATACTGCCCCATGTGCCAGTATAACAGCTTCATTCCCTTGTAAGTAGAGATTAGCATATATGACGGCTTCATCCCGGGTTGTAAAGGAGATGGTTTTAAAAACTTCCTGGCTTTCTCCTGATAAGCATAAACCAAAACTCAAAAATAAAAGAGAAATCCTTAATATTATTATCTTCTTTTGAAATGGATAAAATATCATATTAAAAAAATAAAACTCCAAGAACTCCGGAAATCGGGATTAAATAAACAGGGTTTAACTTAAATTTTATAGAGAGAAGGAGTACTAATAAAAAAATCATAAAAGAGGGCCATTGTAATTCAAGACCTTTTCCTATTGTTACAGAAGCTGAAAATATCATACCAATAACTGCAGGCCTTAAGCCTTTAAAAACAGCTTTTACCAGTGCTGAATTCTTAAAGAAGTTTAAAAATTTTGAACTTATTATCATAATCAATCCCGCAGGCAAAAAGACCGAAATTGTTGCAATCAGTGCTCCCAAAAAACCCTGTATCTTGTAGCCAATGAATGCTGCGCTAATATAAATTGGTCCTGGTGTAACCTGCCCCAGTGCAATGCCATCAGCAAATTCTTTGCCGGTTAGCCACTGCAGGTTATCAACGATTATTTCATGCATTGCGGGGATCATTACATAACCGCCACCAAATAATGTAACACTTAAACCGCTGAATGTTAGAGCGATACTCCTAAAGTCTTTTAGAGTTGAAAAACCTTTTTCAGGCAAATAAATTGGCATAAGAATAATTAATACGACTAATATTAACAGTGGTATTAAATATGGCATGATATTTCTGGCGGATTTTACGTCCTTCCTGTTTTCAACAAGCCTTGTAACTTCATAATGCTTTTTATGATATAAAAGAACACCAAGCAGTCCACCTGTGAAAATGATAATAAAAGTAGACAGGAATCCTCCAATAAGGAGTAAAACCAACCCTGATGCTATAGAAATGAGGATTTGTTTGTAGTCTTTTATGGTTTTCCTGCTCATATTTATGGCGACTGCAACAATAATTGCACATACAGCAGGCATAATTCCATTAAAAACCTTATCAAAAGTTGGCAAGCTCCCAAATTGGAAATATGCATATGACAAAATGCATAACAACAGAAATGAGGGAATAACAATGGAAATCATACTGATGATTGCTCCGAAGAAACCTCTCAGGTTATACCCGATAAACGTTACAACATTTACTGCCACAGGTCCAGGTAAAACACTGGCCAGAGAAATTCCATCAAGAACCGTTTCGTTTTCTATTATTTTGTCTTTTTCCACCAGCTGATTTTGTATGACTGATATAAGTGCCATAAACCCCCCAAATGAAATAGAGCCAATTTTTAAAAAGGTAAAGAATAAGTATTTTAAGCTAACTGCTTTATCCTCTTTGTTGTCAATTCTCTTATCAGATAATGTTATATTTCTTGCCACTTGCTTCATTACATTGTAAAAAAGTCATGTTCAATCATTCAGTGAACACCAAAAATTGAGCCCCGTCTGAAAAATACTAAACTAGAAATTTTATCATTCCATAGGAATACCCTTAGCACAAGCCATTATGCCACCAAAATTCACAAAGAAAAGAAATCCAAAACCCTAAGCTTAGGATTTCTTTGCATCGTTGAGTCTTTGTGGCGAGAAAATTACTTTGTGGAGTGGACTTAAAATTAAGATTCATTCTTACTGTTTTTAGAGATAAGTGCGTAGAAAGTCAAAGAAATTAATAGTTCTCTTTATACACTTTACTTTCATACCAGGGCACAATCCTGCCCTGGTATGAAATCGAACCACCCAAATCGTAACGCATAGTTATATTCGCTCTTTTTTCATTATTTACAGTAATTAAAATATCAGCTTTCAACGAACTCCCATGATCACGCCCCTGAAAATGGTATTTTACAATTGGCTGGGCTCTCTCCTTCCCTTCAATTACCTCAAAATCAGTTATCCCTCCTTCAATAACTTTTCTGTTTTGCTCAATAATTTTGAATATTCCCAAATCCCCATTGATACCAATAAAGTTATGCAAGGGATTCAGCTTCATGTTTTGATCTTGTTGGCCAAAAACTAATTCTATCTCAATAATCCATTTATTAGACTCAAGCAATTGTACGATATTCTTTTTTTCTTCAAGGGCTTTTTGCCTATTAAGTTCTCTTTTCTCTTTTCCGGTTAATTTTTTATCCGGTTCCTGGGCCTGTGCATATATTATATTAAATACCAAACCTATAAAAACCAGTATTAACAGAATATTTTTTTTCATAATAAAATGTATTGCACTGATTTTATAATTACCTGCTTATAATTTCGTTTAATAAGGCTGTCTGAGGTTTTCGTTTTTCCAGATCAGTGCTCATAGCTCTTTTTCTTGCATCAATCTTAAGTTGTTCATTTTCCACACTATACAATGCAATCTGTTCTTGTTTTATTTCATGGTCATAACCATTTTTATAATAATCGGGCAAATACCCGAGTACTTTTAAGGTATCATTTGCAACAGATTCAAAAAGCTTAACCTCTTCAACACTTAATCCTTTTCTATATTTTTTTGTATTGCTCTTAATTATTGGCTTTTGCACATTGACCCACATCTCACCTGATGAAGCTGTAACTTTAGATTCATCAGAATCATAATAAACTAACATTTTATGGTCAAAGTTAATATTCAGCTTATTGCAAATCTGTTTCAAGTATTTTTCAGGAGATTTAATTAACTCTTCGTAGCTAAGCATGTATTTTCTTGAGTCATCAATATGTTTTAAAAAGTTTAATGAGATTTCCTGGACATTCTTCCACTTCTTTGCCAATTGATAAATATGCTTTTCACCAACAATAGCCTTTTTAAATGATAATGCAACATCTCTGCCGTCACGGAATAAATAGATATAAAATGGATCAAACTTACGTTTTTCAAGTTCATCCACATAGTTAATATTGACCATACTTTTGCAACACCATATCGATCCATTTTGACTTTTGGCATAAGCTTCATAGATCAACTTGAAGATTTCATAAACAGATCTCTTTTTCGAACCGGTGAAAATATCAGCCCGGATAAGATCAACCCCGGTCCAGGGGACCGGATTCAATTCCACAAACTTGCATATATCTTCAATGAGCTGCTTAAAATTATCATCAATTTTCAGGTCGCCATATTTATCAATTATTGGCAGGAAGTTTTGAAGAATATGCGGCGGATGAGGGGCAACAATTTCTGGTTGCTGGTTGAGCATGACTCGCAACAAGTTCGAACCCGATCTTTGTGTGCCAATTATCTGTATGTATTTATATGCTTCTCTCATTTCACTACTCTCATGATTTTTATCTGACGTAATCTGTTGGGTAAAGTTCTTCTATGTATTGGGCACGGTATGATGGGTGTACAAGCAAAATGCAACCTAAATAACTGCCTTCCTGCGAATGAAAAGTTATTTGGTGAGTATTTGTGCTACAGAACATGATCAGGTCACCGGTTAAATAAGATGAACTCCCCTGGGATTTTGTAAAATATTGTTTGGGAAATACCACTTCATCAATAATCCTGGCCTTCATATTCTCCTCGTCGATTGAAAAAGTAATCATCCTTGATTCAAAAACTTCCATTTTTGGGCGCTTTAAAGTTTGTTTATTTGGTGCAGAGCCCGGTTGAACATATTTATTCCCGTTATCCAATAACACCAGGTCGCCTTTTTTATTGAAGTAGATGTTGTGCTGGCCATAAAATCTCAAGCTATCCTGCAAATAGAAATCCCCATCATTTCCACCCAGTTTCCAAATTAGCTCGCCTGTGTTTCCATCAATTTTCCATATTTGTGAATTATTTCTGAATGATATAAGGTAATTACCTGAACTGTCTTTTAGCAATGCATCGGCATGCAACCAATCATCTCTTTCATTTAATATGTTACCATAATCAGTTGGGTCCATTACGTCAAAAACAGACCATTTCCAGATAACATTATCTTTTTTGTCCAAGATCAGTATAGCATCTCCTCTCACCGTATCATTAACATTACCGCCTGCTTTTGTCAGATCGACAACACGGCTATCGTAAATAAGTGTCATTATATTTCCGTTTTCATCATAATCAATTTCATGATGAAAGATCCTGTCAATGCCCTTCTCATCTGAGTCGAAGTGGTATAATAATTGTCCGAATAAATCTATTTCTGCAATTTTCCTGCCGCTTGAGTAGCGCAAGGTATCTTCGCTTAAAATGGTCAGGAAGGTGGATGCCCTGGTAAACTTGGATACCTTCACGTTCAAGGGGATCTGCTTGTACCATACAAGTTCGCCTTGACTATTGGCAATGAAAAGATATCCTGGCTTCCGGCGGCTGTGAAAATGTACATACCCGTTAAAATTCACCCGGGCCAAGCTGTCTTTTGACGGATAATAGGGAAGCCAGGCAGGTTGTCGGTGAGTCGTAAATTCATAGGTCTTGCTAAGAGTTTTACAAACATTGTCCTGAACCACAACATTAAATTCATACCGGGTATCCTGTTTCAGATTTACCACCATCAATTCATGGTTTTTCCTGTTTTTACTCAAAGGAGAATAAAGCAACAGGGAATCCGGGGGTATGGAATCTGATCCGGTGTACTCCCAGTAACGTATATAGGAATCCATCCTTCTGGCCGTTTCTACCGTGAATATTCCCCTGAGAACGTTATAATCCAATGCAGGTATAATTTCAATGAGCCCGATATCATGGGCTTCGACACATTCTCCTTGCCATTCATTAAGATTAGTACAGCTATTGATTGCTAAAAAAATTACGAATAATGCACAGACTATTTTATACATTGGGAAAAATTAATAATACCCTGTAAAACATTTTTCATTTTACAGGGTATTATGTGTAATTAAAAGATCATGAAGTTAATATATTGCCAAAGCGTTTACCGGGTTTGGTGTCATATTCGGATTTAGATCCAGTTCCGTCCTTGGTATGGGGTACAGCCTGTACTCCTGAGTAACATTGGTAGGATTCGTTTGTCCTGTGGCAATCAGGTGAGCATTCATCATCTCTTCATATAGTTCATGCCTGATCAGGTCGTCTCTCCTATGGCCTTCGCCTACGAGCTCAATGGCCCTTTCGATCAGCACAGAATCTCTGAACTGAACCTGTGTCAAACCCGCCTGAAGATCAGGGATGCCTGCCCGTGCCCGTACTTCGTTGATGGCTGCATATGCTGCCGCATTGGGCCCTCCGCCAAGTTCGTTCTCAACATCGGCTTTTAAAAGCAGCACATCCGCATACCGGTATTTAACCACATTTAATTTAGATCTCCCATAGGTACCCCAGGGGCTACCCGGTGCGGTCACATCCCTGTTATTACCACTATATTTTCCCAATATGGCAAAACCGTAAAAACTAATTGCAGAACCATAATCCCGAACGTATTGATAATATGCACCCGAAAGATCGTCTATGATCACCTCTTTTCTTGCATCATTCGCGTGCATTGCATAAAAGATCTCTTTGGGAACGCCCACCCAGGCCCAGCCCAGGTCATAACTCCACGGAGAAAACCATTTAATATGGTGGTTGGATGCCACATTATAATCATCGGCCTGTGACATTACAATGAAAATAAATTCGTTATCCTTACGCCTTGATTCCAGCCATAATTCACCAAATGAACCTTCGGTATATAAATCATATACACCTAATGCAATAATATTATCCAAAGCAGTTTTTGCTTCAGAATATTTCTTTTGCCTTAAAAGAATTTTGGCAAGCATGTTATATGCAGCGCCTTTAGTCGCCCTTCCTATTTCCACATCATAAGTTTTAGGCAAATCTACAATTGCAGTAGCAAGATCCGCTTCGATTTGTGCATATACGGTGGCAACAGGATCTCTTGCAGGGAGTAAACCTGCATCTTTTACTGGTTCCAACAGCAGAGGTACATCACCGAACAATCCTGTCAGATCGTTATAAGCGAGACACCTGAGAAACAATGCTTCTGCAATAAGCCTCTTTTTAATGGCAATATCCTCGAATTTTGCATCATCCATTTTTTCAATCAGATCAATTGCTGTATTGGCCCGGCCCACAAGCCTGAAAGCGGAGCGCCAAACACCAAGGGCCTCATTTTCGTTCCATTTCATCTGAACCCTACCGGTTTCCGGCGCATTACCCATCATTACGTCTGTGGAACCGTCCAGCAGCCAGCTTAAATCCCTGGCATAATATTCAAAGCCGTCCCCCAGCAGGGTGGAATAACAGCCGTCCACGAGTGCAAAGGCATCAGTCTCTGAGGTAAGTGTGGCCTCCGACAGGCTTCCTTTCAGTTCTTCAGTCAAATCATTGTCACATGAATTCGGAATAAAACTTAAGATGACAATACATATTAATGTAATAATATTTTTTCTCATAATATATTTTTTAATATAATTCATATTACTAATTAAAACCCAACCCTAATTCCAAAAATATATGATTTCTGGTAAGGATATGCATAATTGTCAACACCTGAAATTTGTACTATGTCTGAAGGAGGTTTTCCTGAAACAGGGCCCCAGTTCGTTGAATTAACCTCAGGATAAAAGCCCGAATAATTAGTTAGCACAAATAAATTGTTTGTGCTAAAAGAAAGTGTCAGATTATCTATCCATGATAATCCAAGTTTTTCAACTGGTAAACTATAAGAAAGTCTTAACGTTTTTAAAGTGATATAATCTCCACTTTCCAAATTATAATCATTTGTATAATATGTTCTTCCCCATCCCTCTGCTCCCATTGGCTGGGTCCCATCAGGATTCTCCGGTGTCCACATATCATTCACTGATGATTTCAAAGTTAGAAATTCATATCCAACAATATTATTCATATTCAATATATCTACATCAGCTACTCCCTGTAAGAAAAATGACAACTCCCAGTTTCCGTAAGTGATCCTGTTGTTAAATCCAAAGGTATATTTTGGAATACCACAACCCAGGACTTCCCTGTCGTCAGCATTCACTGCCCCATCGCCGTTGGTATCTTTATATAAAGCATCACCGGGAACAGCATCCGGCTGTAGGGCATCAACTTCTCCCTCCTGTAGTATTCCCCTGTATCTGTATCCGAAAAATGAACTAACTGACTGACCTTCTATTAAAGCAGAAACCTGGATATGGTGGCCAACCGTTGGACCTTCGACAAATCTTACTCCTTCCGGTAAGATCAGTGTTTTAATTTTATTCTGATTATATGCAAAAGTAAGATCAGAAGTCCATCTGAAATTGCCGGAAGATACATTTACTGTTGACAATAAAACCTCGATACCCTTGTTTTCCATTGCACCAACATTAGCAAGTATTGAATTAAAGCCTAAACTGGGTGGGAGGCTCATATCCCAGAGTAATTTTTCTGTTACTTTTTGGTAACGATCAACTTCAAGCATTATCCTTTCATTAAATAGTCCAAGTTCAAATCCGAAGTTCGTTGCCCTGGTTTCTTCCCATTGCAGATCTTCATTTCCCAGATTTGCAGCAACAACTCCTTTACGTACTAAATCACTATCAAGTGTAGTGGCCGCTCCGGGATTATATTTTGCCTGTCGTGCTCCAATACCAAACCTGTCACTTCCGGTAATACCCCATCCGGCTCTCAGTTTAAGATTTGAAACAAAACTTACATTAAAGAAGCTTTCATTGTGAATTTTCCATGCTGCAGCAACAGAAGGGAAATTACCCCACTTATTGTTTTCACCAAATTTAGATGAACCATCCCGTCTTATAGTAGCGGAAAAATTGTACCTGTCGTCAAAGCCATAATTTATCCTTCCGGTTAATGAAACAAGTTTTGACTCTTGAATATATGAGGAAGGAGTTAAAATTGTAGCGCCTGCTCCAAGATTATTCCATTCAAGATTTTCAGAAGTAAAATTTTCGGCAGCAGCAGCAAATCCTTCACCTTTAAAGGACTGGTTTGAATAAACGGCAAGTACTTCCAGGGAATGTTTATCGGCAAAAACTTTTGAATATCGCAACATATTTTCAATGTTTGTTTCTGTGAAATTACCTTGTCCTAAATGAGCGCTCCCCTGGGTAATATCAGTGGTAGTAAGACCCTTAACAGTAGGTAAAAAGTGTCGTTGTTTTGAATTCCTGACGTTTATGCCGATCTGAGTAATGAATGAAAGGCCTTCAATTATCTTATACTCGGCAGATAAGTTAGAAATTATTGCCAGGTTCGTAAGACGAAGTTTATCTTTTTCAATAATATCTATCGGATTCGTTGGCCTGATCCCTGGACCAAACACTATGTCTCTGTCAGCTTCAGCCCAATCATCAAGGTTTACAGGCGTAATAGGATTACCACCTTTAAAAATATTCCGCATAATGTTAGACTGGAAATTACTTCCCCTAAAACCAAGGATATTTTGCGAAGTATTTGATATTGTTGAACTCAATACAATTTTTAATTTATTATCAAACATATTTTGATCCAAATTCAACCTGCCGTTAAATTTTTCAAACTTTGTATTTGGTACAACACCTTTCCAATCCATATAATTCGTTGAAAAATAAACCCGGGTATCTTTGGTTCCCGCAGTTAATGACAGGTTATACTTATCTACATCGCCTGGTTGAAAAATCTCCTGCATCCAATCTGTACCTTCACCATATTTATCTATTACTGAAATCATTGCCGGAGTAAATGGTAGTGGTGATCCCTTTCTTAAGGCATCTTCATTTCTTACCTGAACATATTCCTGGGCATTCAGAAAATCATATGCATCTGTATTAGCAACATAATCCAACGAATGTTCATAAGAGAAATTAATGTTTGATTGTCCTTCAACGCCTCGTTTTGTTGTAATTATTACTACACCGTTAGCGCCACGAGTACCATAAATAGCTGCGGCAGAAGCATCCTTTAAAATTTCCATTGATTCAATGTCATTCACATCAATCATGTTGTCTAAGGATTCCATTGGTAAACCGTCAACAACATAAAGAGGTTGGTTCGATCCCTGGAGTGAGTTGTTACCACGAATACGAATAAGTGGTACAGCACCAGGCTGGGCGCTGATAGTTGATATCTGAACACCTGCAGCGCGTCCCTGTATCAATTGTTCAGGATTTGAAATAGACCCACCCAGGTTAAAATTTTCTTCAGTAACTGTAGCTATAGAACCGGTTAAATCTGTCTTCCTAATTGAACCATACCCTATAACTACAACTTCATCCAACCTGGTGGTCTCAAGTTCAAGAACCACATCGATTCTACTTCTGCTTTCCACTTGAATTTCCTGCGTTGCATAACCAACAAAGGAAAATACAAGGATAGAATTGGCGTCAGGTACATCAATAGTGAAGTTACCATCTAATCCTGTTATTGTACCTGTTCTAGTGTTCTTTATCCTGACTGTAACACCAGGCAAAGTTTCCCCAGTTAAAGAGGTTACCGTCCCGGTAATTTCCAGGTCTTGGGCATTCTCTTTTGGCCTGATAACAATTACCTTGTCAACAACTGAATATGTAATGTTGATACCCGTAAATATATTATTCAAGACTTCAGATAATAATATATCATCTTCTTCAATATTGACATTTGCAATATCTTCCAGTTGGTCGTCCCTGTAAAAGAAGTTAAACTCACTTTGATCCTCAATTTCACTAATTAGCTCTTGTATGGAGGCATTATGTAGGGAAATATTCAAACGTACGTTTTGAGAATATCCCTCTGCAGCAACACTTAGAAAGCCTGTAAAGAAGATAAAGATTGTCAGTTTCATGACTATAATGATTTTAAGTACGTTCCTACTTATAACATAAGGAAACAGACCTTTTATTAATGATTTTTTCATAAATTTGTATGTTTTTAGTTAATAATTCTAATGTGTATCTCCGACTTTGAAGCATTAGTAAATTAATTAAAAGCGTATTTCGGGAAATGTCAACAGCATTTCCCGATTTTTTGTTAGGTTAATTATTCAGGGTTTTATCATAGGCATTTTAATTTTGTTAATAGTATTCATTTTCTTTTATGTTTTAAAAAACCATTTAGCTTTCAGTTGTCAAGGCATTAAGTCCAAATAAAAACGAATACCCCTAATTATTTAACCTAAACATTTTTGAAAATTATTTTAATATTTGTCATAAAATTGTACAACATCTGGCTAAATGGTTTTATATCAATAAAGTTCAAAATTCGAATGTGTCAATCAATAATTCTATCAATAATAATAAGATTTTTATCAAAAGTATATTCAATTGGTGTAGTCATTCCAATAATTTCTAAAACCTGGTTTAGAGATTCTTTGTTGATAAACTTTCCGGTATAACAAGATTCTCTTAGTTTGTCATCAGTGATTTTAATCTCCACATCAAACCATCTCTCAAGTTTATAGCAGATATTTTCAAATGATTCACTTTTGAAGATTAATTGATCATCTTTCCAGGCTGTATGCGGTTTAATGTTCACTTCTGGTAAGATAACTATATGCTCTTTTTCTATAGATGCTATTTTTTGTATTGTTTTGGTACTTATAACCAGTGTAGGCTTCTCAACATTTATTTTGGATAAAGTTATTTTCGATCCTTTCTTAATTAGCGTGGCTTTTTCTTTTTGTTTTAAATACACAGGTTGCATGAATATTCCTTTGTCATTACTAATCAAGGTAACAGATCCTTCCACCAGAGTAGTTTCAATTACGTCCTCAAGTGGATAGGCCATTACATTAAAAGAGGTTCCGGTAACTTTAATATCAATTTCTGAGGTCTTAACAATAAAAGGCATATTGTTTTCACGTTTTTGCACTTCAAAATATGCTTCTCCTGCTAAAATGACTTCGCGATTCTCTTCATCGAAAACAGATGGATATTTCAATGTGCTTTCTGAGTTCAGCCATATTTTCGTACCGTCTGAAAGGATTAACTGCGACTTTTGTCCTTTTAAGGTTATAACCTCGTTATATGCTAGAGATTCCTTATTAGAAGTTTGGCTGGTAAAATAAAAGACTGTATATGAAAGGCTAAATGCCAAAATAAATATTGCGGCAATCTTTAGGATACTGTTAAGGCTTTTTCTCACTTCATCTCCAAAAATCTTACGGATTTTCGGTTGTTGTTCTTTTGATTTTAATAATTGATATTCAGCTGTTTTTCCTATCTTATCCAAAATAATATTCCAGTCATTTTTCTTGACATTCTCATCAAAATCCTGAGTGATACATGACGCTTTCCAGAGAAACTCTATTTCATCAAAATCCCTTTTGTTCTCTTCCTTTTTATTACGCCATTGATTTATTAAAAAGATTTCAGCCTTTGTGGATTCACCGGTTAAAAATTTGATGATCAGTTCTTTGTTTACTACTTGTTCAGATTTCATATTACTTACTATTATAATTTATAACGATTGACTTTCTTTTTACCCTTACAAGGAATTGTTTTTATTGTAAAAAATTCAATAGTTTAGTTTATTATCTCATAACTGCCTCCCTTGGAAATTTTATAAAATCCTTAAAGGCTATATTTTTCCCCATTAGCCTCCGAAAAACTACTAACTTGTTTGTTTACTTTTAATCTACTCCCTCAATCCTTCCATCTAGGTCGGTCGTAAAGTTTACAGCAAGCTAGAAAGTTCGAGGATTCTCGAAAATTAAAGAAAATGTATTCCATGCCGGCTTGATTTTCTAATTTTCGG
>Ga0315547_1001826_pt1 | contig 15803 bp, 20 predicted proteins | sample SalMarSW160240MG_2_FD_202542 | JGI IMG/M metagenome (GOLD analysis project Ga0315547, IMG submission 202542) | Salt marsh sediment microbial communities from the Plum Island Ecosystem LTER, Massachusetts, United States - Salt Marsh Sediment SW1601-240 ... | reverse complement strand
TTGGGTATCTGTTCAAAATCGCTGGGCCTTTTCCCCCTCTCGGTCGAGATGATCACCCATCTGCCGATGATGGGGTCTTTGCGAAGTTCCGGCATTATCCTCTCCTGTGATGGCATCTCATATATCGACCGCTTGTTATTCGAGCTTGACCGAACTCATCCACATCCCGCCGGGCTTTTGCTTAACAACGCCGCCAAATATAGCCTCACGTCCCTGTTTGTCAAGCCCGATCTGGTTAACGGTTAATGGTAAATAGCGAACAGTGAATCGTCCCCCCCTCAACCCCTGAAGATCAATTCACGGCAGCTTGCACGCCTCAGGTAGGATTGAGACCGCACCCGATCTGAAAGCTAAATCTCAAGTTTTCCAGGAATTGTGAAAAAATAGTTGACGGGGGAACCAATAGAGGTTATAAGGGTTATGTAGGAATGGTTACTATTACGAATAAGGAGCCCCGGTTGTCCCAAAACCGAAAATTCAGGATGACTCGCCAGCGCCAGGTCATCCTGCAGGAGATCAACAAAGTCGATACCCACCCGACTGCCGACCAGGTTTACGAGATAGCTCGGCGGCGACTGCCGCACATCAGTCTGGGCACCGTTTACCGCAACTTGGAAATTCTGTCCGAATGTGGGATGATACAGAAACTGGAGCTTGGCGGTAGTCAGAAACGGTTTGACGGCTGTAGGGAGAAGCATTATCATATCCACTGTATCGGTTGTGGCCGTGTTGGCGATCTGACGACCGCCAAAACCCTCGACATCGAGAACACCTTCAGGGGGAAAAGCGATTATGAGATAGTCGGGCACAAACTGGAGCTTCTGGGGTTATGTCCACAGTGCAGGAAAAGAAAGAAAGCTCCCACGAACAAGCCCAGGCGAAGGGCGGGAAGGAGAAGTAACAATCGTCCCTGAGAGAAAGAAGGTGAGCCTTACAAGCTCAGTAAATACAGACGATACCATTAATCCGCTGATGCGAGAGGAGAAACAGAATGGGCAAACTCAAAGGAACGAAAACCGAGAGAAACCTGCTCACCGCTTTCGCGGGCGAGTCTCAGGCACGCAACCGTTACACCTATTTCGCCAGTAAAGCGAAAAAGGAGGGGCTTGAGCAGATAGCAGCCATCTTCGGGGAGACCTCTAACCAGGAGAAAGAGCACGCCGAGAGGCTCTTCAAGCTATTGGAGGGAGGCGAGGTCGAGGTTCAGGCAGCATTCCCGGCCGGAGTCATCGGGACCACCGCGGAAAACCTCAAGGCCGCTGCCGGCGGAGAAAACTACGAGTGGACCGATATGTACCCCTCCTTCGCCAAGGTTGCCCGGGAGGAGGGTTTTGAAGAGATCGCGGAGATATTCGAAGCCATTGCCGTTGCTGAGAAGCAGCACGAGAAACGCTACCTCGGCCTTCTGGCGAATGTCGAAGCCGGCTCCGTTTTCAAGAAGGACAAGCCCGTGGTCTGGCGCTGTCTCAACTGCGGCTATCTGCATGAAGGCAAGGAGGCACCGGAGCTCTGCCCCGCCTGTGACCATCCCCGAGCATACTACGAGCTTCTGTGTGAGAACTGGTAATCGAGGAATTGACAACCACTTGACTGGCGCTTTATCATTAAGTAAGATACCGAGGCAGGGGGTTCAAATCCTCAAGCCTGCAACCTCCACCGATTGTGGCACCGATAGAGTCGGCCCTGAGGATGGAACTGAACAGCTCCGAGGTCAGAGGATGAAATGAGTGACGGCTCCTTCAACATACTCATCGGCGGAGAGGCCGGTCAGGGACTGGCGACCATCGGGGAGTTGCTCGCCAAGGCTTTTGGGCGCGGCGGTTACTCGCTTGTCACGACTTCAACTTATGAATCGCGAGTTCGCGGCGGTCACAGCACTGTGGCCCTGCGGGTGAGCGCTGAGGAGGTCGCCTCTCCCAGCGAATCCTTCGATCTCTTGGTCGCCCTGAATCCCGAATCCGTGAAGCTCCATCGAAAGGAGCTCTCCGCTCAGGGGCTTATTATCCTGGATGAGGCTTTTCAGGTCGACGACGAGGCCTGTATCAGAGTTCCATTCAAAGAGCTGGCCAAAGGGAAGTTCTCAAACATCGCCGCCGTGGGAGTTGTCGGTTTCCTCCTCGGCCTTGAGGAGCAATCCCTCCTCAGGGTGCTCGAGGACTTCTTCGGCAAGAAGAAGCCCCAGCTGGCCGGGGAGAATCGAGAGACCTTGGCAAAGGCATTTCGGTGGGCTGCGCGGCTGCCCTCTTCATTTCATCGGAAATTCGCCCCTATCTTGGATCCAGCGCCGCGCCTGGTTATGAATGGAAACCAGGCCATTGCTCTGGGGGCGCTCTCTGCGGGGGTGAAGTTCTGTTCCTTCTATCCGATGAGTCCGGCCACCTCCATCGCTATTGGGCTGGTCGGGAAGGCGAGACAGATGGGACTGGTGGTGGAGCAGGCAGAGGATGAGATCGCCGCCATCAACATGGCCATCGGTGCCTCCTTCGCCGGCGCCCCCAGCATGGTGACCACCTCCGGAGGCGGGTTTGCATTGATGGTGGAGGCGGTGAGCCTGGCGGCGGCATCTGAAACTCCGTTGGTGGTCGTGGTGGCACAGCGCCCCGGCCCGGCCACCGGACTGCCGACGCGCACCGAGCAGGCGGATCTGGAGTTCGTCCTCCACGCCGGCCACGGCGAGTTTCCCCGGGCCATTTTTGCTCCGGGGACTATCGAGGAGTGCTTCCATCTGACCCGCAAGGCCTTCGAGCTGGCGGAGCGATATCAGGGACCGATGTTTCTTTTAACAGATCAGTTCCTCGCCGACTCCTATCGTGCAGTGAAGCCGTTTGATCTGAAATCCATCTCCCCGGTTCAAGTCGCCAGCGAGGTCTCGGCGTTGTCAACCCCGTACCGCCGATATACGATCACCGACAGCGGAGTCTCGCCCCGACTCCTCCCTGGCAGGAGCGAACACCTTGTCGTTGCGGACAGCCACGAGCATACCGAGGACGGCCATATCACCGAGGATCTTTCGATGCGCAAGCGCATGGTGGAAAAGCGCCTGAGGAAGCTGGAGGCGATTCGGACCGAAACGATTCCTCCAGACACAGACGGAGATGTCAATCCAGAGCTGCTCTTGGTCTCTTGGGGCTCCAGCAAGGGGGCGGTGTCGGAGGCCGCCTCCCGGATGAGGTCAAAAGGGAGAACTGTCGCGACTCTACATTTCTCCCAGGTCTGGCCGCTGGTGGGGGAGCAGTTCTCAGAGGCTCTCAAGGGGGCCAAGGAGGTGGTCTGCGTGGAAGGAAACGCCACCGGTCAGCTGGCAGATCTGATTCACGGCCAGACCGGATTTGAGATAGCCAGGAGAGTGCTTCGATACGACGGGCTGCCGCTGACCCCGGAGTCGATCCTGCGGGAGTTGAATTAGGGCGAGGAGAAGGATGGTAACAATCGACGATTACGGAGACTACCAGACCGCCTGGTGCCCCGGCTGTGGGAATTTCCCGATTCTTGAGGCGGTCAAAAAGGCTCTGGCGGCAAGTAAGCTAGAGCCACATCAGGTGCTGTTCGTCTCCGGCATCGGCCAGGCTGCCAAAGCCCCCCATTACATAAACGCCAACATCTTCAATGGCTTGCACGGTCGGGCCCTGCCGGTGGCCACCGGGGCTAAGCTCGCCTACCCCGAGCTCACCATTGTGGTCGAGAGCGGAGATGGGTGTGTTTATGCCGAGGGCGGCAACCACCTCTTAGCTGCTATCCGCCGCAACGTTGATTTGACACTTCTGGTTCACAACAACCAAGTTTATGGCCTGACCAAGGGACAGGCCAGCCCCACCTCAGAAGGGGACTTCGTCACTAAAGCTCAGCCGGAAGGGATGACCTCCTATCCCTTCAATGCCGTCGCGGTTGCCGTGGCCATGCAGGCTGGTTTCGTCGCCCGCGGATTCTCCGGAATGATAGACCACCTGCAGACTCTGATTCAGCAGGCGATCGCTCACCGTGGATTCTCGCTGGTTGATATTCTGCAACCGTGTGTTTCCTTCAACAAGATGAACACCTTCGCCTGGTACAAAGAGCGATGTCAGGTCTTGCCATCTGAATACGATCCCACCGACTTCGAGGCTGCCATGAAAGTGGCTCGAGAATGGGAAGAGCGGATTCCCCTGGGCCTCATCTACCGGAACGAAAGGACCGTTTTCGAGGATCGGTTTTCCGCTCTCGATCGGGGGCCATTGGTGGGGCAGGAGGTCGACCTCCAGAAGCTGACAGAGACTATGGAGGAGTATCGATGAGGAATCTTCGGTGCGGAGTTGCGCCTGAGAAACCAATTCGAGTGGAAGGATAGAGTCAAAACTGAGAAGCTGCATGATAGTTTGTGGCCAATACAGAGGTGAGTTATGACCGTTGAGGAAGCAATCAAAACCGCCATCGAGTATGAGACCAGAGTGCGGGATATCTACGCAGATGCTGTGGAGCAGACTGCCGACCCGGTGGGAAAACGGATCTTGGGGGTGTTGGCTAACGAGGAACAGCACCACCTAGATTATCTGCAGAGCAAACTCCAACAATGGAAGACAAGCGGAGAGGTCACCGCGGAGGGACTGAAGACTGCCATCCCCTCCAGAGAGGCCATAGAGGCCGGGGTGAGCAAGCTCGAAAGCCAGATGGCCGGACAGGATCGTGGTGTTGCCGAGCTGCAAATACTCAAAAAAGCTCTGGATGTAGAGTCGGAGACCACCAACTTCTACAAGAAAATGGTCAAAGAGCTACCGGTCGGGGGACAGGAGCTGTTTGCGCGTTTCGTGGAGATCGAGGAGGGTCATCTCGCCATCGTTCGGGCCGAGCTTGACTACGCCAGCGGCACCGGTTTCTGGTTCGATTTCATGGAGTTCAACCTGGAGGGAGCGTAAAAGGCGCCGTGCCTGGACTCCTAAGTTAGACCCTATTGTTTCGGGAGGTGGTAACAGATGGATAAAGCAACAAAACGTATTTCCGAGGGACTAGTTAAGGCCATTCAGCTGGAGGTTGACGGTCAACATTTCTACCGGATGGCAGCGAAGAGCACCGCCGACCCCAAAGGTCGGGAGGTGTTTGAGAGGTTAGCGAGAGAAGAGGAGGAGCACCAGCGCTTTCTCAAGACCCAGTACAAATCCGTAAGCGAGACCGGCGCCCCCAGCAAAGAGGTCAGGCTTGGTTCTCCGGCTGACCTCTCTGGGACCAGCCCCGTCTTTTCCGATCAGATTCAGACCCGCCTGGGAGAAGCTCACTACGAGATGAGCGCCCTTTCTATCGGCATCCAGTTGGAGCTCTCCTCAATTCAATTCTACAAATCAGAGGCTAAGGCGGTGACGGAGCCAACGGTGCGGTCGTTTTACACCGAGCTGGCGGAGTGGGAATCTGGTCACTATAATGCCCTGTTGCGTCAACAGGAGATGTTGAAGGAGGATTACTGGCACGCAGGTGACTTTTATCCCTTCTGACGAGAAAGCCTAAATTATTCAGAAGCGGAGTCTTGGTTCAATGTTGAGGGAAGGTTAATCAGTATCCTATATTCTCCCATCCACGACAGGGGGAAAGATTACATAGGATGTGTAGAGGTAACCCAGGATATTGCGGATATAAGAGAGATTTAAGGAGAAAAGAGGTTATAATGAGGACAATCTCAACAAACGACATGTCTGTCATTCGCGAGGTCTGTCCCGCTCTGTGGTGCTCACCGAAATGTCTTTAGTTTTCATAAAGGTGCAAGATGTTGGCAAAAACGCAAAAAGGAGATAAGGAGGAGGAATAATATGACGGAAGCAAAACATTCATGTGTGGAGCCGGCACGAGGACCAATCGGGGTGCCCGTAGAAAAGGGGTCTCCGGGAACACGAATTCAAACTCAAGAGGAGGAATTCAAAATGATTGCCCAAGTCGGGAAACCAGCTCCGGACTTCGAGGCCAACGCCTTCGTGGAGGGGGACTTCAAAAACATCAAACTCTCCGATTATAAAGATCAATGGGTAGTGTTGTGCTTCTACCCCGGTGACTTCACTTTTGTCTGACCGACCGAGCTGGCGGCAGTTGCCGTCAAACACAAGGAGCTTAAATCCCTGGGTGTGCAGGTACTATCAGTCAGCACCAATAGCCATTTCACCCACAAGATTTGGCAGGAAGTAGAACTCTCCAAGATGGTGCCGGGTGGGGTACCATTTCCGATGTTGTCAGATGCCGGCGGGCGCATCGGCAGTGTCTATGGGGTCTACGACGAGGAGGCAGGAGTTGATATTCGGGGTCGCTTCCTGATTGACCCCGATGGTGTGATTCAGGCAATGGAGATTCTGACTCCCCCGGTTGGTCGAAACGTCGCCGAACTAATCCGACAGATCAAGGCATTCCAGCATGTGCGCAAGACCGGGGAGGCCACCCCTTCCGGCTGGCAGCCGGGGAAGGTGACCCTCAAGCCTGGTCCCGATTTGGTAGGTAAGGTGTGGGAGGTCTGGAAGCCCGAGATGGCTCTTTAACTCCCTCGTCTGATCGGATAAGAACTTTGCCAACACCGGGCAGTTGAATTCGCCAATCCCGGGAAGATTAGCCGATACCGGATACCATGGGTTTAAAGAGGCTATTCATATGTAGTCGTTTAAGGCCAACAGAAACATTTAAACGCGGAGAACAGTTAATATTCCAAAAACGAAAGAGGTAATAACATGGCCAAAGTAGCACGAGAGATGGTGGAGAAGGCCGGCGTCAATGTTGACCAGTTGGTTGAACTGCTGGTCAACAACGCCGCCGCGGAGCTTACAACCTACTATTACTACACCATCCTCCGGGCCAATCTGATTGGACTCCAAGGAGAAGGGATCAAAGAGATAGCGGAAACCGCCCGCATCGAAGATCGTAATCACTTTGAGGCTCTAATACCTCGCATCTACGAACTCGGTGGCAAACTGCCTGAGAACATGAAGGACTTTCACGACCTCTCAGCCTGTCCGCCGGCGGCATTGCCAAAGGATCCGACAGACATCCAGGCGATGTTGAAGGTGCTGGTGGAAGCTGAAAGATGTGCCGTGCGGGGATATACCCACATCTGCAACATGACCGCCGGCAAGGACCATCGGACCTACGATTTATCTCTGGCGATCCTCAACGAGGAAGTGGAGCACGAATCCTGGTTCTCTGAATTCTTAGGCGAGGGTCCCTCCGGGCACTTTCTCCGTAGAGGCGAGACCTCTCCCTTCGTGTCCAAGTTCCTGAGGTAGCATGACCAGGGGCGAAGGGGAAGTGCTTCATCTGCCGAACTCTCCCCTTCGCCCCCTGTCAGAAACTAGAGCCTCGTTCTCGAAAGAAATGAGAGAGCTCAGCCGCCAAGAACTTAGACGATACAACGGAAAGAACGGCGCTCCGGCATATATCGCATTCAATGGAAAGGTGTATGACGTATCCACGAGTTTTCTGTGGCGGGACGGCAACCATCAAGTCTTTCATAACGCCGGCCTGGATCTTACCGCAGAACTCAAGCAGGCCCCGCACGGCGAGGATCTGATCGAAAAATTCTCCATCGTCGGAGTGCTGCGGGAGGACTGATGCAGCGGCTTGTGCACGGGTCGCGCCCAACATAGCTTACAGGTAGACTGCCATCTATCCGGGCGTGGCTTCAGGGACCCAACAGAGATCAAGACGGTGCAGAAGAACTCAGAAGGAAAGAGTGACAGTTTGTAAGTAGCTGGAGAACAACTTACTTTAGAAAGGAGACAGAGATATGACCGAGAAACTGCAAATCTACAAGTGTGAAGTCTGTGGTAACATCGTGGAGATGCTCCACGAGGGGGTGGGAGAGTTAGTCTGCTGCAATCAGCCGATGAAGCTCTATCAAGAAAACACCGTCGATGCCGCCAAAGAGAAGCACGTCCCGGTGGTGGAGAAGATCGACTCCGGTTTCAAGGTAACCGTGGGGAGTGTCCCCCATCCCATGGAGGAGAAACACTACATCGAGTGGATTGAACTCATAGCCGACGGAAAAGCCTACTGTCACTTCCTGAAGCCGGGGGAGGCTGCTGAGGCTACATTCCAGATCGACGCCGAGCGGGTCACCGCCCGCGAATACTGCAACCTGCACGGATTGTGGAAGGCGTAACAGATCTGGCAACAGCGCGGTTTGCTAAAACGTTGCTGTCAGCGGAGATATTGCTAAAGGAGGTAACAATGAAATTCAAGTCGGTCGATGAGATTCTGGATTTCGCAGTGGAGAAGGAGCAGGAAGCTGCACAGTTCTACACCGATCTGGCTGGTCGGGCGGAGCAATCGTGGATGGTTAAGGCCTTCGAAGATTTCGCCAGGGAGGAGGTGAAACACAAACAGAAGTTGCTGAAAATCAAGGAGGGCAAGCTATTGTTGCCCGCCGCCGCTAAGGTCAAAGATCTCCAGATAGGGGACTATCTAGTGGATGTCACCCCCAACCCGGAAATTGACTACCAGGCGGCACTCATCCTGGCGATGAAGAAGGAAAAGGCCTCTTTCAGACTCTACAACGATCTTGCCGCCACCACTGACCACGAGAACCTCAGAGCAACTCTGCTAAGCCTCGCTCAAGATGAGGCCAAACACAAATTGCGGCTCGAGGTCGAGTACGACGAGCATTTCCTGACGGAGGATTGAGACTATCGGTGCTGCTGTCACCGACCGGCGGGAAAGACTTTCAGAGTAAACAATCATCCGCGGTTTCAAGACCGCGGCAGGAGATTTCAATGAAAGAACGAAGCGGAATTGCAACTATCGAAGGAAAACCATTGACCCTGGTCGGGGAGGAGGTCAAGCTCGGCAATAAAGCTCCAGACTTCACGGTGCTGGACAATGATCTGTCGCCGGTCAGCTTCTCCACCTACCGGGGCAAAGTCTGCATTATCTCCTCGGTCCCCTCCTTGGACACCCCGGTGTGTGACGCCGAGACCAGGAGGTTCAACCAGGAGGCCGGCAGGCTCGGCTCCGATGTCATCATTCTCACCATCAGCATGGATTTGCCCTTCGCCCAAAAGCGGTGGTGTGGCGCCGCAGGTGTGGATAAGGTGCAGACTCTGTCCGACCACCGCGAGGCCTCCTTCGGCACCGCCTACGGGGTGCTGATAAAGGAACTCAGGCTTCTTGCCAGAGCGATATTCGTGGTGGATCAGGAGGGCAGTATTCGATATATACAGCTGGTCAAGGAAATCACCAAAGAACCGGACTACGAGGCGGTGTTGAATGCGGTGAGCAAACTGACTTGAGGGTCAGTGAGTTACTCAATCGCTTTGCGCCTGTAAATGAAAGGGGTTGCCTCCTGGCGCCCGGCTCTGTCTTTGGATGAAATCCCGAAACAGCGTAAGGAGTCCTTTGACTACGCTACAAGCCTCTGTGGTGATAGTGCCAAAGGGGGTTGTCCTGTTTTCATTGGAAAGACGAAACAAACACTGCACTGGAATTTCATCGATCCCGAGGAGGCTGTCGGGAACGATCAGGAAGTATTAGCAGTTTTCAGGAAGGTGAGAGAGGAAACAAAAACGAACATAGATGAGTTTGTCAAAGAATCAAAGGAGCTTGGCTAGTGGCTGAACTTTCGGACAAAAAGAGGATATTAAAAGAGTTGATCAAGAAACTGCACCAGGGAGCAAGCCCCCAGGAGGTGAAGAAAGAGTTCCAGGAGGCTTTCGAGGATGTCACTCCGACAGCGATAGCCCAGGCCGAAGAGGAACTCATAAAGGAGGGGATGCCCAGAGAAGAGGTCCACCGGCTCTGCGAGGTCCACATCGCCGCCTTCAGAGAGTCACTGGAGAGGCAAGAGACTTTGGCGCCCGAGGGACATCCCATCCACATTCTCATGGAAGAGCACAAAATACTCCTGGGGTTTGCTGCTCGACTCAAGGATCTCTCCGGAAAGATGAAAACGAAAAGCGACTTCGGTTCTGTCGCCAACGAGGTGGAACAGCTAAGAGAGCTGGAAAGACAGCTTAAGGATTCAGAGAGCCACTACCTCCGGGAAGAGAACGTGCTTTTCCCGTATCTGGAGAAACATGGAATCACCCAGCCTCCGGCAATGATGTGGATGGACCACGACAAGATCAGAGAGATGAAGAAAAACCTTTACACCCTTGTCAACTCCCACAAAGGCATCGCTTTCGGAGACTTCGTAAGGAAACTGGAGGAGTCGGCAATCTCACTGGCGGAGATGCTCTCCGGCCACTTCTACAAGGAGAATAACATCCTCTTCCCGACCGGTCTAAAGGTCATAGCGGACAATGAATGGAAGGAGATAAGAAGTCAATTTGACGATCTCGGCTACCCCTCTTTCACGCCGGAATCCGCAAGGGCAGCCTTTGCGGAGGTGGAGACCTCAGCTTCTGAAGTTGAAGTCGCCGGCGCCCTTCCCTTTGAGACCGGAAGCATGTCAAAGGATGAGATCGAGGCAATTTTCAGCTCTCTGCCGGTGGATATTACCTTTGTAGACAAAGATGATACCGTTCGATTCTTCAGCCAGACCAAGGAGAGGATCTTCCCGAGAACGAAGGCGGTGATCGGACGGAAGGTTCAGCAGTGCCATCCCCAGAAGAGCCTACATCTGGTTGAGCAGATTTTGGAGGATTTCAGAAGCGGTCGCAAGGAGCTAGCAGAGTTTTGGATCAATTCAAAAGGGACATTAATCCATATCCGATATTTTCCTGTCCGCGATAAGGATGGAAATTACCTCGGGTGCGTGGAGGTGACCCAGGATATTACGGATATACAAAAGATTAAAGGAGAAAAGAGGCTTCTATAGGGACACTCTACCCAACCAAGACCCTCTAAAGTTAGCGGAACCCACTTAACTGAAGGGAGACGCCTATGAGCAGGAAAACGGTACATTTAGTTACGATTTTCGCGTTTGTGTCGGGAATTCTGGCGGTGGTGTTCCCTCCACCGGCAAGCGGCGGGAAGGTGGAGGCCAATCGATGCGTTGCATGTCATGAGAAAGTCAGTCCGGGTATTGCAGGTCAGTGGCACCAGTCCAAACACAGCGAGGCTGGAATTAGCTGTTTGGACTGTCACGGAGCAAAGGAAACTGATCCCGATGCCTTCTTGCACCACAGAGAAACCATTGCCATCATCGTGTCACCGATGGACTGTTCCCGATGCCACGAGAAGGAGTACACCGAGCAGAAGGGCTCCCACCACGCCAAGGCCGGTCAGATTCTAGGCTCTCTCGACAACCTCCTGGGCGAGGTAGTCGGCGGGCAACCGGTGGTCGACGCCGGCTGCCGGCAATGCCACGGGTCGGAGGTGAAGGTCGACTCCAGGGGTCGTCCCACTCCGGACACCTGGCCGAATACGGGCATGGGCAGGATCAACCCCGACGGCTCCTGGGGCTCATGTTCGGCCTGTCACGCCCGGCACGAGTTCAGCGTCAGTCAAACCCGCCAACCGGAGGCCTGTGGGAAGTGTCACCTGGGTCCGGATCACCCTCAGATCGAGGTCTGGAATGAGTCCAAGCACGGCATTCTATATCACGCCAATCGTGAGAAGTCGAACCTGGACGGTGATCCGTGGCGCGCCGGCAAGGAGTACTTCACTGGCCCCACTTGCGCCTCCTGCCACATGAGCGCCGCTGGTAATCAGCAGGTCACCCATGATGTCGGGGAGCGTATCTCCTGGACGCTGCGACCACCGATCTCGGTGAGACTCAACATGGTGGTCTACCAGGATGACACCAAGGAGGACATAATTGGCGACAACGCCGTCCTGCCCGCGGTCGGGAGCATGCACGAGACTGGGAAGGGGGAGACGAAGAGGGTCAAGACCGTCATGTCATGGCGGGAGCGGCGCCAGCGGATGCATGATATCTGCCTCCAGTGTCACCAGAAATCCTTCGTTGACGGCGCGTACGCTCAGTTTAACGGGGTAGTGGAACTCTACAATGATAAGTTCGCCAAGCCCGCCAAGGCCATCATAGCTGAGCTTAAAGAGATGGGGAAGATTTCCCGGGCGGACTTCGACGACCCCATCGAGTGGACCTGGTGGGAACTCTGGCACCACGAGGGACGCCGGGCGCGACACGGAGCCGCCATGCAGGGGCCGGATTACACCTGGTGGCACGGGATTTACGAGGTGGCCAAGCATTTCTACACCAAATTCATTCCGGAGCTGGAGGAGGTGGCGGGGAAGAAGCTGGCTAAGAAGCTGCTGGAGAAGCACGTCTACACCCACCCCGGCAACCTGTGGCATCGTGACGGCATGAGCAAGGAGGCTCTCGAGCAGATCCAAAAATTCTACCGAGACCGCTACGACGAATGAGCAACTTGTCTGTGAACTTGAGACTGGTGAGTGGCCCCAGTGAACGGACGACCGTGAAATGACTTCCGTCAACACCCAAAGTAGACTTTGAGATGACTGAAAGATTGCGGATTTACAAGGGTGAAATTTGCGCTAACATTGTGGGGTGTCTGAGGCCATGTTCCTTGTTGACGCCGACCAGCTTACCGCCCGTGAATACTGTGACCCCCACAGTTTATGGAGGGGAAAACTACCATGCTGAGTGAGAAGATGCTAAAAGCCCTTAACAAGCAACTCAATGCCGAGCTCTATTCCTCTTATCTGTACCTGTCGATGTCCGCATACTTCCAGTCCATTAACCTCGGCGGTTTCGCCAACTGGATGCGGGTGCAGACCCAGGAAGAGCTGACCCATGCGATGAAGATCTACGACTACGTAGACGAGCGTGGAGATCGGGTCGTTCTCAAGCAGGTAGAGGAACCGCCCTCGGAATGGTCCTCTCCCCTGGCGGCCTTCCAGCAGGCATACCAGCACGAACAGAAGGTCACCCGCATGATCAACAAGCTGGTCAACCTTGCGGTCGAAGAAGGCGACCACGCCACCAATATCTTCCTGCAGTGGTTTGTGTCCGAGCAGGTGGAGGAGGAGGCCTCCGCCGACGAAGTTGTCCAGAGACTCAAGCTCATGGGCGATGCCGGTGGTGGGATGTTTATGATCGACCGCGAGCTGGCTCAGAGGAGATTCACTCCCCCGGCGGCTGAAACTAGTGGTTGAGCGGAGCTCATCCGATGCTCGAGGCCGCAGCACTGCCCGTCCCGCGGTCCTGAAGGAGCAATTGACATCATCAGGTGTTATCCTTAGATTCAGTCGACTCCAGATGGTGAATTCTGAAAGGAGATACTATGCCAGCTCCTGCAAAGGCAACGTTGGAAGGTTTAAGTAAGGGTATCCAGGCGGAACTCTCCGCCTACGTGTTCTACAAGAAGGCAATGGAGGTCACCAAGGACGACAAGCTGCGGGATCTCTTGGCAATACTCGCCGCCGAGGAGAAAGTTCATTATCGCATCCTGGAGGGTCAATACGACAGTTTAGTCCGTTCCGAGATGTGGGTTAGCTACAATGATATTCTCAACAGGGAGGGATTGCCCGACATCGACGAGAGGATGGCGGATGTTCACCTGGAGCTGTTGGAGGAGCTTACAGAGACCACCTCGCCGGTGCAGATTCTGAAAATCGCTTTAGTGTTGGAAAAGCAGGCGCGTGACCTGTACACCGACTTGGCCGAAAAGACCGAGGACCCCAACGGTAAAGAGACTTACGAATATCTGGTCAAATTCGAGAGCACCCACGTCGAAAAAATCCAGACCATGATGAAGGAGTTCAAATAGGGGGACCTGATCGCAGACTCTTTCCGGGAGGCCAGGCTCTGCATCTGGATTCCCTGCAACTTCAGAGGCAAACACCCACGTGAGGTTAGAATAACCCAATGAGAGAACCCTTCCAGGCGGTGAGAGTGAGCAACCAGGTTTACTGGGTGGGTGCGATAGACTGGGGCTTGCGCGATTTCCACGGCTATGCGACCGAGCGCGGCTCAACTTATAATGCCTATCTCATCCTTGCGGACAAGACCACCCTCATCGACACCGTCAAGGCCCCCTTCAAGGAGGAGATGCTCTCCCGCATCAGTTCCATCACCGACCCTGAGAAGATCGACTACCTCATCTCCAACCATTCTGAGATGGATCACACCGGCTGCCTGCCGGAGGTAATTGAGACGGTCAAACCGGAGAAGCTATTCGCCTCCGTTATGGGGGTCAAGGCTCTCTCCGAGCACTTTCATCTCGACCGGGAAATCGTGGCGGTGAAGGATGAAGAGATACTCAGTCTGGGCAACATGAACTTGAAGTTCTTTGAGACCAGGATGCTCCATTGGCCGGACAGCATGTTCACCTACTTAGTGGAGGAGGAGTTGCTTTTCTCCCAGGATGCCTTCGGCATGCACCTTGCAGCCAGCGAGAGGTTCGATGACGAGATCGACGACAGTGTTCTGGACTACGAGGCCCGAAAATACTTCGCCAACATTCTACTGCCGTATGCCCCCTTAGTCACGAAGCTTCTCGAGAGGCTGGGCAAACTCCACCTCAGCATCAAGACCATAGCGCCTGACCACGGCCCCATCTGGAGAAAGGGGATAAACAGAGTACTAAATCTGTACGGCAAGTGGGCACTCCGGAGTCCGACCAAGAAGGCGGTGGTGGTATACGACACCATGTGGGGAAGCACCGCCAAGATGGCCGCAGCGATCGGCGAGGGACTTAAACAGGGTGGAGCGAACCCCAGACTGATGCCGCTGCGGTCGCATAACCGCAGCCAGGTCGCCACTGAGATACTCGACTCCGGAGCACTTCTGGTCGGCTCCCCGACGCTCAACAACAATATCTTTCCAACAGTGGCCGATGTTTTAACCTATCTTAAAGGTCTGAAGCCGCGCAATCTCATTGGCGGCGCCTTCGGCTCCTACGGCTGGAGCCCGGCGGGCGTGGGACAGGTGAAACAGATGCTCCAGGAGATGAAAATCGACCTCGCAGGTGAACCTCTCAAGGTCAAATACGTGCCCGACAGCGATGCCCTTGAAAAGTGCTTCTCCTGGGGGGCACTTATTGCAGAGAAGCTGAAGGAAATATGCGAGCGTGAACCGTGATACTGACTGAGAGGCAGATGAATCCACGCCGAGGAGATCTCACCCGCTGAAGATGTTCAGCCCAAGGGAGCGTGAAGGATATGAAAAAATACGTGTGTGACGTCTGTGGATACGTGTACGACCCCGAGGTGGGGGATCCCGAAAGCGACATCCCTCCCGGGACGGCATTCGAGGACCTTCCGGAGGACTGGGTTTGCCCGGTCTGCGGAGCCGGCAAGGAGGAGTTCTCCCCAGAAGAACAATCTGCCCGGTAGTCCCGACTTGACCATTGAAGCTCCATATTCGGGGGAGAAGAACCCCGGCTGCAGCAGACCACAGACTTTGATCCCTGAGACCTGTTAGGTTAAAGCGGGTCTAACGCGATGAGAAGCAGTCAATAATTGAGAGATATGTTGTCGCCGCTCGGTCGACCGGCTCCAGGTTCGGTCTTCTCGCTTCCCTCACTTTTTCGGTTTTCCGGCCACCAAGATCACGACCTCCCCTCGGAGGCCCTTCGAGGATATGTGAGTCAGTATCTCCGAGGTCTTACCCCTGAAGATCTCCTCGAACTTTTTCGTTAACTCCCTAGCCAACACCATCGGTCGGTCGCCGAAGGTCGCGAGTATGTCTGCAACCACCTGGTTGAGGCGATGTCGAGATTCGTGGAAAATGAGGGTTCTTTCCTCCTCCTTTAGATTCTCCAACCTCTTTAGCCTCTTCGGCTGTTTCTGAGGTAGGTATCCCTCGAACACGAAACGGTCGGTGGGAAGCCCGGAGACCACCAGAGCCGCCAGAAAGGCTGAAGGTCCGGGAACCGGGACAACCTCTATTCCCTCCCTGACCGCGGCCCGGACGAGATAAAAGGCGGGGTCGGAGATTCCCG
>Ga0315547_1001824_pt1 | contig 15807 bp, 20 predicted proteins | sample SalMarSW160240MG_2_FD_202542 | JGI IMG/M metagenome (GOLD analysis project Ga0315547, IMG submission 202542) | Salt marsh sediment microbial communities from the Plum Island Ecosystem LTER, Massachusetts, United States - Salt Marsh Sediment SW1601-240 ... | reverse complement strand
TGGCATTTTAGGAGTGTTACCTATGTATCTCATCTTACGCATGGACATTTTTGGATACTTTTATCCGAAATTTATCCGAAATCATTTTCTTTTATGACCCCTTTATGACCCCACCAAGTGTCGAACAGACCGGAAGATTTCCAAAACTCCTAATTTTTTAGCCCAATGTTTTAAGTACTGCATATCCAATTTTTTACCAGAAATTCTTAAAATTGACTCCACGTCTTCTATCTGACGACTGGATTGAAATTCTTGATACCACCGTAGCTTTATTAAAATCAAATCTTCTGGTGATGTGAAATAAACTCGTTCTCCTAAGATACTCTTTGCTATCCGTCTTTTTAGGCGAGAAAAATCAAAGGGATCATCTCGTAAAACCCAAAAGTCAACTTTTACTCCCGTTTCGCCATCAATAAAATTAAACTCACCTTTCGTTTCCAGCGCCTCCCTTATAGCACCTTTGTCAATGTAGCCCGCGTTTCCAAGCGCTATTAAAGCCTTCTCTAAATTGTCAATATCTTTTTTTTTAAGTTCAACAACAATATCAATATCCGCTGTAAATCTGGGCCTACCCCAAATTAAAACAGCCATACCTCCAGTAATTATGTAAGGAATCTTTAACTGTTTAAGAATCCTAGCGATGTTTATTAAAAGATGCCTTGGATCTATTTGCTCCGCCATAATTAATTTTATCACCTACTAAATCCTTAGCTAATTGCCACAATTGAGAACCTAGCTCAACTTTTCTATCGGCTGACATATTTCGAAAAATTTCATCTTGTCTATCCTGAGCAACATTAAAAGGTTTTTCCTGCGTTAATTTTTTGATTTTGTCTTTTTTCATCTTTAGAACCAACTTTAATTAAAGCTAACCTCATTGTATCACGAATTTACCTACTAAGCAAAAGCCTTGCTAAAATTGGCTTTAATAAAAGAAAAACAGCCAAATCTTTGGCTGCTATTCCTTAATGGCAGGGGTGGCAGGACTCGAACCTGCAGCACGACTTTTGGAGAGTCGCCGCTTACCAATTAACGAACACCCCCATATTCAAAATTTTAAATTTTAAATTTTCGTTTCTTTATGCACCGTATGCTTTTTGCACCACTTGCAGAATTTTTTCAAGTTTAGCTTTTTACCGCCTTCTTTTTTCTTCCGGCGGGAATAGTAATTTATCCGATTACACTTGGAGCATTTTAGTTTTATTAAAGTTTTCTGTGGCATAATTTTTAATTAACCTTAGTCCATTCACTCTTTATTCCATCCCATCCGTACAAATCTAAGGGTTTGTCAAAAATTGGATTTTTCCCTTCCTTAAGAATCCACTGGTCGTCACCGGGTTCAAAAAAACCAATTATTTTATATTCAGGATTTTCAGTTTTTCCTTCAATGCTTACAAGCAGCCGCCGCAAGATATGACCATCTTCATAATCTACATAGAAATTGAAGTTTTCAGCAAACCAAAAATTAATTGTATTCCATTTTCCTCCTAAAACCGGCTCTACTGGTGAAAGATTAGAAATATTTTTGGTGACACTCTCCATCACCTCTTGGCGACTGATTTGGGGACGAGAAATTTCTTCTTGGGACTGACTACTTTTAATTTCTTCTTTTTTATCCTGAATTGGAGGAATATTTCCTTGAGGTTGAAAGTTTTTCCATAAATAAAAACCCACCAAACCGATAATTATTCCCAGAATAAGACTAAAAAATATTCCGGTAGCGCTTTTTTTTCTTCTTGACATAAAAATGGCAAGCCCAGAGGCGGGATCGAACCGCCGACCTCTTCATTACCAATGAAGTGCTCTAGCCATCTGAGCTATCTGGGCGCGAATTTTTTCAAAATCTCTGATTTTGCTAAAAAATTCAGCGCCCCCCACCACTTCCATCCACGTATCCTGGTGTTCCGACAATGAAAGGCGAAGCCGCTTCGCTCTTCGTCGATGGATAATCGTGAAAGTATTTTGGGAAGTGGTGGGGGGTTCTCATTTTTCTTACGAAATCAAAGATTTCGAGAAAAATGGGAGTGGGTGCGGCAGGACTCGAACCTGCGAAGCCCGAAGGCGCCTCTTTTACAGAGAGGTGCAATAGCCACTATGCGACGCACCCTTGTTTATTGTAGAACTCTTTCTATATAATCCTTAATCCATTCTTCAATTTGTAAAAGTAGTTTTTTGTCACTATATCTAATGTGAACTAATCCATGTCTCATTTTACCACTTTTCTCAGGGAGAAAATCTTTTCTTATATAGGGTTTTGTAAATTGAGTTAATGGAATGTCGGTCATTTTACTCCAGTCCTTCTTTAAAACCTCCGAATTCTGATTAGCATAGCAATATAAAAGTACTCTTATACGTTTCTCGTCCACACCACAGATTGTCCTTAAAAACTTAAGAAATAGTTTGGCTATCTCTGGATTGCTGTTTGCAAGGTCAACAGTCCAATTTCTACCACATTGTTTATTGCCCTCTGCCCAATAAAGCATAATTCCCGCTATTTTTAGTTGTTTTTCTCTTTCTGTTAGTTTCTTTTTGATAATAAATGAAGGCTTTTTTCTCTCGAAACGAACACGATTTAATTCAAAATAGTCTCTGCGAGGAAGATTGTAACGCTGCATAAATCCGTATACAACATCAATCGAAACATTAAAACTCTCGGCTATTTCTCTAGCACTATATCCCCGCTTATAATAAAAAAACTTAACCTCCTTTAAATCTTTTTTAGTTAAACCTGCCATCAATTTAATTTTACCAGATCTAACATCCAAACGCAACAGTTTTATTTACTGTTGGGTTCAGAGGAGAAATTCGAGAGTTGTTGGAGCCCACCGCCGGAATCGCCCAGTACCACTAAAGGGTACTGGGCGCCCTGCACTCTTTAGTAGTGCAGGGCGAACCTCAATTCATTCATTTCGCTGAAAGCCGACGATCCGACTCGAACGGATAACCTACGGTTTACAAAACCGTTGCTCTACCTTTGAGCTACGTCGGCAATTGCTCCTTCAATCTTTCTAATTCCTTCAACCTCTCCCTTGCTTCCTCGTCATGAGAATTAAGTGATAAAACTTTCTTAAAGGACTCTTTTGCCTTCTCATGGTCTTTTCGCTGAAAATAAAACTCTCCTAATTCTTTATAAGCTTCTATATTTTGGAAATCATTAGCAATAATTTTAATCCATTTCTTTTCTTCTGCAACGTCTTGAGCTTTTTTCAACTTTTCTATCCAACCGCTTATTTTATTGTCAATTTTTAAAGAAAGAACTCTTATTTTCCTTAGAGTTTTCTCTAAAAATCCCAAAAAACTTTTAAAATATTTCTTCTGTTTAAGAATCTCTATATTTCTCCTCAATTTTTTTATGGAATAATTTAATCGCTGCTGTAAAAATACCCAGCGTCTTTTAAGAATAATCTCTTCTTGCTCCCAAGCCACTTCCTCTTTACTTAAAACAGGAATTTTTCGAATAATTATTACTAAAATCCCGGCAACCGAAAGGATAATAATAAGTTGTGGAAAAAAGTTATACATGCTTTAAATCCTTTATGGGAACCTTAATTTTTACCCCCTCTTTCAATTCCACCTCTACTTTTTGCCCCAAGACCAAAAGCCCAGTGATTTTGCCCTCTCCCTTGGAGGTTAATACTGACTCCCCTACTTTAGGCATATTTTCTAAAAGCCGCCGATACTCTTTTACTTCAAAAGCTAAACAGCATTTAAGCCGGCCACATACTCCTGAAATTCTCTTGCCTCCCCGATGATACATTTGCTGAATTTTAGCCATGTCCGTAGAAATACTTTCCAATGCCCCTTTGAATTTCAAACAGCAAAGTGGTCTACCGCAAATGCCGAATTCTTCTTTATAAAAACGCACCTCGTCTCGGGAACCAATCTGTTCGAGCCGAACTGACTTTTGGAAATGTCTTGATAAACTTTTAACCAACTGGCGAAAATCAACCTTACCTTCGGCAGTAAAGGCAAGGGTTATTCGGGAACCATCAAGGCTAAATTGAATTCCGGCCAGTTTCATTTCAAGCCCCAACGCTTTTACCTTCTGCCTAAAAAATTTAGCCGCATCTTTTGCTTTCTTATTATATCTGGCGAGCGTTGCCTTATCTTTAGAAGTTGCTTTTCTTACAATTTTTTGGTCTCTCTCTTTATAAGTAGCTAATTGGGATATAGAAACTACCTCACCCGCTTCGCGGGTAGAGTCAATTTCCACAACAACAAGGTCTCCCTTTTTAAAATCCAAATTGCCCCCGAGAAAATCTCGAGGCTCCTGCCAAGGAAAAACTTTAATTCTGATTATGCTCATACCTATATTTCAAACCTCACAAATTCCCCTACCTTAATATTTTCTCCGAGCTTGGCAATCTTTTCCTTTATATAATCCTCAACACTCTTCTCTGGATTTTTAATAAAAGCCTGGGTATAAAGACAGATTTCTTTCTTTTCTTCTCCCTGCCACTTGGCAGAAACATCTTCTATTCTCAAATAAGAAGGATTGGTGGCTGCTACCTGCATCGCCAAATCATGAGCCAAATCTTTAAACTCCCTGGATTTTGCCACAAAATCTGTTTCGCAATAAAGCTCTACCATAGCCCCTATCCTTTTGTTACTGTGGATGTAGGCCTCAACTATACCTTGACTTACCTTCCGAGTTGATTTCTTTTCGGCCGAATCTCGAGCAATCTTTTGAAGAAGTTTTTTCGCTTTCTCAAAATCTCCCCCTGCTTTTTCCAGCGCTTTTTTGCATTCCATCACGGAGAGATTAGAATCTTCTCTTAATTTTTTGACTTGGTCGGCAGTAATCATGTTTTTATTTTTTTGCCTTATTAATAGCATCTGATACTATATCCACCATCATCTTAATAGATGAAATCGCATCATCATTGGCTGGTATAGGCCAATCTATTAATGTGGGGTCGGCATCGGTATCAACTAAAGCAACAACGGGAATTCCCACTTTTTTTGCCTCTTTAATAGCCAGCTTATCATGCTCGACGCTCGTGACAAATATTGCTTGGGGAAAGTTGCTCATTTCTTTAATTCCGCCGACAAGTTTTTGTAATTTTTCAATAACTCTGTCAAATTCTAACTGCTCCTTCTTTGTGTACTTTTGGAATTCTCCTTTCTTTTTCTTTAGCTCTAAATCTTTAAGATTCTTGACACTCTTTGAGATTTCGTTGAAATTAGTAAAGGTTCCGCCCAGCCATCTATTGACGACATAGGGCATACCGCAAGTTCGAGCTGCTTCTTCTATGGTGCTTTTTGCCTGACAAGCAGTGCCAATGAAAAGAATTACTCCTCCCTTAGAAACTGTCTCCTTTATAAAATCTAAAGCTCGCTCCAATAATTCTTGGGTCTTGGCTAAATCAATAATATGAATTCCGCTAGAGAGCCCATAAACAAAGGGTTTCATTTTTGGATTTAATTTCGATTTCTTATGCCCAAAATGAACCCCGGCTTTAAGCATTTCCATCATATTTATTTCTTTCACCCCGTTAGACATTTTTTTTTGTGCTTGTGTCATAATATCTTTTTTCCTTTAAACCCGTTAGAAATACAGTAATGTCTAACGGGGTTCATGTTGGTAATTCTAGCATATATAAAAAATAAAGCAAGCAGCTTGTTCCAGCGCAGGGCAAGCTCCCGATAAAATTGAGGATGCTGGAGTTGACAGAAATAAATAGCTGTGTTAGGATTAGAGGAGTACCTTGATATCTTAAATTAAAGGAGGAAACAAGCGATGAAAAAGCAAAATAATTCCTGGTTTGGGGAATTAAGGAATTTGTTTGGGATATTTACTATCCTTCTGATAACCCTTTGTACTCTTAGCTTTCTCTTCCCCAACTGGGGATGGAAAGTGCCTTGGTGGCTAAAAGATGTCTATTTAAGGATTCTCATCGGAATGATTATTCTAAAAGAAGGACTGCGCTGGCTGGGACACAAAAGAGGAAGAAAGATTATGAAGGGAAGGATTTATGTAATTACCTGGCTAACCTTAATATGTATTCTGGGAATTCTTTCAACTTTTTGGAAAGAAAGATTCTCTAAATATCCTACGGATTTGGTTGATATAGTAACTACTTCTATCTTTGCCTGGGTCTTTAGTATTTTATCAAAGGTAGCTTACAAAAAACCTAAAATCAAAAAGCTTGTTAATCGGTTTACTGACGATTCGAAAGAAGAAAATTAAAACGGGACATTAAAGTCCCGTTTTTTATTGCCAGAATTAGAGCTTTCTGATATAGTTAATAATGAAATCCACTGCACTTTTACAATAAAGGAGGACGGGGTGAAGAAAATACTACACAGAATAGTATTAATATTGATTCTTATCGCACTAATTACTTGCTTTTCAAAAACCGGAATCCTGGCAGAAAGCACTACCAGAAAAATTCGGCTTAGGTATGATTCCAAACTTTCATTCCTTGGTCGTTTTATCACTTGGTCCTATCTTAAAGATTCCGTAGAATATTGCGAATGGACCGAACACAAAGAAGGTAGGTCTATCCAAAGAATTAAAATAGAAGGTGAATTTATCTATGGTGATAAAACTTTTATCAACTTGAGTTTTGATAAAAAAACAGGCCAAGAAGATTCAAGTGTGGTAATTAGAAAAGTTGCTACTGAAAATGGTAAAAGGAAGGTAGTTGCCTCTGAAAAAGACTTCCAAAGAAGTTTTGCCGGAATTATCACTGCTATTCAATACTTAAGAACCCACAAATTAAAAGTAGGAGATAAACATAAGGTTGATGTAATTACTAATAAAGAAAAGCTAATTCTTTCTCTTGAAATAACAGATGAAGAAAATATAAAGATAGGAGATTTTAATTTTCCAGCATATGTAATAAAGATAAAACCGAAATATAAAAATGGAGAAGAAATGTCGGAGAATATAACAATTTGGTTCATAAAAGAAGGGAAGTTTGCCGGTTATATAGCAAAATTTAAATTGTCAGGCCTTGCTTGGGGCGGATGCTTAAGACTTACACTAAACAAAGCCTTCGTTTTTAATAAATGAGGGCTTTTTCTATTCCAAAGAGATTGGGCTTGTAAAAAATATTTTTTATGATATAGTAGAAGGTATGAAACCCAAAATTCATCCAAAATATGGCCCGGCCACCGTTAAGTGTGCTTGCGGCAATACTTTTAAAACTCGCTCAACGAAGCCGGAAATTTTTGTTGAAATCTGCAGTGCTTGCCATCCCTTTTATACTGGTAGGGAAAAAATTATTGATACAAGAGGAAGAGTAGAGAGATTTGAGCGGATGGTGGCGAAAAAGAAAGAATTTAAAGCTAAGAAAAGGCATAAAAAACATGCCGGACATTAAGTCCATTCAAGGAAAATATGAAAATTTATCTAACAAACTCAGTAAACCTGAGGTGTTTTCTAATTTAAAAAAATTTCAAGAGCTCTCTCAAAGACAAGCCGAACTAAATGAAATAATAGAGATTGCAAGAGAAATAGGAGAAATTGACAAAAATATTGCCCAAAACGAAGAGATGATTAAAAAAGAAGAAGACGAAGAGCTAGTCACTCTTGCCCTAGAAGAACTCCAAAATCTTAAAAAAGAAAAGGAGAAGCTGGAGAGAGCCCTTAAAAGACTTCTGGAAGAAAAGGGAAGAGTAACCGAGAACTTCAAAAATGTTATCGTAGAAATTAGAGCCGGTGTGGGAGGAGAAGAAGCGGCCTTATTCGCCGGGGATCTGTTCAGAATGTATAAACGTTTCGCAGCCTATCATGGCTGGCCAGTAGAAATTCTCGGCTCAAATAAAACTGGTATTGGCGGATACAAAGAAATAATCTTTGAAATAAAAGGAAAAGATGTTTGGGGAAATTTGAAACATGAAAGCGGCGTACACCGTGTTCAAAGAATTCCCAAAACAGAAAAATCGGGTCGAATCCATACTTCAACAACTTCAGTAGCAATTCTTCCCGAACCTCAAGAGCAGGCATTAAAAATAAATCCGTCTGATTTAAAAATAGAAACTTTCCGCTCCTCTGGTCCCGGCGGACAACATTTAAATGTTACGGATTCAGCAGTCCGCATTATTCATTTGCCGACTAATATTGTAATTTCTTGCCAAGATGAAAGGTCGCAGCATAAAAATAAAGCCAAGGCCCTAAAAATCCTTCGCTCAAAACTTATGGCTATGAATTTAAAGGCCGAGCAAGAAAAAAGAGCGAAAATCAGACGCTCCCAGATTGGCCGAGCATTTCGCAGCGAAAAAATTAGAACCTACAACTTCCCCCAAGATCGAGTTACCGACCATCGAATTAAAAAAAGTTGGAAAAATCTTCAAGATTTCATGGATGGAAATATAGAAAAAATAATCAAAGCTCTAAAAACACTAGATTCGTGATTAAAATTAATCCCTCAAAAACAAAGTTTGTGGATTTAGTAGTCGGTATCCCTTCTTATAATGAAGCTGATGGCATCGGCTTTGTGGTAAAACAGGTGGACTTGGGGTTAAAAAAACACTTCCCTAAAATAAAAAGTGTAATCATTAATGCTGATAATCACTCCTTAGATAACACTAAGGGGGTTTTTCTTAATACTAAGACTGCTGCCCATAAAATTTATATTTCTACCCCTCCTGGAGTAACCGGGAAAGGAAATAATTTTCATAATCTCTTTGGGGAAGTGATAAATCTTAAAGCAAAAGCGTTAGTTATGATAGATGCGGACCTCAAAAGTATAACCGATAAATGGATTAAAAAATTCGCCACTCCAATACTCAAAAAAAATTACGATTACGTTACCCCTCTCTATACTCGTCATGAATATGATGGAACTATCACTAACAACATCTGCTATCCCCTAATCTATGGCCTTCTGGGTAAAGATATCCGCCAACCTATTGGCGGTGATTTTGCTTGTTCCGAAAAGCTAGTCAAGTACTTGCTTGCCAAAAAATGGACCAAAAGCGTAAAATTTTATGGCATTGATATTTTTATGACCATAAATGCAACACTAGGGGGCTTTAAACTGTGCCAAGTTCCTTTAGGGGCAAAGATTCATAAACCTTCGGCCCCAAAATTGGGACCAATGTTTTCCCAAGTTACAGAAACTCTATTTAGAAACCTCCTGACCAGTAAAGAAAAGTGGCTGAAATTAAAGAGTATAGAAAAACCTCCCATAATTGGTGGACAAACCCTGGATTTGCCGCAAGATCTCCCAATAGATTATAAACACATTAAAACCGTTTCTATTTCCGGCTTTGAACAATCCCGTCAAATGTTGAAAAAAACTTTAACTAAAAAGGTTTATAAAAAAGTAGCTGAAATGTACAAAAAAAGAAATATCTTGATTAATAAAGCTCTTTGGGCAAAAATAGTTTACGATTTACTTTTTAATTATGAAAAGGAGGTTGATTGTCAGATTATAGAAGCAATGAAATCTCTTTACTTTGGAAGGGTTTCCTCATTTATAAAAGAAACTCTTAATTTTTCTCACCAAGAGTCAGAAAACGAAATCGTAAAACAAGCAAAACACTTTTTTAAAACCCGCTCCTATTTCCTCAGGAAATATGGATATTAGATATTAGATATTAGATTTTAGTTATTTGCGTTTCGTGCATCCAACATCTAACACCTATCATCTAATATCTAGCGCTACAGTATTTCTTCATACATATCTGCATACCACATTACTTGGTCTGAATACCAAGTAAACTTTTTCCAGTTTGAACCGGCAAAATAAAGGCCGGCCGCTTTATATTCAGCATCAGTGTCTGCCTCTACTACTCCAGAAACTTGGGAAAGTTTTAAGGCCATACCCACCATAGCATCTCTTAAATTCCAAGGATTAGCCGGCGAGTTCCCGGTAAGTTCTGCTACTTTCTTCTTATATCCCTGCCATGTTCTCGGCATAAACTGTGCCGGACCCATTGCCCCTCCCCACCCATCATAGAAGATGGGTTTTTTAGATACCGGCATGGAAGAAGGCTCAAAGTCAAGTTCTTTGCAAATCTCAAAAAAATATTTCCATTGACTAGAAGACATATCTTCCCTCCAATTGCCCGACCCTATATTTGTCCCTAGGTTGGATTCCACTTTAAGTACACCTAATAAAAAAGAAGTCCTCGCTCCAGTCAAACTAGAGGCAAATCTTGCCTCCTCAACTGCCTCCTCAAAAGAAATGGGATTGTCTAAACTTTGCAGTATGAAAATTTGAGAAGAAGTTTTACTGTAAAATTCTTTAGTTTGGCTAAGTAACTTTTGAAACCTTTCCTCCTGGCCGCGGGTGATAATGAGAAGCTGTTTGCCTTGAGATTCCTGTTCTTCTAAAGATTTTCTTTGAAGTTCCTGCATAATTCTCAACTTTGATTGCTCCTCTTTCTTTCCCTCTAGTTCCTCTTTTTGTGATTCCAATTCCTCCTTTAAAATAGCTATCCGATGTAAAGCTTCCTGAAGATCGCCTTGAATTTTCTCCATACTGTTGACCCGCTCAAAGAAGGAAGAAATCTTTTCTTCCTTAAGAATAACCTCCAGAATAGATTCCTGGTCATATTCATAAAGGAGGCGAATATACTGGGTAAGCAATACCTTTTGATGAGCCATCTGAATCTCTCTATCCTCTATCTCTTTAATCTTTATCTTTATAGCTAAAGTGAGTTCTTCTACGAAAGCTTCAGTTTCTTTTATTTGTAATTTAATCTTTTCAATTCTTTCTTCAATGATAGCTAATTCTCCCTTTAGGGTTTTTGCCTCCGTTTGTTTTTCCTTAATACTTTCCTCATACTTTTTAATCTGCTCATCAAGCATTTCTAGTTCTTTGTGTTTTAAATCAAGCAAGTCAGAAATAGAGGCCTCTATGCCTCCAACGGGCAAAATAAAAAGTCCGAGAATTAAGGAAATTACAACAAGTTTACGCATATAAATAAATGATAACAAAATAAGACAAAACTCGCAATACACAATAAACCCACGAAAATTCCGTGGGTTTATTGTGTTTATCCACCAGGCTGCGAACAAGTCTTCTCTTATACGAATCGAAAAGTAATGCTAGAGGAGAGAGATTCTTGCCCTCTCCGATCTCGGACCGGAGAGAACATTGCATCGCTCTCCGACCCGATTAGAGAAAGACCTAATTCGCAGCCTGGTGGAGGGAAGAGATTTTTGGTTTTATAAACCTCTTCCCTGATTTTAGTTTAGAGAAATGTTCTTTCGAAGGTGTTCATATTTTTCTAACAACTCCTGTAGTTTCCTTTGCTCTTCAAATTCCTGATGTACTGTCCGTATCGCTTTAAAAACTTCTCTCGCCTCCCCTTCGGCTTCCATCAATTCTTTAATTATAGTAAATTGATGGATTGCTTCTCTAAGCGCTCGTGCGAAAGCCACATCTTCCGGCGTCAGGTTTAGTATAGCTTGACACCTTTCTTTACCAATCTCTTCTATCATTTTGGGGACAGTGAAGCCTTTTACCGCGTTGAGATTAAGAGAAAACAATCCAATAAACAGCTGCTTTGCTATATCTAACTTTTGAGGATTGCATCCTCCTTCCTGTTCCATAAGAACACCCCTGAAGATTTTTTCAAAAACTTCTACTAAAAAACTTGCTCCTTTCATTAAATTCCTCCTATTCTATTATCAAGAATGGTCAGGGCGACTCGATTTGAACGAGCAACCTCTGGCTCCCAAGGCCAGTGCTCTACCAAGTTGAGCTACGCCCTGTTATCAAAATTTGTTTCAGGAAGAGGTTCAAGGTTTTTTCTCAAGAACCTCTTCCTTAGTTAGTTTATACTTTCCCTTTTTGGTCACTAAAAATCTCAGTGTTAATCCGCTGCGACTCCTTTTGGAGTAGAGCGACTTTCTCAAATTCCTGTATTAAGGGTTTGAGTTTCTCCACAGTTATGCTAACCGCGATATCTCCAATAGAAGAAAGTCCAGCAAGAAACCTCACCCTTTCCTCTTCCAGCAGTTCAACTCCTTCTTGGGTTAGCTTTAAAGACTCTAACTTATCCAACATCTCTTTGTTAGCTTCTGTAAACTTTTCAACTGCTTCTTTGACCAATGCATCCGAATTCTTGACCCCCAACCAAATCAAAATCGCCCTTACGCTTGTTTCAAAAAAATAAAGCGTTCTTTCTTTAGCATTCATCTCTTCTCTCCTCCTAAATTTTTATTCGATTTTCAAACCCCTGAACTCTTGGAGTTCAAGATTTATCTTGCTAATAATTTTAATAAGATAAATTTTGTTCTCCAAAATTTGGTAAGGAAGAGGTCCGAGAGTTTCTTTTTCAAGAACCTCTTCCTTAATTGTTCATACATTTTGGTTTGCCGTTTCTTAGTGTTCTCCGGTGCTGTTCAATCTCTTTCCACTGCTTATCGGTCACTTTCATTCCAAGATTATCAAAAAACTTTCTCAACTGTTCCAGCGTCATTCCAGCAGAAAAACTGGCTTCGGCTACTCCCTCTGTATCCATCTTCTTCGCTTCAATTCTTAAATCTGCTCCTAAAATAATCTTCATCGTCACCTCCTTTTTGTAAAAAGAACTATGGTGGCAGTGGGAAGATCCGCCCTTCCTCGCCTTCATCAGGGTCACGACCACGTCCCGCCGCAAAGCGGTCTGGCACTGCCAAGCTTTTTTCCTATCCTGAATTCACTACCCTGAATTTGTTGAATAAGTAATGAACTCGGGTTAGGAGATGTAGATTTTTGTAAAAATATACATCTCGGATTTGAGCGACTTTTGAAAAAGAACAAAGAGTGCCCTGAAAGGGCGCAGGAACGCTTCATACACTATATCCACCTCTTGGGAATTACGATATAGCGCGGGCGTTTTCTCCCTACAACCAGACTGTACCTGCATGTCTGGAGGATGCAATATTTTTTAAGCCTTGCACCGGCTAAGAACGGTTCTGCGAATTCGGAGTTATCTCTTGGATAAACCCCAAAAATGTAAGAGGATCCCCCTTTACCCAAACCCTTGATGGGTTTGGACAGCAGTTTATAGCTCCCGCCTTGGGAAAGCTCCTACGAGCTTGGAGGTAAATCCCTTCGTGGGTTACCCCCTCCCCTACCGGCTCGAGAGGACCGGAATGACGTTCTCTTGAGCGGTAATCTATAACCAAGAAAACTTGAAGTTTCTTGGCCCTTTCGGTTTTCCCACAAGCAACCATAGTAGGAAGCCCAATAAAGATTAACTGATACTTATCAGCAATCTTTAGAGCTTCCTCTAAAGATCCCTGGGGAATTTCCCCAAACTTAGAATCCTTTTCGTATTCACGAAATGCTCCTTCAATGAGAACCCGAGAAATTTTATCATCCGGGTTCTTCTTTTTGCTTCTGTACTGATCTAACATCTTTTTCCCCTCCTTGATTCTATTTTTTATATCCAGAAAGATGAAGAAGAGTTTATAAAGAAAGTTTAAACGGACAAAATATATTACTTTTTCCCGATCTTTCTTTTTAAAATCTTTTTGTAAAAACCTACCAAATGAGGGCTATGCCGCAGATTCAGTAAGTTCTCTCTCCTCCATCTTTCTGAATATGGATTCGATAAACTCACTATAAACTACTGGAGAGAAGTATGAGAGTCTCTACCGCACATGGCTCAAGTTTCCTTTAGGAGGATGGAAACTCTTTCGAGACTCCCATACTTCTCTCCACCAAGCTTAGCTTGGTGGAGAGGGTGAGTCGTCTTTACCTTATGTGTCTTCATGAAAACAAGCGACTCTAGAGAGAGCCGCTTGTTTTCTTATAAAATAATATTGTGACTAATTCGACAATTAGTCACGACGTCGTGATTAATTTGCTCTCTCCTCAAATTAATTTATATTATATCTTTTCAAGGTTCTCTCTCCTTATTTTCAACCACTTATATTATATCATACTATTAAAATCTTGTCAAGGGTTTTGGAGTGTTTTTGTAATTTCTTACTCATTCTGTATCACATAAGTATAACATATCTAAAAATATTTGTCAACCCCGTTAGACTTTTCCGAGCATTTTCGGATAGAAAATATGGTGATTTAATAATTTAAACCACAGCCAGACGATACTAATAAGTGAAGGAAAAAAGTCTAACGGGGTCAAGGGTTTTAAAATTATATTTGACTACCGAGATAAAAATATCGAATATTTGGAAAAATTTTTCAAAAAGATAAAAAGGTATTATACCTCTAGAGATAATTAGTTGGGTACATACATAATCGATTTATCCACTTGACTTCTAGTTTCACCCAGAATATAATGGAAATGTATGAACAAAGATTTTAGCGAATTAATTAAATACTTAGATAAAAAGTTTACAGAAATCAACGAGAAATTAGAAAAAAAAGCTGACAAAAAAGATGTCAATAAGCTTATTGAATCTGTAGACGCCTACATGAAACCAGGAGAGCGATACTATCAGGAAATGACGGCACTAACTTTAAAGGTCGACTGTTTAGAAAAATGGCTCTATCAAATTGCTGATAAGGTTGGAATAAAATTAAAGGTTTGAAGTTTTTAGAAAGTTTTAGTTTATCAAATTTTATGGCTTTTCAAGAAGCCATTTTTTATTAAAACAAAAATCCTCGCCCCGTTAGAGATTTTGGTAATCTCTACGAAGCGAGGATTTAAATGACATATGTCTTTCTTTTCTTTTTATCAAGAGTAAGTCTAATCTCTAACGGGGCGAGCTAGTAAAATTACCTAGCTCGGATAATGTATTGTTAATTTTTGCGGCCGCAGATTTTTGCGGAATCGCGAAATAAAGCTTGCCCGCCTAAATTTTTACGAAGTAAAAACTTTGACGGGTGAACTACTCCAAATTATTCCAATCTCTATTCCTTTTTCTCTTTTTCCTCCTCTTTCGGCTTCTCTTCTTCTTTGGGTTTTTCTCCTTCAACCTTCTCTTCTTCAACCTTTTCTTCCTCTTCTACTTTCTCAACCTCTTCCACCTTTTCTTCTGGTTTTTCTTCTATGGCTTCTAATTCTTCCTTAGTTCTTGGCGGCATAACTAGAGCCACTACTTCTTCTTCGGGGGCCTTGATTTTAACCTTTTCTGAAATAGTTAAATCTTTGATAAGAATTTTATCTTCAAAGGCCTCAAGCCCTGATAAATCCACTTTAATATCATGAGGAAGATCTAAAGGTAAAGATTCTACCTCAACAGAAGTTATGTTCTTAACTAAAACTCCCTCTTTTTCTTTTACTGCCGGCGCCTCTCCTTCAAAGACTAACGGCACCTCGGCAACAATTGATTTGTCCAGTTTTACTTGGTAAAAATCTACATGAAGAAATTCATCGGTTACGGGATGTTTAGTAAAGTCGTGAATCAACACTGGCCTTGGTCTCGAATCTTTACCCTGAATCCTACTTGACGAAGGATCAATTTTTAACTCTATTATTGTGCTTTCTCCCGCCTGTTTATACACTTTTTCAAAATCACTTTTATCTATTTCCAAAGAGAGTGGCTCTACCTTGTAGCCATACAAACATGCAGGAAGAATCCCCTTTTTACGAAGGGTCTTTACTTTTTTACCTAGTATTGTACGAATTTTAGCATTAAGTTGCAATTCAGCCATATGTAATATGAAAAGTAGCACAAAATTATCAGAGGGTCAAGCGCTTCTCACCTTCATACTCTCAACAATTCCAAGAGCAACCAAAGTAATAATTAAGTTGCTGCCGCCGTAACTAATAAAAGAAAGTGGAATACCGGTTATGGGAAATATCCCCATATTCATCCCAATATTTATAAACAAGTGGAGAGAAAGCATAATAACTACCCCGCCAATAAATAATTTAGCAAAGTTATCTCGCGATTCTATGGATATTTTTATAAGCCGTAAAAATAAAACTCCAAATAAACTTATT
>Ga0315547_1001823_pt1 | contig 15808 bp, 23 predicted proteins | sample SalMarSW160240MG_2_FD_202542 | JGI IMG/M metagenome (GOLD analysis project Ga0315547, IMG submission 202542) | Salt marsh sediment microbial communities from the Plum Island Ecosystem LTER, Massachusetts, United States - Salt Marsh Sediment SW1601-240 ... | reverse complement strand
ATTGCGGGAATTTTGTATGATGAAATGCTGAAAATGATCTTGCAGGCCGCTGAGCAAAGGTTAAACCTTTCAGGGGAGACTGAATTTGAGAAAAACCAATTGCTTTGAGCTTTTACCATTGTCCCTCTTCTCGGAATGTCTCCATGCCAAGGAGAAGAAAGAACTGGAGGAAGCTGAGGGGACGGGTAACGAGGAGGTGAGAGAAAGTGAAAAGAGAAGTATTGCTTGAGGCAGTAAGGGATGAGCAGGGAAATCTTTTCTTAAGTATTACAAAGACACATATTAGCATGCGTATGCCGCCTAGGTTTTGGAAGAAGCTGATAAAAACGATTGAGCGACTTAGAGGAAAAGGTGAACACTTTTAGGGAGAAGATTTAACGAGGAGCTACAGAGTAATAGACGCGCCGCTGTCAAATGGCAAAGCTATGAGCCATGAACTATAAAGCTGATATACAGCGACGGAGGGGAAGAGTCCCGAGATACTCTTGACCGAGTTAAAAATTGTGATACCCTTTAAGACAAAATTCAGGAGCGACCAATGAAGGAAGGTTTTTATGCTGTGGGAAGAAGAAAAAAAGCAACAGCTAAGGTCAGGGTAAAGTCGGGCCAGGGAAATCTTACTGTGAATAAGAGGGATCTAGAAAACTATTTTTCCCGTAAGGCTTACAGTAAAATTGTAAAGGAACCTTTAGAAAAGGTAGGTTTTCTGGATAAGTTTGATGTAGAAGCTGACGTTGAAGGAGGGGGTCTAACCGGGCAGGCTGAAGCCATAAGACTGGGCCTCTCCCGGGCCATCTTGAAGATTAACCCAGAACTTAGAAATCCTTTAAAGAAGGCCGGTCTTTTAACCCGTAATCCCAGGGTGAAGGAGAGGAAAAAACCAGGACTAAGAGGAGCCAGAGCAAGACCCCAGATCTCTAAAAGATAAAGATCTTTGTCAGATGGGAATAATCAACTTAGCTAAAAGGCTGGATGAGGTTAGTGATTCTGCTACTCTAGCTATAAGTGCAAAGAGTAAGGAGATGAAGAGGAAGGGTAGAAGCATCATTGACCTCTCTGTGGGAGAGCCAGATTTTGACACCCCCTGGTCCATAAAAGAGGCTGCCTTCAAGGCGATAAAGGATGGATTCACTAAATATACTCCTACGGCGGGAATACCGGAGCTAATCCAGGCGATATGCAATAAATTCAAAAATGATAATCAACTCAATTATGGTCCCTCCCAGATCATAGTCAGTGTGGGAGCAAAACAAGCTCTATATAATGCCATTTTAGCCATCTGTAACCCTGGCGATGAGGTAATCATTGCTCAACCCTTCTGGGTATCCTATCCAGAGCAGGTGAAGCTTGCCGGGGCAACTCCCATTCTGGTTTCTACTTACCCTGAGGCCGGATTCAGGATAGGAAAGAATGAGCTTAAAAAGAAAATAACCTCCAAGACAAAGCTCCTCATCCTGAATTCTCCCTGTAACCCAACCGGAGCAGTTTACAATCGAGAGGATCTTAGCGAAATAGCCGAGGTAATTTGCTCGCACCAACTTTACCTTATCTTTGATGAAATATATGAAAAGCTCATTTACGAGGGAAAACACTATAGTATAGCCTCCCTTGGGAAAGAGATAGAGGAGAAAACAATCACTGTCAATGGACTGTCCAAAACCTACAGTATGACCGGATGGCGCATTGGCTATGCGGGAGGTCCAGAGAAAATTATCCAGGGGATGAAGAAAATACAGAGTCACTCTACTTCCTGCCCTAACTCTATTGCCCAGATGGCTGCCCTTTTAGCTCTAAAAGGACCCCAGGACGAGGTGGAAAAACGAAGGAAAATCTTTGTCAGACGACGAAATTTTATAGTAGATAGATTAAAAAAAATAGAGGGAGTGAGCTGCTTTTTTCCTCAAGGGGCTTTTTATGTATTTCCTGACTTTTCCAGCTTTTTTGGAAAAAGATATAACCATTGGATCATAAAAAATTCCTTGGATTTAGCCACCTATCTCCTGGAGGAAGTGGGGGTGGCAGTGGTACCCGGGATTGCCTTTGGCACCGACCACTATCTACGTCTTTCTTATGCTGCCTCTATCGAAGAAATAGACAAAGGATTAAGCAGGGTTGAAGAAGCATTAAGCCTCCTAAAATAGCATTGCTATCTACAGATCTCATCGCTTCCTTGTCACCTTTTTATTCTTTGCTCCAATAAAATTGGAGTCACAAAGAGGTGGCCTTAGCACAAAAAAGAGACTAGATGAAATTTTCTACAATTTTTGATCTAAAAGAGAAGAGGAGCGAACTACAAAGAATGAAGGCTCTGCAAGAGGCAAAAAAGCTTTCCGTAGTCCTGGCAGAGCAGTTTCCTTATGAAACAGCATACCTTTTTGGCTCCGTGGTAAAAAAGGGAAGATTTACTAGACATTCGGAAAATCTTTCCAGTCAAACTTACAGGTTCTCTTTTAGCTCTCCTTTTTCCCCAGTTTAAGTTCCAGCATTCCATTTTTGAAGGAAAATTCTACGGGATCTGGCTTTACCGAAAAAGGAAGCAAGACCTCTTTGGCATATTTTCTCTCTCCCCTTTCTGCAGAAAGATTGAGAATATCTTCATTTATTTTGATTTTTACATCCTCTTTAGACACCCCGGGAAGCTCTGCTATTACCCGAACAAGATCTTTCTCTTCGACAACGTCTACCATGGGTTCTCTAACTTCTTCTATTACCGGTCCCTCTTTCTGGCGTTTAATATTGCCAAAGGTCTCCACAACTGGTTTTCCTCCAACTAGGGTTCTAATGCTAAAACCATATACCCCCTTTGCTTTCCCACCTAATCCCTTTATTTCTCCCTCTCTCTTAATTTCTTTGGTTTCCTCAGATAACTTAGATGCCAGATCAATTAAATTGCCAATCCCTTCAAATATCCCTCCCAAGCTGATTTTCCCTAAACCAAAATCAATTTCAACCTCTCTTTTTTCTTCTTTTTTTTCTTTACCAGACATTATAGCCTCCTTTTATTGTTTATTGTTTTTGTCGATGAACTATCAACTATGAACTATTTTTGCCCCCTACGCTGGCCAAGCAGCTCTCTCAAGTTTTCCACATTTTTCCTAAGCTCTAAAATTTGCCTTCGATAAAGGTTCTTTACCTCCTTTATCTTCTTTTTTAATTTATCCTCGATCTCCCTTTCTAAAGTCTTCTTATTCTCTTGTATCTTTGTTAGAAGACTTTCCAGAAGTTTTTCCCCTTCGGTTTTGCTTACCCTTTTTTTATTTACCAATTCTCTAACTATCCCCCTTGCTTTCTCTACTGAGAAGGAAGCCCCATTCAAGGCAGTAAAAAGGCTGGTTGGGTACAGCTCTAAGACAGAATTTCCTCTTTTCTTTATTAGCTCTCGCAAAAGGGCAGAGAAAAGCTCTTTTTTGTCCTTCTCCTGTCCTAGAAGGACTTGAATCAAGGTTATGGAGGTAAGGTCCTTGCCTGCGGGATGACCTATCACCTGAATTTCTTCTCCCTGCTTTATTAGCTCAGCAAGCTCGGAAAGCGTGATTGGCTGACTGGTTTTGGTATCATACATCCTTCTATTGTTATATTTTTTAATCAAGCGAGGCATACCCACCTCCATAGTTCATAGTTCATGGTTCATGGTTCGTAGTTCATAGTTCCTATTTCCTATACCATGTAGCGTATTAGGATAAATTATCACAGCTAATAGCGCAAAGCTAAAAGCCATAATTCACCATCTCCTTTGTTATTCATTGTTTTTTTGTCGATGAACAATCACCTATGAGCTATTTTAACCGGAGAGGTAAGATATTCGGCCAGCTCATTAAATCTTTTTTCATCTTTTCCTCGAACAAGTTCATCAAAATAGGCTTTTACTTTACTTCTCTCTTTCACCTGATGGACTATAATGTCCTGGGAAATTCGGGGAAGCACATTATGATAAACTCCTATAAAAAGGACCCCTACTTCCTCATCCTGCAAAGTCTCATTTATTCTCTCAGCGATGAATTTGTCTCTTTTTTCCATCAGGGGGTGTTTACGCAGTTTATATCCTATATATGCCAGCATTCTCTCTAAGAAAGATTGAGTTTGGGAAAGCTTGATAAGGCTATTATATTCTTCTTTAAGAAGAGAGAGATCTTCTGTTTTCATTATTTTTGCACCCTTTTCCATTAACTTACGGATAATTTTGTGATTTTTGCTTCCTTTCATCGCCCCTTCCTCAACGATTTTCTTTCCTAATCCACCATCTATCATCAGCCCATCCTGATAAATTTTTAGATTAGAGGCACTTAGGCTGCCAAAAAAATTGGCAATAGAATCCCAGAACTTCGAGACTGCCTTTTTATGCTTGTCCCAGCGTTCTTTTCCACACATTTGACTGCTGCTTTTGTCAACTACAGCACCCACACTTCCCAAATCCGCCTCCATGTGGATGATAGGTACATAAAGTAGCTTTTTCATTGTACATTATTCATAGTTCGTTGTTCATTGTTCGGAGATTTTAGTCAATGAACTATGAACTCATAACTACGAACTATTCACTATTTTATTTTCTTTTACCATTTTAATTGCCTGATTAAAGTGTTTAGCCGCAATTTTAAATCTGGTATAATCCTTATCGTTTTTGCCTTTTGGGTTATCCAGAAATTCCCTTATGGCCAGCATAGATGCTTTCCTACAGATAGACTCTATATCAGCACCCACCAGGCCGTCGCTATTTTGGGCCAGGAGTTTAAGGTTTACATCGGAAGCTAAGGGTTTACCTTTAGTATGAACTTTAAATATCTTTATTCTCGCTGACTCATCAGGAATGGGTAGCTCTAGAAGGAAGTCAAATCTGCCAGCACGCAGTAGAGCCGGATCAACAATATCTAACCTGTTGGTAGCTGCTAGAACTACCACCCCCTTAAGCTCCTCTATACCATCCATCTCGGTAAGAAATTGGCTAATTACGCGGTCGGTTACGTGAGAGTCAAAACCAGCGCCACGAGCCGGAGCCAAGCTGTCTAACTCGTCAAAGAAGACAATACAGGGAGAGGCTTGTTTAGCTTTCTTAAAGACCTCTCGGATCCCTCGTTCTGATTCACCTACGAACTTACTCATCAGTTCAGGTCCTTTAATGGAGATAAAATTTACCTCAGATTCACTGGCCACTGCCTTAGCCAGTAAAGTTTTTCCGGTTCCAGGAGGTCCGTACAGCAATATTCCTTTGGGTGGATTGGTCTTGGCATGCTCAAATAAATCTGGATGTTCCAGTGGCCACTCAATTGTCTCTGTTAACACCCCTTTTACCTCTTCCAGGCCACCCACATCATCCCATTTTACATCGGGAATCTCGGTAAATACTTCTCTAATAGCTGAAGGCTCCACCTCTTTTAAAGCTTCCATAAAATCATCCATAGTTACTTCAAGTTTAAGCAGAGTCTCATAGGGAATTTCCTCCAGTTCAAAGTCGATACTGGGAAAAATGCCTCTAAGAGCAGTCATAGCTGCCTCCCTGCATAAAGCCTCTAAATCTGCTCCCACAAATCCATGAGTAATTTGGGAAAGTCTTTCCAAATCTACATTCTCTGCTAAAGGCATTCCCCGAGTATGAATTTGAAGTACCTTTAATCTGCCATTTTTATCCGGAATACCTATCTCAATCTCTCGATCAAATCTTCCTGGTCTCCTTAGAGCAGGATCAATTACATTGGGGATATTGGTAGCGGCGATGACGATTATTTGCCCTCGAGACTCCAGTCCATCCATTAAAGCAAGGAGTTGAGCAACCACTCTTCGTTCTACCTGTTTTTCCCCTCCCATTTCTTCCCGCTTAGGAGCAATAGCATCAATCTCATCAATAAATACAATGGCTGGTGCATTTCTTTGAGCATCTTCAAATACACCGCGAAGACGAGCCTCACTTTCTCCATAGAATTTTCCCATGATTTCCGGACCAGTTATATGGTTGAAATAGGCATGGGTCTCATTGGCTACCGCCCGGGCGATCAAAGTCTTCCCACATCCCGGAGGACCGTGCAGAAGTACCCCTTTGGGAGCTTCAATGCCTAACCTCTCAAAGACCTGAGGATATTTTAAAGGGAGCTCAATCATCTCCCTGACTCTTTGGATTTCCCTATTCAATCCCCCAATATCTTCATAGGATATCTTAGCTCTTCTTTCTATTCCCTCCTTTTCTTCCTTCATTCTAATAACAGTCTGGGGGTGAATTAAAACTACCCCTTTAGGGGAAGTGGATACCACTGTAAAATCCTGGCTACGAGTTCCAAAGAGATTGGCTCTTATCCTATCCCCTTCTGTTAAAGGAAGACCTTCTAGCAAGCTCCCGATATATCTTCTATCCCTGTCCTGGTGCATACCTCTCATCAGGGTCAAGGGAGAGAGTGTGATTCTCTCAGCTGGTTTGTGAGAAGTCTTTTGAAGAAAGACCCTTTCATCCAGGCCAATTTGAGCATTCTCTCTTATCAAACCGTCCATTTGGATGATTCCTTTCCCTCGATCCTCCATATAGGTGGGCATAATCTTAGCTACCGTCTCTCTTTTACCTTCAATCTTAACTATATCTCCCACTTCCACCCCTATTTTGTCCATATCCTGAGGATCTATCCTGGCTATTGCTCGGCCCACATCTCTTGACCCTGCCTCTGCCACTCTTAAAGTTAATGCACTATTATCTTCTAACATACCTCAACCCTTTGTTTTTCTCTGTTAAGTATATTTTGTTATTTTGCATCGCACCATACATTATATAAAATATTTTCTTTTTGTCAAGGGTTTCGCTGGTTGCTAATATTTACTTTGCAAAAACTATACTGGGGGGTTGCCTTGGGAAGCAGGCAAGGAGGGACATACCTGGGAGCCTTACTTTGAGCAGGAAGCGAATAATAGCCACCCCTCTCTTTATTCTGTCCCCCAAAAGCAAATCCTGACTTTATTTTTATTTTTTAAGCCAAGTCTCATCTTATTATTTCTTGCCTTTACTCTTCCTTTGTGTCACCACGCTTGCGCAGCTTCTTTCTCTCAAAGGCAAGAAGGTTACCCTTGTTGTCCAGATGCACTTCAAACAGTCCTAACACATCCATACTATCGGGGATAGCGCTTCTCTGCAGCGCCTCCAGCGAGACTACCCACCCCTCCTTCGTCTTAGACAGACCGATAACCCCGTCAACCGATATTTTGCTAAGCTTGGCAAAGTCCTCCCGCGCCTTTTTAATTATCTCATCAGCGTTCATTTCCAACTTTTACCTCCTCTCTTTCTTATTCTGGGGTTTATACCCAGCCGCAGATTGAACAAGCTTCCTTAGGTAATTATTGCAGATGTCCACCTCAGATAAGAGTTTCGCTGCTGCTTCATTGAGGAATAGGAACAGAGAGGTTTTCCTCTAGTCCTAGAGTCCTCATCCTCTCTACTATGGTATCCTTGAGTACTGAGGCATCGCTTGGGCGTAGCTGAGCTACCTTCCCTGATCTGAGCGATAGATAAAGGTAATCTGTCTCTTCATCATCATTGGTTTTCCCTCCAGTGCTAACACCTTTTATTTCCTCATATGGGACCTGAAACAGTACTTCGGCTGGTTCTTTTCTCCATAAAAGCACTCTTTTGTCGGTAACGTAGAGATGTCCCCGTCTCCAGTTATGGTGATTGCCATTGTTTACCAACTGAGAAGCAAATATTCTTAGCAGGACTTTCTCCCCTGCTGCCAGAGGTACCTGCTTCTTTCGCCGTTGCTCTTCGATGGCTACTGCTCGCTGGGCTTCATCCCAGTCCCGCCAGATGCCATACTTGAGCATTGTTTCCATCCCCGCAAGACAAGCCCTCAGGTTGACTCCTAACAAAGGAATGCCAGCCACATGGATAATAAGGTCAGCATTAAGAACGAGCCCCTTATCCAACACCCTATCTAAAAGGTCTACCAGGGTCGCCTGGGTATCTCGAGTTGGCTCCATATCATGAAATCTCCAATATTGCCACCAATAATAAAGTTACAGGCACTAATCTCATAGCTTATCCCTCTTTTACTTCTACCTTTCCTTTACCCTTACAGGTAAGGCAATAAACTTTGCTATCAACAACTCTTCCTCTTCCTGAACAATCCGGACACAGGATATTTGGCTCCTTTAAAGTAATGACGCCTTTGCCTGTACAGGCAGCGCAAGTAAGCAGGGCATAAGGATAAGTGTTGGGCTCTAAGCCTGTCCCTCCGCAGAAGGCACAGGTAGCCACAGGCTCTGCCACATAAACCGTTCCCCTTCCGGAACACACCTGACAGGTGCTAGAAATCAACTTTGGGGAACGGAATACCTTTCCTGTCCCTTGACAAAAAGCGCACTTATGTAGCATTGGACACTTCCTTCACATCGGGAGCAGTTATAGCTGGTTTAGCCACAAAGCTATAGGGTGGCCAGGGGCCGGAAAAGCGAACAGAGAAACCCTCCATATTGTTGATTTCCTCCAATTCTTGACCCAAGCTCTCAACCTTATCTTTAGCTACCAGGCAGGAGAGATTAAGCAATATAACCTTACTCCTGTTCAGTTTCTTGGTCTTCTCCACCACGATATCACCTGTGTGCCTCTTAATCTTCTCATAGAAGTCTTTGAACCACTTATCAGCAAGCTTCTCCATCTTAGACTTTACTACTTTTTCCAGCTTCTGCTTATACATATATGCCATGCCTGCCGGTCTGGTAGCCATCTCCTCTTTAATCTTCCTTACCTCTTCGCTTTGCTGAGCGATAAACTCACTTATTACTTTGGGATCACAGGAGATTTGCACTCCATACTCGTCCTTGCCTTGAATCTTTTCCATCACAGTGCAAAGTTTGTCATAATCTTCCTTAAGCCAATCCCTCACCACCTGGTCAGGAGAAGTAGCCTCATTCTTGGGTTTGATTATGACATCAAAACCTAAGGGGATTACGGTACCAAATCGCTTCTTTGCCTCATCCAGAACTTGCTGGTGACTCTTCACCCAGCCTTTCACTACTTCCTCATCGTTTGATTGATAAGGCTCTGTAGGACAGTTGTGGACAATAGCACAAAGGTTTTTATAAGGGATGGTGTAAACCTCACTGCCTTCTATTCCATTTTCACCTACTCTTACTCCTTTTCGGCTGAGAGCGACTCCATATACGTATCGCCCTTTCAAAGTTTCAAGCTCAGCTTTTTTCATCCCCGCCTCTGAAGCTACTAGCTTTTTGCCCTGCCTCCTCCGGCCACCTCTCAGGATTAACAATCTTGTGTATCACATCATCCACAATCCCGTCTAAGCCTTCCCTCACAGCTTGAACAGATTCAGTAATTCCCTGTTCCTCCTTTATGTGCTCGAGGGCACTATCAAGATCCATCAGCGCCTGTCCCAACCTCTCACATTCTTCCTCGGTTAATCTACCACTCTCCATTCTCTTTAATGCCTGGATTTTAAGAGTATCCCTGATCACCTCGACTAAAGCTATGACCAGCCCCAAGAGTCCCTGCTTGAGATTATCCTCATTGATATTGATAGCCATAAGCCTCCTGCCTTAAGAATTAAGTTTCCTCTGTAGGCTGCTTAGCATCTTTCTTCTTTCTTTAACCTCACCTTTACTAGGCCATTCCTGAATTCCGCTTCAGGGTGGGAGAGCTCTGACAAACCGGGCAATTGCGCGATTATGACAACACTGTCTTTTTCCTCGAATACGTCAACCAAAGGCCTACTGTTATTGGCAAGTAATTCGTTTTCCTCATCAAGAAACCACCAGCTAAATAAAACTTTCTCTCCTGTGAGAGGGTCAACTTTGCCCTGTTCAAAGCCCACTATACTCTTTCCCCAAAGCTTTTGTGCCTTCCGGTTTATAACGTCCCTTAGACGGGATAAGACCTCGAAGTCGGTTGAAGCGTCAATTAGCTCCCTTAACTGTGATATCTCAACATGCCGGTGCCACCAAAGATGCCACAGTATAGCTCGACTCTTTTGGTCCAGAACTTCGAGGAGCTGAGCCAAATCCTCCTTGCCTTTACTCTTTGTAGCCACAGCGCCAGCCTCCATTTGTTAAAAATTCTTCAGTTATTGCCGAGACAGCCCCATTGGGAAAGGTAGGGTTAAGGTTTTGGTTCAGGTATTCTATAGCAATAGCTTCTAGCTTTACAAATTTGCCATCAGTTCCATAAACTTTGAAGTGGACATAGGTTTCACCTATCAGTACCTCAATGAGCAAAGACTTATTCCCATTACTCCGCAGGTATCTCAGGGGCTACCTTGGCTTTCTTTGCCTTGGCACTTATCCAACCGCACCAGGGACATCCCTCGTTCAGCAGCTCCTCGGTAGGAACCTTCTTGCCGCACTGGGGGCATTCTTCCTTAACCACCTTGGCTTTTTTCCAGACCCCCGTTTCATAGTTGGTGCCACTGGGGAATTCCAGCCCGTACTTGGCAGCGGTCTCGAAGGAAGCCAAGGCTGCCCTTATCCTAATCCCTAAAAGCTCAACCCCGGCTACGGAAACGCATATATCAGCATTGATCACTAGCCCCTTGTCTAAAACGCGATCAATCACATCGGCCAAGGTACCAGTTTCACCCCTGGTTGCTTGCAGAGGCATCATTCACCTTCCCGGCTTCTATGATACTCTCTCACTGCCCTTAACCTTTCAATAAGCTTGGTTTCTAGTTCCTCGTATTCATCCTCACTTATTTCACCATCCTGCAGAAGCAATTGCAACTCTTGAAGCCTTTTTTTAATCGAGTCCTCTGTTATCAGGCGTTCCTTATCCACTTCGTCTCTGATCTTTTCCAGTATCTGTTTACCTAAGGTTAAAGGAAATCCAAGGATAAGATCGTAAAGAAATTTACTTATCATCTCAATCTCTCCAGCTTTACGTTGACGAAGCTGTAAGGCGGCAAAGGACCCACATATTTAAAATTTACTTTACCCTGATATTTAGAATCCAGTTGGTAAACTTTTTCTTGAAATTCTTTCCCTCTGGACTTATCTATTAAGAAGGAGCCATTCAGGATGTTCTTAATCCCTAATGGGTCATTTAATCTAGCATCAACAGATAGCTCTTCAAGAGTGGCATAAATCGCTCTGGCGTATTTATGCTTCCAGTCAGTAGCAATTCGCTCTATTAGCTTACCAGCTTCTACTAGCAAATTTTGAGCCTCTATCGGAGATGAAGCGGCATTTATTTTTGCCTTGAGGTTGGCGAACTCCTGGTTTTCCCCCTCTATCTCACTAACCATGGCTTCGCGGTCCCAGAAGACCTTCAATCCAACCTCTATCTTGCCGGCGAGCCGCTTCAGCTCTCTGATGAAACCATCATGATTTTTCTCCAACAACCTCTGAACCTCATCCTCGCTACCTGCTATCATCCCAAAACCCATAGGAAGAAGGGCATAGTTTTTTAAAAGCTTATCCTGAACCACAGTATGGGCACGCACGTTCTTTCGGGTGGGGTCTACTTCCTGAAGCTCGATATCGCTGACCACCGCTGCTACCTTTTGATAATTGACGGTGTATACCTCAGCCTCTCCTACTCCAGAAAAGCTGAATCTCGTAGGTTGGGGTTCCTTGATGATCCCATAGAGATACTTACCCAGCATTATCCATTCCTAAAATCATCTATTACTTGTCTTGCTTTTTCTTTTTCATCTCTAGGAACCTCAGGAATGATGATGTCCAGGCAAGTTTGTTTGAACAGATGGTCATCAGTAGATACAGCATCCTTTAGCTTTAATATCTTGCCTATTATAATACAAGCGCGAATAGTGGGGATGAGCTTTTTCGATTTAGCCTCTCTGACCTTTCTCACCAAATTGACGATGCGCTGAGAGTCCTCCAGGGAAAGCTTTGACTTCGCCTGGGTGATAGCGACTTCGGTTTCCTCATCGAAATTGCCCAGCTCTATGGTCACCATGCGGTCACGAAGGGCGTCCTGGCTTGGCTGGACCCCCGCGTATTCTTCCGGGTTAGAGGTGAAGATAGCACTAAAATTAGGGTGGACCTTTAGGTAATTTTCCCCACCTCTGACTGAAGAAAGGGAAAGGACCCCTTCTTCTAACACCGAAAGGAGGACGTTATTTGCCTCTGGCTTCGACCTGGTAAATTCATCATAGATTAGGGTAAGTCCATGTTCACAAGCAGCAGTTAAACGGTCATCCATCCATTGCTGGGTTGCATTTTCCTCGACCTTCAGCACCGAGCGGATGAAATTATCCCTCAAATACCTCCTCCTATAGCCATATAATCCACCAATAAGGTTGGAAGTGCCGAAATCGTAGTCGCCGTAAATCAAGACCGCTGGTCGAGCCAGTTGGGTGGCTATATGGAAGGCTAAAGTCGTCTTGCCCACCCCCGTCGGTCCGCATAAATGAACCGGAAACCCCACCTTAATATAGTTAACAGCGCGCTCGCTTAGCTCCTTTATGTAAGGCGTCTCCACGAAGTCCTCCCGCGGCTTGGGAGTAAGCACATCAACTTGCGTATACATCCTCTTTTCTCCTTCTTAACAATATGAAATTGTAAATCGAGGTGCTCAATACTCCAGTTCTATCTCGTTGAAACCTCCCTGGCCAATAGGCGGTTTCGCCTCTTTAGTGTCGCATCCTTCCGGATCAGGGGTCTCTCCTCTTCGACGTCTCTCTTGCAGCTCATGCCTAAGCTTCATGAGAGCCCGGTTTTTGTTTATCATGGCCGCTAGCCTGTTTCTAACTCTAAAATAGTTTTCCTTGAACTTCTCTACTGCTGCATCCTGGCGAGCGAATTTATCCCTCTCTTTTCTTGTTTCCAAACCCAGTTTTCTAAAATCCATAGCGGATGCTAGAGACTCCTGTGTCTCCCGGGTCATGAACATCGAACTGGCGGTTCTAATATCACGCATGCCCGGTATATCCCACCTATTTCGGGTCTGACCCATCAGCCTAATTTTTCCTGGCGGTCTCTTTCCCATCCGGCACCTCACTCACTCTCTACCGGAAAATAGAGTTTTTCTTCTTTACGGATTTTCCCTTTGTCTATAAGGCTTCTTGCTGCTCGCCCGAGGACCACAGGAGCAATACCTAAGCTCTCTGCCACCTCCGCCAGGATTATTCCATCAGGATGCTCGTTAACTGCTGTCAGCAGTTTTTTCTCCCAGTCAGGTACCTCCTTTTCTTCTGCCGCTGGGGCCGCCACCTTTTCCTCTTCTACTTTTTTAACCTTGGGCGGTGGCTTTACCACAGCTTCTTTTTTGGAAACCAATTGCTGCCAGGCATCATGTGCTTCTTTTAAGTCTGCCCTTACCTCTGCTTGAGCTTTGCCGAAATCGCCCAGCATTTGTTTGACTTCGGATTTTCGGTTCTCGACTCCTTGGCGCAGTTGCTTCTTTAGCTCAGAGCTCATTTCCCTTCTCGAAGATTGAAAGTCCTTTATCAATCCCTGGGCATCTGTTAGCATTTGTTTGACTTCGGATTTTCGGTTCTCGACTCCTTGGCGCAGTTGCTTCTTTAGCTCAGAGCTCATTTCCCTTCTCGAAGATTGAAAGTCCTTTATCAATCCGCTGACCTCAGTCTTCCTCTCTGCCTTATCTTGAGCTAAATCCTTGCGTAGTTGGGTGACCATCTCTTCGCGGGAGGCTTGAAGATCACTGACTAAATCTTTAGCTTCTTGCCTTGTCTGCTGTGTCTCTTTTCTTATCTCCTCAATTCTTTTTGTTCTCTCCTCGTGAGAAGAGACAATGCCTTGAGCTAATTCTTTCATTCCCCAAGCAATTCCCATTTCTGTCCTCCTTTTTTAATTTTTTCGAGCATTCAGCTAATTGCTGATCACTCATTTTTAGCGCTGCTGTCTAAAATGAGAGAGTAATCGTTCTACATCTTCCCTTCGTAACTTCCTTTCTGCCCTCCTTTTTTCACGAGCCTTAGCACTTTCAAGTCTTCTTAGATCTTCTGTTCTCAGAGACTCACCCCGATCAACAAATCTTTGTAATCTCCGGTTGATCTCTTCCTGTTCTCTCTGAAAAAGCTCCACACGCAACTTAAAATCCCGCAGCCTGCTAAAAACCTGTTGCCCTTTCTTCTCATGTACGGCTTTGATGTTTGCTAATGCTATCTCAAAATTGTCCTTGCCTGAGTTACCTTGCATAAATTCAGTGAGTTTTTCCCTTAGGAAGGTTGCCAATTCCTTTTGCTCATCCAGATACTCCTTAAGAACTCCTCTAATCTGTTTTTGCTCCTCCTTAATCTTCTCTTTCTTTTTCTCGCCATCACAAAAAATTCTCTCTATCATCCTATTAAAATCTTTTCTTCGCAAAGAGCAATTCTTAGCCAGGATTTCTTGCAACCTACTTTTTAGCTTTTCCCTCTCCTTATAAACTGAAATTACGCTCTCATCATGTGTTGTTATGTCACCTACGGTTATAATGTTCTGCAAAGCAGAAATTAGACCTTCATAAGAACCAATCAGATTTAAAGTTGTCTCCTTCACCTGTGATCTCTCTCTAAGACGGAGAGTCCATTTGGCAAGACACACTGGAACTCCAGGGTACCTTGGCAAATTCTCTCCCTTTAGCCTTAGGCTGCTGGAGCAGTAAGTCCCACTGCCTCAGCGTACTTCAGGTAGGTCTCTACTCCGGCGATTACCACTCTGGCTTCCACAGTGAGGATCTCCAGTCCAAGCAGAGACACTCTGACCCAAGCATCTATGACCACACCTTTGTCAAGGATGCGGTCAAGAACCTCAGCCAGTCCTGAAGGCGCCATTGAAGTTTGCACTGCCATAGCTTATCACCTCCTTTACTTTTTTTGAGCCCTTACCACAGTTTTAGTTTTCATTAAGATTAATACCACTATTTTCCTGAAGCTGGGATAGGGCCACCTTTAGTCGCTTTTTTTCTACCTCGGGAGGCTAAAGCCTCCCCTCCCCCAAGCCTCCACGAACTTTACTTTTTCAGAAAATTACCTATTATGAGTTCTTTCGCTTTCTCTAAGAAAAAACCTAAAGGGTACTTCACTGTGAAGAAGATTACCTATTAGATAATATCCTATAATTAATCTTATGGAACATAATCATTCTTCCATAAAAATCTTTGAAAAGAGAATTACACTTATTTGACACTTTTCTTTTTTCTCAAGTTCTATTTATTTCTTGCCTTCTGCCAGCCTTATTTTGACTTTTTTTACCAAAAATCAATATTCCACTTTAATTATTAACATATCTTCCTTATTTAGTCAAGTCAACACGTCAAAATTATTCCATTTTAAGAAACATGCTTTTGTGAAGTGTTGTTAGTTACATCGTATAATTATAAAGCATTTTTCTCGATTTGCTTATCCATCACCTCTGTGGTTAAATGAATATATTTTTGAGTAGTTGTAAGTTTCGAATGTCCTGCCATTTGGGCAACTACCATTAAGCTAGTTCCTTTTGCTACATGATGAGTGCAGAAAGTATGCCTTAATGTGTGTACTGTTGCCCCTCTTATACCTACCTTTCTATAATATCTATTAACTGATTTAAATCTGTTCTATACGCAAGAATAGTATTCTTTAGCTTTATTAGTTGCCAATAGATAGTCGCTAAAACATTCTTTTGCTTTTTTCAAGTCCATAATCCCATCCTCCAGTTCAAGATTTAATTTTTCATGTCTCGGAATATAGTATAATTCCAGAAACCTGTCAAGTGAGATTGCTTCACTTGCTCTTTCGCTGTTTCTTCGCCTCGCTCAGGGCTTCAACTCTCAATGACAACAAGGCAGCAGGTGTCATTCCTCACTTCAGTTACCTTACTTAGATGATTATGTCCCATAAGATTAATTATAGGATATTATCTAATAGGTAAAACTCTCCCTTTAATTCTCTCC
>Ga0315547_1001822_pt1 | contig 15815 bp, 14 predicted proteins | sample SalMarSW160240MG_2_FD_202542 | JGI IMG/M metagenome (GOLD analysis project Ga0315547, IMG submission 202542) | Salt marsh sediment microbial communities from the Plum Island Ecosystem LTER, Massachusetts, United States - Salt Marsh Sediment SW1601-240 ... | reverse complement strand
AGGTATTTGGTCAATCCTGATTTGTGCCTCCGCGATGAGATGCTGCAGGACAAAGCTGTCGGTGACCTTCTGGAGGTACTTGGCTGGAAAAGACGGCGCAGGCAAATACAGAGGGGGGAGCTGGTTACTTCGGGCGAGAAAGCAGGGTGAAACTATAATACTTTGGTGAAGAAGGCAGCCACTTTAGCAGCCAGGCGAGATTCATATCCCCACCAAAAGTGGTCTGCCCCTTCAATACTTTCGCACTCTTTGGGCTCAGGAAGATTCTGGCAAAATTCAAGGAACTGGTCGATGGGTATAAGATTATCCCTGCTTCCCGAGATAAGAAGTTTTGGCTTTGGGCAGCTTTTGAGGAAGTCGAAATCGAACATAGGGAGTGGAGGCGAGACTGCAGCCAGAGCCCTAATTCGATCATCATTAAAGCCAACGGGAAGAGCGAAGCCAGCGCCGGCCGAATAGCCAGCAAGCCCGATTCTCTTATAATAAACTTCCTTTACCGTGCTTACAAAGGAAATGGCTGCTTCCACATCTTCCTGTTCACCTATTCCCTGACCAAACTCCCCCTGGCTCCCTCCTACTCCGCGGAAGTTAAACTTGAATGAAGCAAGCGATGCTTGTGTAAGTGTCTCAGAGAGGCTATAGACCACATTGTTATCCATACTGCCGCTATAGAGGGGGTGGGGATGGCAAACTATTACTGCCGGGAAAAGGCCATCACCTTCGGGTATGGTCAATATTCCTTCCAGGACGAGCCCGCCGGAAGGGAAGCTTACTCTCGTCCTTTTCATTTCTAGCCCTCTTTATGGTTTATTATAGGCACACTTCTATCTTTGATTCCATATTACGTTTCTCGAGGTCTTTGTCGAGAGTTAGTGAGGAACTATCATAGCAATTTCATTTCCTTTCTGCTTTAATTAGCTTGATTGCAAATAACTTTAGCTCGAGGTGATTTATGGATAAGAAGCAAGCAAATCTCGCCTTTCATCACTCGGAAAGGCTAAAGTCCAATCTATTCTTGGTATCGGCTGCCCTGGATAGACTGACGATGCTGAAGGCAGAAAGGTTGGAAGGAGGTAAGGAAGTAATCAAAGGGATACTCGCGGCACTGAGAACCGAGCTTAATATGGCCGGTCGCTACATTGGACCAGCAAAGACAAATGCGATAGAAGGAGAGCTATTTGGAGTAGAAGCTGAAATCGAGACCCAGGATTACACCAAGGCCAGAGAGCGTTTAGCCCAGACCTTTTCCCGGGTCACCACTGTTAGCAACGATAATATCAAACTCTTAATGGATGAAGACCTGATCTGAACAGAAATGCATTGATTGCGAGGCCAGGTTTATTTAATTATAACTTTAATCACGTAATCTTTAGCCATTTAAGCTTGCTATCCTGATTAGTCGGGACTCCGGGGCAATTGCCAGGATTCTGCTGTCTGCCCGCTCCCCAGTGTTCACAAAAATTATAGGAAAGCGTTGAAATTAGCGTTAATTATCCCTTGTTTCTTTCTCCGGGAAAGGGAAGTTTAACGTGCTATAGCGGATACAGCTGCCAGGATTGTTACTAGGGCCAATAAAGGTTTTGACAAATAACCATTTCCTTGCTATATTGCAATGGTTTGTCCCGGATACCCAACCGATGAATCGGAGGTACTCGATATGGTCATTATTGGCGAAAATATACATGTTATAGCTCAGGCAATTTTCACAGCGATAAGAGAAAGAGACGCCAAAGTAATCCAGAATTTAGCTAAAGCCCAAACTGAAGCTGGAGCCGGTTACATTGATCTGAATGTTGGCCCCATGAAGAAAGACACCGAAGAGACCATGCAATGGTTGGTCAACGCAGTTCAGGAAGCTACCGATTTACCTCTGTCCATAGATACCCTGAATCCTGTGGCTATGGAGGCAGGCCTGAAAGCTTGCAAGCGAAAGCCCCTCCTTAACTCTGCCTCGGGAAAGAGTCTCTCAAAAGAGCAAATGCTTCCTTTAGCCCAAAAATATAACTGCGATGTGGTGATTTCAGTGATGACGGACAAAGGAATGCCTCCAGATGTCGAGTCCAAGATAGAGAGTATTATGGACACGGTTGCCCATGCTAATGAATTGGGGATTCCTAACGAGAACATCTGGGTTGACCCTATACTCCTTCCCATCAGCACCGCTGGAGAGGGGCAGAGGTTCACTGTGATAAATCTAGAATTTATCAATATACTCGAGGATGTTTTGCCCGGGATTAAATCCACAGTAGGGCTTTCCAATACATCCAATGGCGTGCCAGATGAACTTAGGCCGCCTCTTAACCGCACGTATATGGTCATGCTCGAGAAGAATAAGCTTTATTCTGCCATCGCTGATCCTTTGGATAAGGAGTTTATGAGTTTGACCAGGGGAGAGATGCCGGAAATTGTCGAACTTATTTACAAGACCATGGATGGGGAAGACATAGACCTCTCCTCCTTATCTCAAAAAGAAATTGAGTATGTTAAGACGGCCAAGGTCCTTATGGGAGAGACCTTGTACTCCGATGCCTGGCTTGAAAGTTAGCACTCAGTTTGTCACCCTGAGCAATAGCGAAGGGGCTAGATTCTTCGCTCCGCTCAGAATGACAGGCGGGTTGTTAAATAACCCTTGAAAGTTAAGGAGGGTAAAGGATGGAATATAAAGCACCAGTTGAAGCGTATACTGGGGTAGTTAGAGAAGTAACTATTGGGAAAGGAAAGAAAAGCTTAAAGATTGGGGGGGAGAATATTCTCCCCTTTCATTTTTTTGACCAGGGCTCAAATCCTAATCCAGTGAAGTTTGCCATGGAAGTGCTTGATATGGAGCCTCCAGATTGGCCAAAGCATCTAGTTGAGCCCTTTCAGGATGTAATTTCTGACCCGGTAAAATGGGCTAAGAAATGCCAGGACTTTGCTGTAGATGCCGTGTCGCTTTTCCTTATGAGTACCGACCCGGCGGTCAAGGATGCTCCTGCTGACAAAGCAGCGGCATTGGCTAAAGCAGTAGCCGAGGCAATAAATGTGCCTTTGATTGTCTATGGTTCAGGAGATGAAAAGAAGGATGTTGAGGTTCTTTCCAAGGTTGCTGAAGTATGCGATGGAATGAACCTCCTTATAGGCCCGGTTCTTAAGGAAAATTACGAATTAGTGGGCAAAGCAATTCTGGATCATGGGCACACGGCTATTGCCCTGACTCCTTTGGACATCAATTTGCTCAAGGAGTTAAACGTGAAGCTCAGCAAGTTTTTCCCCGTTGAAAAGATAGTTATCGATCCTGAATCCACAGCATTAGGCTATGGTATGGAATATAGCTTTTCTCTGATGGAAAGGGTGAAGCAGATTGGGATAATCACCAGGGATAATATGACAATGATGCCTATTATTGCCAATCTTGGTGGGGAGTGCTGGAAGACAAAACAGGCTAAGGAAAACAAGGAACAGGGATTGCTTTGGGAAGGAATAACAGCGCTGTCGCTTCTCCTGGCTGGGGCGAATATTATTGTCTTAAGGCATCCCGAGACCTTGAAATTAATAAAAGAAACGATAGAGACGAGGTAAAAAATGGCAGAAGTAAAAGAAATAACACGGAAATTAGCCGAAATTCACAAGAAGATAAAAGCGGAGATTCCCTGGGAGCCGGTAGGTCCTACTCCGATGCCGGAAATGCCTGACCTCAGACAATGGGACATGAGGCTATTGAAAACATATACGCCTTTTTACTCGCCATTCTGTGATTTGTGTTGCTTCTGTACCTACGGCAAATGTGATCTCAGTGAAGGAAAAAGAGGCGCCTGTGGTATTGATATAGCTACCCAACAAGCCAGGTTTATACTTCTCGCCTGCTTGATGGGATGCTCCGCTCACGCTGCTCATGGTGGGCACATTTTGGAGTTCTTGATTGAAAGGCACGGTTCGGACAAGAAGATAGATTTAGGAACATCTATCGAAGTAGAAGCACCGAATATAAGGACAGTTGTAGGCCTGAAGCCTGAAACTCTGGGGGACCTTCAAATAGCTCTAGAGTATGTCTTCAAAGAGATTGCTCATCTTCTTGATTCTTGCCATACGGGGCAAGAGGGAAGCGCTCTGGACTATGAGTCCAAGGCACTGCATGCCAGCATGCTAGACCATGTAGGAATGGAAATAGCTGACATTGCTCAGATTGTGGGGTTTGACTTCCCCACTTCCGTTGCTGATACACCTCTAGTTGACATGGGATGGGGTGCAATAGATAAGAGCAAGCCTGTGATCCTGGTATCGGGGCATAACCCGGCTACCTCGACGGTGGTAATTGACTACCTCAGGGAACACAACCTTGAAGACCAGGTGGAGGTCTGTGGCCTGTGCTGCACTGCACTGGAAACAACCAGGTATTCGGACAAAGCCAAGATAGTTGGTCCTCTTTCCCGCCAGCTTTTCTTCATGAGGGCAGGTATTGCCGATGTGATAATGACCGACGAGCAGTGCATTAGAACAGATACGCCTCAGGAAGCAGCCAAGGTGGGTTCAGCAATGATTGCATGCCTGGACAAGGCTATGTATGGACTTGAGGATGCCACAGAAATGGATACAGACGAGATAGTAAGACGTATGGTGGATAATAAGGAGCAGTTCGCCATCCTGGACTCCCCCAAGGCGGCCGAGGTGGCGGTTAGAGTTGCTATGAAAATCGCTCCCCAAAGAAACAAGGAATGGGTAGCGGAAAAAGAAGCCATAGAACTGGCTAAGAAGTGCACCCATTGTGGCATGTGTGAGCAGGTTTGTCCTAACCTCTTTAGTATTGGCGATGGTATAACCGAGGTCGCCAAAGGTAACTTTGACTTAATAAGGCAGCAATTCTTGAACTGTATTGGCTGCGGTAAATGTGAAGAGGAGTGTCCCAATGATGTTCCTATTTTTAAGATAATGCAGACAGCCGCGAGTATGGAGACCTGGAAATGCAGGGCTGGACGCGGTCCGGTTATGGATACCGAGATAAGGAACGTTGGTGCGCCTATAACTTTAGGCACAATCCCGGGAGTTGTTGCCCTAGTAGGTTGTTCTAACTACCCCGATATAGATGATATTGCCGACATGGTGGATGAGTTCGCCAGGAGGAAGTATATTGTGGTTCTCACGGGTTGTGCTGCCATGGTTGCCGGCATGAAAAAGGATAGTGATGGCTTGACAGTGTACGAAAAATACCCTCCCGATTTTGACGGCGGTGGCGTAGTAAACATTGGCTCCTGTGTCTCCAATGCTCATATCTCTGGAGCAGCAATGAAAATAGCTAATATCTTTGCTGCTCTTCCCTTGAGAGGCAACTACGAGGTCATGGCTGATTATGTCCTTAACAGGGTGGGCGCCTGCGGCGTAGCCTGGGGTGCCATGTCCCAGAAGGCGGCTTCCATCGGTACAGGGTTTAACAGGCTGGGTGTTCCTGTTGTTTTGGGACCTCATTCCTCCAAGTATAGAAGACTATTCCTCTCCAGGAAAGAAGAGGATGACTGGAAGGTTATGGATGCCAGAAAAAGAGAGATTGTGGATACGGTGGAGCCAGCACCTGAGCACCTGGCTTATGTATGTGAGACTAAAGAGAAAGCCATGCCCATGATTGCCAAGCTTTGTATAAGAAGAAACGATACACCTCAGGGAAGAGCGATAAAACTGAACCACTACATTTCCCTGTATAAGAAGTATATTGGAGCCGGTCTCCCTGAAGATATTCGCCTCTTTGTCCGCAGGGATGCTGATATACCGCTAGTCTATAAAAAGGAAGTACGGGCATACCTACAGGAAATCGGCTGGCAGCCCAGAGAGCCCATTGGATTGCCTACCCTCATTGGCACCTATCCTACTAAGGTTCCTGTGGATGCGGTGATACATTAAGAAAGGATAAGGAACTCGAGGAAGCAATACGAGAAAGGATGTGAAACATGATAGGAATTTCAGGGATAGTAAGTAAAATTGCAGATAAGTATCAAGGGGATAGGGACATGCTAATTCAAATCCTTTTGGATGTCCAGAGTGGTCTCGGTTGGCTTCCAAAAGAAGTGCTGACTGAGGTAAGCAAGCAGTTGGGAACCCCTCTCACTCGTGTATATCAAGTAGCAACATACTATAAGGCATTCAGTCTGGCTCCCAGGGGGCGGCACTTGGTTAGAATATGTATGGGAACTGCCTGTCAGGTTCGTGGCTCGCCACTTATCCGTGATAGAGTGCAGCAACTCCTCGACATCGAGCCTGGGGAGACAAGCCCGGATATGAAGTTTAGTTTGGAAACGGTGAACTGCCTTGGCTGCTGCGCTAAGGGGCCGGTAATAACAGTTGATGATGCATATTACGGTCCCTTGGGAGTTTCCGATGTAGAAAAGGTTCTTGAGAAATATGGCTAAGGAGGCATTATGGCGCGAATAAACTCTTTTGCAGAATTAGAAAAACTAAGGCAAGAGATAAAGGGAAGAAGGGACCCCAATAAACCTTGTATTACCCTCTGCTCTGGGACTGCTTGTTATGCTTCTGCCAGTGAGAGCGTTAATGGAGCTCTGGGAAGAGAGCTTGACAGCCAGGGATTGAAGGACGAAATAGGTCTCAGGAGGACAGGATGTCATGGATTTTGTGAAAAGGGGCCGTTAGTCGTTATTTACCCCGAGGAGACATGTTACATCAATGTACAGCCCGAAGACGCTGCTGAAATCGTCCAGGGTGTAAAAGAGAAAAAAATTGTTGAGCGATTGCTTTATAGTGATCCCGTCACCGGGGAAAAGATAGTGCATGAATCAGAGATACCATTTTATAAAAATCAGCAAAGGCTTGTCTTTGGACCAAACAGATGGATCGATCCGAAGAGTATTGAGGATTACCTCTACATAAATGGGTATAGTGCTCTGTCCAAAGCTCTCTCCCAGATGACACCGGACCAGGTTCTAGGGGAAATAAAGAGGGCGAATTTAAGGGGAAGAGGAGGGGGAGGATTCCCCGCGGGTAGGAAATGGGAGGAGACTAAAAATGCCCCCGGGGAACCTAAGTATGTCGTAGTCAACTGCGATGAGGGAGACCCCGGTGCTTACATGGACAGGTCGCTCATGGAAGGAAATCCGCACAGCGTCATTGAGGGACTAATCATTGGAGCTTATGCTATAGGTTCTCACAAAGGTTTCGTCTATGTGCGTCAGGAATATCCTCTGGCGGTAGAAAACCTAAATCTAGCCTTGGAGCAGGCTGAGGAATATGGATTGTTGGGTGAAAATATTCTGGGCTCAGGGTTTGATTTTAGTGTTAAAGTTCATCGTGGTGCTGGGGCGTTTGTCTCCGGCGAATCGAGCGCGCTGATGATAGCTATGGAAGGAAAAGCTGGCGAACCCAGGATGAAATATATCCATATGTCGCAGAGAGGTTATAAAGAAAAACCTTCTTGCTTGAACAATGTTGAGACTTGGGCAACAGTTCCCTTTATTATCAATAAAGGCTCAGATTGGTTTAATTCTATAGGAACGGAAGGAAGTAAGGGGACGAAGATTTTTTCCTTAGTAGGCAAAGTTAACAATACTGGGCTAGTAGAAGTTCCTATGGGCATGACCCTGAGACAAATAATCTACGATATTGGGGGAGGGATCCCCAAAGGGAGGAAATTTAAGGGGGTCCAAACTGGTGGCCCTTCGGGAGGAATCATCCCGGAGCGATATCTAGATACCCCGATCGACTTTGATGAACTGACTAAAATCGGCTCTATGATGGGGTCTGGTGGGATGATAGTGATGGATGAAGACACCTGCATGGTGGATATGGCAAGATATTTTGTTGACTTCTGTTGCGAAGAATCCTGTGGGAAATGCATTCCCTGCCGTGAAGGATTAAGGGTGCTCTCGGGGATTCTGACTAATATCTGTGAGGGCGAAGGGAAAGAGGAAGAATTGCAGACTCTGGAGCGTGTAGCTGAGGTAATGAAGGATGCTTCGCTTTGTGCCCTTGGTGCCACAGCTGCCAATCCCGTCCTCACAACCTTAAGGTATTTCAGAGATGAATATGAAGCTCATATAAAAGATAAGCGGTGCCCAGCCAAAGTCTGTAAGAACTTAATCAATTACTATATTGATCCCGAGAAATGCGGAGCTTGTATGATTTGCCTTCGGAATTGCCCTACTGGAGCTGTCCAGGGAGGAAAGAATTTAGTGCACTGGATAGAGCAAGACAAATGCATAAAATGTGGCATATGCTATCAGGTATGCCCTGAGCGTTTTAGCGCAGTGGAGAAGCTTTCCGGGGAACCTGTCCCTGCACCAGTTCCAGGAAGAGAAGTAGTTCGTAAAAAGGAGTAAAAAATGGGGAATCTTATAAGCTTAGAAATAGACGGGAAAGAGGTAAAGGCAAGGGAAGGTATGACTGTTCTAGAAGCAGCTAAAGAAGCGGGCATCGAGATACCAACGCTTTGCTATCATGAGAAACTGGAACCTTATGGCGCTTGCCGAATTTGCTGTGTAGAGGTAGAAAAAGGAGGAAGAACTCAAGTGGTAGCCTCATGTGGTTATCCAGTGGAAGAAGGGGTGAAGGTAAAAACCCGCTCTAAAAGAATAGATCAAATAAGGAAAACAATTATCGAACTGATTGCTCCCTCCCTGTCTGATGTAGGGGTTGTTGGGAAGTTGAGAGAGCTAGCTGACGAATATGGGGCTGATACCTCCATTTTTATGTCCACCTTTAAGGCAACTCCAACCAGATGTATTCTTTGTGGCCAATGTGTGCGTTATTGCTCTGAGGTTGTGGCGGCAAATGCTATTGGATTTGTGGGAAGGGGGGTGGAGCGCCGGGTGGTTTTCTTACCTGAAAGGGCTTCTCGTTTCTGTCCTACTTGTCGTGAGTGCTATGATGTCTGCCCTACAGGTAAAATTGCAGCAGAAACAGACGGGAGCATCTTTCCTGAATTCTCAATTGATGACTTCCTCTCGGGAAAGATGTGAATTAAAAGGAGGAGATTGGAATGGTAATACCGCTTCATCGAGTTAATATTTTCACCGGGACAAAATCTGGCATTGCAATAGACAGTGCTCAAGAATACGCGGACTTGATTCACAGGGCCCAAAGGCCACTTCTTGTAGTTGGTCCTCTATTGCTAGCATCTCTGCCTGACGGAAAACTCCTTCTGGAGTATGCCTTGGACATAGCTAAAGCGGCTGGTATTCCAATATGTGCGACAGCCCAGACTAGAGGAAAGGTAGTGGAGTTGGGAGTACAGCCAGATTGCGTTTACGATACCGTCGAGATAGTAAATGCTCTTAAAGACCCTGACTGGCAGGGAGTTAAGAAGGAGGGAAACCATGACCTGGTGATTTTCTTCGGCATAAGGTCGGATCTTGGTAACCAAAGCCTTTCTACACTCAAACACTTTGCACCTCATTTAAAGACTATGACGCTGTGCAAGTATTACTTCCCCCATGCCAATTACTCACTCCCTAATTTCAAGAAGGATGCGAAGTGGCAGGAGTTCTTAGAAAGCTTGATAGCCAATTTAAAGAAAGGAGAGTAAAGGAAAATGGAAGGCGAATTTCATGTAGATATGGGACCACAGTATGAAGGAGAGGTGATAAGAAAGCAAGACCTCTACATCGAGTTCGGTGGGCCAAAAGCAGCACATAAGTTTGAATTAGCAACAGTTAAGAGCCCTGATGAAATAGAGAATGAGAAAGTAGAAATTATTGGCCCAGACATAGGTGATTTGAAACCTTATGATGCAGAGAAAGGCGGTGGTAGCTATCCTATTGCCATTCTGGTAGACGTTGCCGGAAGTGAATTGGACAAGGATGCCGAAGCAATCATTGAGAGAAGAATTCACATGTTCACCAATATGACTGAGGGCTGGTATCATATGAATCAGAGGCAGGATGTATGGATGAGGATGAATAAAGACTGCTATAAAAAGGGCTTTAATTCCCTGCGGGAATTGGGAGAAATTTATATCTTGCTTTATACATCAGAGATGTCAATCATCGAGAGCATCCAAGTCACTATTATCACCGATGAAAAAAAGATAGAGGAGCTTCTTCCCCACGCTTTGGAAGTTTATGCTGCCAGGGATGAGCGGGCAAGGACATTGAATGATGAGGATGTGGATACTTTCTACGGCTGTGTTCTATGCCAGAGCTTTGCCCCAACCCATATTTCCATCATAACTCCAAATAGAATTGCCAACTGTGGAGCGATAAACTGGTTTGACGGCAGAGCTGCCGCCAAGATTGACCCGGATGGGCCCATATTTGCCATACCAAAGGGGGAGCTTATAGATGCTATAAAAGGTGAATATTCAGGAGCGAATGCAGTTGAAGCTGAAAAGTCTCTGGGAACCTACGATAGAGTTTATCTCTATAGTGCATTTGAGCACCCCCATACATCTTGTGGCTGTTTCGAAGCAATTGTATATTACATTCCTGAAGCGGATGCCTTTGGAGTAGTGCACAGAGACTTCAAGGGTGAAACTGTAGTAGGAGAAACATTTTCCCACATGGCCGGTGAAACTTCGGGAGGAAAACAAATAGAAGGAAGATTGGGAACTGGACTGGAGCAACTAAGGTCTCCTAAATTCATCCAGGCGGACGGTGGCCTGGCCAGAATAGTGTGGATGCCCAAGGAGATAAAGGAAAGGTTTAAAGATGTCCTGGAAGCGAAAGGACTCTACGATAAAATAGCCACAGAGGAAGACGTTAAAAACGTGGATGAGCTTCCAGAGTTCTTAGAAAAGGTGGGGCATCCTTGGATAAAAGGGGAAGTAGAGCTTCCAACGTAAAAGGAGAAAATACAAAATTCAAGCTGTTTTGAGCTTTTGAAATTTGAATTTGGAGATTGTTTAGAGTTTAGAGCTTAAGATTTAGAGTTTGACTAACGAGGAGGTTTGCTATGCCAGTTGCAGGTTCTGAGATTGTAAAGTTGCTTCCTGGAAGGAGACCGTGTAAGGACTGTGGCTTCCCTACTTGTTTTGCTTTTGCCATGAAGCTAGCGTCGGGTGGAGCTACTGTGGACAAATGTCCTTACCTCTCCGAAGAGACGAAAGCCAAGCTGCTGGATCTTCTGGCACCACCTATAAAACTTGTTACCATAGGCTCTGGGGAGAACGCTGTCAAAATCGGGAACGAAGAAGTGGTATACCGGCACGAGAAGACTTTTGTCCATTCGCCAGGTATTGCCCTCCTTATCTCAGACAAGGAAGACAATGCCAAAATTGAGGAGAAAATAAAAAAGATAAAGGAATTGCAATTCCCCTGGGTCGGCGTAAATCTAAAGGCAGACCTTTTGGCACTCTATTTTGAATCGGGGGACAGGGCCAAGTTTTTGGCTTTGGTGAAGAAAGTTTATGATTCAACAGACCTGGGTATGGTCTTAATCTCAGAAGATATGGATGCCTTATTTGCTGCACGGGATATATGCGTGGATAGACATCCACTTATTTACCCCATAACGAAGGAAAACATTGATGAGGCCATTCCAAGGATTAAGGAGAACCTTACTCCTGTTGGCCTTCGTGGAGGTAGTATCGAGGAGATTGTTCCTCTAACTACCAAGTTAAAAGATGCCGGGATTGAGGAAGTGGTTTTAGACCCTGGTTCTAAAAATTTGCTGGAGGCAATAAGAGACCAAACTTCTATCAGAAGGGCAGCGCTAAAGCAAGGTTTCAAGCCTCTTGGCTATCCCACTATTGGCTTTCCTTGCTTCATGGTCAAAGATGCGCTGAAGGAAATGCTAATAGGCTCGACATTTGTAAATAAATGGGCCGGAATTATTGTCTTTTCTGATTTCGACCAACGCTCCCTGCTTCCTCTTCTAGTGCAACGGCTTAATATCTATACCGATCCTCGTTTTCCCATGGCGGTAGAAGAGAAGTATTATGAAGTGGGGGAACCTGACGAATCCTCCCCGGTACTCGTCACTTCAAATTGGGCTTTGACCTACTTCCTTGTCTCATCGGCTGTCGAGGCTACCAAGGTTCCCGCCTACGTTTGTGTTAAGGACTCGGAAGGACTCGGTGTCCTAACTGCCTGGGCAGCAGGTAAGTTTAGCGGTGATTCAATAGGAGCATTTATCAAGAAATGTGGCATCGAGGATAAAGTGAAACATAGAAAGATAGTTATCCCGGGGAAAGTGGCCAGAATCAAAGGCGAGCTGGAAGATGCTTTGAACCTCGAATGGGAGATAATAATTGGCCCCCGGGAAACGACTGGAATAGGGGCCTTCCTTCCTGGATTTTCCAAGCAACTTAAGGAATGATTACAGAGGAGCAAACTAATCAGGCAGTAGCTGAGATTTTAAGCTCGCATAAAAAGGAGAAAAAAAATTTAATCCCGCTATTGCAAGAGGTTCAGACAAAGCTGGGGTATCTCCCCAAGAAAACGATGCAAGAAATTGCTGACTTCTTGGAGATGCCAGAGGTTGAGGTTTGGGGGGTTGCTACCTTTTATAACCAGTTCCGCTTTGTTCCGTTAGGAAAATACCACACCATGGTTTGTATGGGGACTGCCTGTCACTTGGCAGGTGGTAGACTTATTTTGGAGGCCCTGGAGCGTGAGTTAGATATCAAGGTAGGCGAGACTGACGAAGATGGTAACTTTAGCTTGGAAAGGGTCGCTTGTATCGGGTGTTGCATGCTGGCTCCCGTCATAGTAATAAAGGATAAAATTCATCCTAAGATAACGCCTTTCAAGGTGGAAGAAGTGTTGGCCTCGTATAAACAAGACACTCAGAAAGAGAAGAGTTGAGGCAGAGTCCCTATCCCTTATCTATCTCTGTTTCTATCTTGTGTTTAACGTGACTTTCGAGGAAATTAATAATAGAGCGAAGTCGGAATGGGCAGCTCTGCAGAAGGGCAGCTACATTCTTGTCGGCACGGCTACTTGTGGTCGGGCTGCCGGTGCCTTGGATGTAGTTGATGCCTTTAATAGGGAGCTAACGCGGAGAGGTCTGGAAGTCCCGATTATTCAGGTTGGCTGCATAGAGCTATGCTATGCCGATCCCCTGGTTACTATATGTAAGCCTGATTCTCTTCGCGTCGTGTATCACAATGTAACTCCGGAGACTGTATCCCGCCTTGTGGAAGGCTATATTGTGGGCGATGACCCTTGCCTCGAGCTTGCCTTAGGTACCCTTGAAGGAGACGGTGAAGAAGGCGTTTACATTCCAGAACTTCCCAGGTTCGAACATGAGCTTCGCCTCATATTGAGACACTGTGGTTACATCGACCCTGAGAATATAAATCACTATATCGCCAATGGTGGCTATAGTGGTCTGGAGAAGGCATTAAGAATGTCGCCTGAGGAAATAATAGGGGAGGTGAGGAAATCTGGTCTACGGGGAAGAGGAGGGGCTGGATTTCCTACCCATCGGAAGTGGGAGCTATGCCGTAAGGCTAAACGCACGCCAAAATATGTAGTATGCAACGCCGATGAAGGAGACCCCGGTGCTTTTATGGACCGGGTGGTTCTGGAAAGCAATCCCCACGAAGTTATTGAGGGAATGATTATTGCTGGTTATGCAATAGGTGCCAAGCAAGGGTATATCTATGTCCGTGCTGAATACCCTTTAGCTATTGAGCGCGTGCAGATTGCTTTAAAGCAAGCCGGGGAACTAGGTTTCCTGGGAGATAATATCTTAGGGAGTGGTTTTGGTTTCCATATCGAGATAGCAGCAGGAGCTGGTGCTTTCGTCTCTGGTGAAGAAACAGCACTGATAGCGGCTGTTGAAGGGAGGATGAGCACACCTAGCCCCAGGCCACCTTATCCCGCAGAGTCTGGCTTGTGGGGTAGGCCTACTTTATTAAACAATGTGAAAACTTTTGCCTATGTTCCTTTGATAGTTAAACGAGGGGCGGATTGGTTCGCCTCCAATGGCACTGAGGGAAGCAAAGGCACGGCGGTGTTTACCCTGGCAGGCAAAGTAGCCAATTCGGGATTGGCCGAAGTACCTATGGGAACAACACTGCGTGAGCTTATTTATGATATAGGTGGAGGAATTGCTAAAGACAAGCAATTTAAGGCAGTACAGATAGGAGGACCCTCGGGGGGTTGTCTTCCCGAGACTTTGCTCGACATCCCTATCGACTATGATTCTCTTCGAGAGGCTGGCTCGATGATGGGCTCGGGGGGTATGATTGTCATGGATGAGGATAACTGCGTGGTTGATGCTGCGAGGTTTTTTCTTGATTTCTCTACCAGGGAATCCTGCGGCAAATGCACTATGTGTCGCTTAGGGACTTTGCAAATGCTAAGCATTTTGGAGGACATCACAGCTGGCCGAGGCAAAATAGAGGATATCGATCTTCTCCTCGCATTAGCTGAGGATGTTAAGATAGGGTCGCTTTGTGGCTTAGGTAAAACAGCCCCTAACCCTGTCCTCACAACCCTGCGCTATTTCCGCGATGAATACGAAGCTCATATTCTAGAGAAGCGCTGCCCCGCCAGAGTATGTCCCGAACTCACTGCTTATTATATCCTTCCAGACAAGTGTGATAGAGCCTGTGAGCATTGTGTTTTGACCTGCCCCACAGAAGCAATTAAGGGAGGTAAGGGGGAAGTTAAAATCATAGACCAGGAAAAGTGCTCAAAGTGTGGTACATGCTTGGAAGTCTGCCCTCCCGAGTATAATGCAGTGGTGAAGCTATCGCCTGTTAGCTCGTTGCCTTCCTCAAATTTGTCTGAAAAGAGAGCAAGGAAATGACCAAAACGGTTGCTGTCGCAGGAAAAGGAGGTACAGGTAAGACTAGTGTTGCTGCCTTACTCATCAAGCTCCTTTCTCAAAAGGGGTTGGTACTGGCTGTAGATGCTGACCCTAGCACCAATCTTAACCAGGCGCTGGGTTTGCCTCTGGATGATAGTAAAACTGTGGGTAGAATACGAGAAAAGATGACTGAAGATGTCTCCAAGGGTCGTTTTAGCCCCTCCATTACCAAGCAAGAATATCTGTTTAGCAAGATAATGGAATCCTTAGTAGAGTCCAAAGGCTTTGACCTTCTAGCCATGGGGCGTCCTGAAGGGCCTGGATGTTATTGTGCGCCCAATGAGTTTCTGCGTGCATCCATGGATAAGCTGGTGAAAGATTATAAATATAATTATATTGTCATGGACTGCGAAGCAGGCATGGAACATATCAGCCGCCAGACAACCAGGGATGTAGATGTGTTGCTTGTCATATCTGACCCCACAATAAGAGGCATCACTGTGGCAGCTCGAATAAGGAAGCTCATTGAGGAATTGAGATCAAACGTGGACAAAGTCGGGCTTATAATTAATCGTGTCCGAGGAGAATTATCTCCGGAGATAAAAAAGGCAATTGACGAATCTGGACTTCAGGTCATTGCCCTGATTCCAGAAGACCCCGATATAGCGAATCTGGAAATGAAGGGGAGGCCCGTAACTGAACTCCCCCGAGAATCCCCCCTTCAATTAAAGGTCAAAGAGGTAGTTGAAGGCTTACATTTATGATTGAGAAAATATCCTCCACCTTGGATGATTTGCAAAATTAAGTCGAAAGGTAGGTAAGGGCTTATGGATACAAAAGAATACCCGGCGATATGGTTACAAGCCGCCGGATGTACTGGCTGCTCAGTCTCTCTTCTCAACGTTATAAATCCCTCTATTAAAAACCTCCTAGTTGATGAAGTGTTTCCAGGCAGTCATATAAATCTAAGGTTCCATCCTACTGTGATGGCGGGGGCGGGAGCGCCTGCCATCGAAGTTATGGTGGATACCTCACGGAAGAAAAAGGGAGGTTACATCCTGATTGTAGAAGGGGCTATACCTACTGCTAAGGGTGGTATCCATGGAGTGGTTGGTGAGAAGGATGGTAAGCCAATGACCATG
>Ga0315547_1001820_pt1 | contig 15821 bp, 13 predicted proteins | sample SalMarSW160240MG_2_FD_202542 | JGI IMG/M metagenome (GOLD analysis project Ga0315547, IMG submission 202542) | Salt marsh sediment microbial communities from the Plum Island Ecosystem LTER, Massachusetts, United States - Salt Marsh Sediment SW1601-240 ... | reverse complement strand
CACATGGGTCTAAAACACTCAACGATTCTCAGAATTTTGGCTATCGCTGCATTGATCACGCTTATCGTGGTGCTGCAGCTTACCCTGGACGTGTTCTCCTACTTCTCTCCGGAAAAAATTCAAGGCTGGCTGGAAAAAGCGGGATTTGCCGCCCCCCTGGTCTACATGCTGATCATGGCGCTGGCCATCGTAGTGACCCCTATTCCCAGCCTGCCGCTGGACATCGCAGCTGGGGCCTTTTTCGGACCTTTTTTGGGCACCCTGTACTCGGCTCTGGGCGCCCTGGGCGGCTCGATCGTCAGCTTCTCTATCGCCCGGCTGCTGGGCAGGGACCTGGTAAAACGTATTCTTCGTGGACATATCAACTTCTGTGCCCGCTGTTCCAACAAGATCCTGACAAAGGTCGTGTTCCTATCCCGGCTGATTCCAGTCGTTTCCTTCGACGTGGTGAGCTATGGAGCCGGGCTGACCGCCATGTCACTGGGTAAGTTTGCCCTGGCCACCTTTCTGGGCATGCTGCCCCTCACCTTCATCTACAACTACTTCGGTTCTGTTCTGGTCATTCAGGGATGGGTCAGCGCCCTGGTCGCCGCCGTATTCGTAGCCCTATTCTTTGTCATTCCCTGGCTGATCGAGCGCTACGATTTTCTAAAATTGAAGCGCTACTTCGGTCATGAGCAGGAGAAGACTACAGAACAACCTCACCGACGGTCAGCAGGGCGACCAGGATGAACAGGATCGCCAGGGAACGCTCGAGGATCCGCTGCGGAATTCGATTGGCTACCAGCGCTCCCAACTGCGCCCCCGATTCCCGAGGCCATCGCAATTGTCGCGATTATCGTCGCTATCGGAAGCATGAACCAGTACTGAGCACTCATATGTCAAACCTCACTTTGTGGGATTCTCATAACCCCCTTGTAATCTATTTTTCGGATCGCACAACGCGGAGAGAACTAAGGAGACACTCATGTTGTTGGCCGGAGATATCGGCGGTACGAAAACGGTTCTTGCTCTGTATGAGGAGAAATCGAGCGCCACGACACCGATCACCGAAGCAACCTATCCCAGCGGTCAGTACGACAGCCTGGAGCAGATCGTAGAAGAGTTTCTCCGCTCCACGCAGTCCAGGCAAGGTCGGGTGCATCGAGCCAGCTTCGGCGTCGCCGGGCCTGTGGTCAGCGGGAAAGCCACCCTGCCCAATCTACCGTGGGTGATCGAAGAGACCAAGCTGAAAGAGAAGTTCGACTTCGAGGCGGTAGCCATGATCAACGACCTGGAGGCGATCGGCCGGGCCGTGCCCGTTCTGCCTGCCGCCGACCTGGCGACGATTAAGAAGGGAACTGTGGAACCGGGGGGCAACATCGCCGTGATCGCCCCGGGCACGGGCTTGGGAGAAACCTTTCTGAGCTGGGACGGAAGCAAGTACACGGTCCACCCATCAGAGGGAGGTCACGGGGATTTCGCTCCTGTGGACAACGTCCAGATCGGACTTCTGGAGTATCTGCTGGAGCGCTTCGACCATGTGAGCTACGAGCGGGTATGCTCGGGAACCGGCATCCCCAATATCTACACCTATATCCGGGACAGGGGAATGGCGGAGGAACCCTCCTGGTTGACCGAGGAGCTCGGCAAGGCCAAGGACCCGAACGCGGTGATCATACACGCCGCTTCAGGCGATCAGCGGGAGTGCCGGATCTGCAGGCTGACCGTCGAAACCTTCGTCGCGATCCTGGCAGCGGAGGCGGGAAACATGGTGCTCCGCCACATGGCCACAGGCGGGCTGTACTTGGGCGGAGGGATTCCGCCCCGAATCCTTCCCTTCCTTCGGAAACCTAACTTTATAAAATGGTTTGTCCGTAAAGGCCGTCTGTCCCGATTGCCCGAACAGGTCCCGGTCCACGTCATCCTGAACGCCAAAGCCGCACTGGTCGGGGCAGCCAGCTTTGGCTTACAGGCAGCGGGACTACAGCCGGGCTCCGCTCCATGAACGAACAACTGCGCTGCTTCGTTGCCATCTTTGTGGCCGAAGCTATCCGCCTGTAGCCCGGCGCGTGAAGCAATCAGAAACCTCATCCTCGCCGATTATCTTCTTCCGGGTCGTACCACAATCTGCGATCACGGCATTGATTCGGTCGTCCAGTTCCTGGTTGTACGGCATGATAACCTCCTTGGACAGATATACTCGGATCGAGCTCAGTCCTGAGTTGCATCTCCCGATTCCAAGTTATACATTATCAATCCGGTGAGCAATACGATCCCTTGATTGGGGGGCGTGATCCCGGAGGAGGTGGAAGAGTTTCTGTGTTTGAATCTGCTATTTCAGCTTCCTGACCCGCTGCTCGATCAGGCCTTCGATCTTTTCGAATGACGGGGGCGGTCCGGTTCTGACCTGCTTTCCGTCTACAAACAGCCCGTCGGAAATCCCCCACTCCTCGAACACGTCCCGATCCAGGGTATCGTATTTCTGGAAGAGAACCTTGTCGCCGAACTGCTCGGCGGCCCGGCGGGCCCGTTCAAAAGAAAGGTTTTGAGCCGGACACCAGCCGTTGATAAAGGCGCTGACCGTGACCCTGCCGGCGTTCTTCCCCGGCTTTTTCTTCCGGCGTACCCACTTGGGAGCTACAGCTTCCTGGCTGAAGGGCTTCCAGAGCAGCACCATGATTCCATTCCTGTCCACCGGTTTGTAGCCCTGCTTCTTGAACCACGAAGCCCTCATGAAAAAGGGAAGCTACACACCCCAGGCTGCGATCCCTTTCTTTCCCAGCACCCGGCTGTCCTCTTCCGCAGCGCGCAGCAGCGCCTTTCCCATACCCCGTTTCTGAAAATTCCCCCGGCCTTTCTTGTAGCCGTGAACCCAAATGCAGAGGATGAAATAAAGATCCTCCCCCTGGAGATGGTGCTCCTCTATCGGAAGATACTGGATCATTCCGCCGACCGCGCCGTTCTCATCCCGGGCCAGCTTTACCCTCAAGCCCCGGTCTTTCATGCGGGTGTACCATGTTTCTTTATGGTTCCCGGCCTCCTTCATTTCCTCCGACCAGTCCTCCAGACACCGAAAATACAGTTGTTCGTGTTCGGAATTGAGATCGATCACGTCCATAGGCTTCCTCCTTGCGGCTCCGTAGCGCTCAACACGCGTATCATAGACCTCCTTGCGGCAGGAAGAAAGTTAATATCTGGAGCAGTATAAATACCGGCAAGTTTCATCATACGTCGGAGTAGCGATTACGGCGGCGAAATCTCGGCCCGGCGTACTGTCATGTCGCAATCAGCGCAGATGTTCTTCTGTGTATAGTGACAGCTCGATCATGCGCTCGAGGAGCTCGCCGCTGTCGAAGCCGCGGAAGTTGTTCAGCACCAGCTCTTTGGCGAACAGGCGGCAGATGTATTTGAGCTTGCGGGCCGGTTTCTGAGATGCGAACAGATAGTCGGCGTGACCGTTGTTGATCACGATAAGATTGTTCTTCACATCGTAGCGGGAACGCCAGAGCTCACCGGGAGCCCGCAGATAGGTGTATCCGGGCAGGCCCTTGCTCGGCTCTTTGCCCGGCTGTTCCTCCTGTTCGACCAGCGATTCGGTGACCGTGATGATGCTCTCAGCGCTGCAGCTCGCATCCCCCTGGCGTACCGTACACTGAAGCGTAACCAGGCCCGGCTCCTCCGGTGCGATAAAGGTCACGATCTCCCGGTCACTGCTGTTCAGAGTGCCCTCCCCCTCTTTGATACTCCAGTCGAACTCCAGCCCTTCCTCTACGGCTCGCCCTTTTTTGTCCCGAGCGATGCAGCGGAGCGTTTTCTCCTGGCGGACTCCGACAACGCTGGAAGCGGGGGAGATAATTGCTTTGTACAGCGGTCCCGGATACTCGTAAAACTCTCGAGCCTCGGGTTCTGCCCGGCCGCTTTCAACCTTCTGGGGGATCTTCTCGGCTCCAATAGCTTCCTCGGAAGGACCTTGATCCTCTTCCTCCCCTCCCTCGGAATCGAATAGACCGCCGCCCTGTTTTTTCCTCTTTTTGTTGATCTCCGCGTAGATGTCAAACCAGTCGTAGTCCTCCGGCGGCAGAGCCAGGAAAGCCTCCTTCAGAGCGCGCTGCACGGTCTTGAGGATCCGCCGGCTGGCCTCCTCCTCTTCCGCCTGTTTCTCCCGTTCGATGATCTCGGTCAGTTTCTGCTCCACCGGTTCGATCACCCGGGAGAAGAGCATGAGATTTTCATCTTGTATGATGCCGTCACGGGTTCCCGGGGTGAGCTGAAGGAAGGGCACGTCGATCGAGCCTAGAAGATATCCGGAGGTCCAGGGATCTTTGTCGAACAGATCCAGCTTGTTGATTGAAGGGAGCACCCGAGTGCCGGAACGGTAGAGGCTGACAGCGTTTCCAGGATCCTGGGGATTCAGGTACAGCTCCAGGTAGATATCCCCCTTTCCGGCCTCCAGCACTTCCAGCTCGTGGAGCAAGCGGCCGGTGTATTCCCGGGGTTTTACCTCCAGTTCTTTACGGGAGCTGCGATCCGTGATCGTGATCTTGACCCCGGAGCGGCGGATGCGATCACGGAGCTCGGAAGCCAGATAATGCTGGATCCGCTCGCCGTTGAGCTGACGAATCCCGGGGAGAAGCGGATGGATCATCAACTCGGTACCGGGATGGGAAAACAGGATCCGCCTCTGGTTGATCGAATATCCGGACTCTCCCTTTTTCATCTCCATCTGGTAGGCCCTGCCGTCGGCTCCTGCCGAGGAAAGGAGCAGGCGTTCGCCCACGGTCCAGAAGCTCAACAGACCGATACCGAACTCTCCCTGGATGCCCTCGGCCCCCCGTTCCTTCAACCGTTTCTTGAGGGAATCGCAGATGTGGGTCGCCACGTAGCGGAAGTTGGGCAGGCCCTCTTCGTTCAAAGGAATGCCCTCGCCGTCGTCGATTACCTTGAGGTACAGCTCGCCCCGCTCCCGTCCGCGAACGATGGTGACGTGGCGGGCCCGGGCGTCAATGCTATTTTCCACGAACTCGGCGATCGCTTTGAGGGGATTGTTCTGGGACAGAGCGATGATGGTGATGGCGTTCCAGTGATCGCCGATGCGGAGTTTCCCGCTGTTCGCCTTTTTCCGCGGCTTGGGGCTTTTGGTCCTTTTCTTCGTGCTTTTTCTGCGGGAACCGCCGGGGGACTTGGTTCCAGTTACCTTCGATTGTGCCACCCGGCCATTATTATCCAAACCCAACAGTTAGACAATACCCAGTGAGCGACTGACAATTTGAAAAGCAGCGGGTACTTATTCCTTCTTTCTACGGACCCGTTCGCGAATCATGGCCACGAAACCTGTATCAAAGCTCTTTGTCAGAAGATACACATTTGCCAGCACTGAACCCGCCCATGCAATCTGGGCTATGTGTATGGGAACCAGTGCTAAAACAAATATCATGGTACCGATCAGACCCACCTTTACCCATACTCCTTTATTTAAAAGGGACAGCCCCATCGCGACCTCGAACAGGATCAGCAGAATCCCGAACGCCGTTGGACTGAGAGCTATGACGCTTTCCGTTAGCGTGCGATAGAGGGGAAGCCAGGCCTCCCGGCCGTAGTCAAAAACGAAACTCGGCTGAGTCAGGAGGAAAGTTACATTGACACCGATACCCATGGCTACAAAGAAGAATCCCAAAAAGACACGGCCGGCATTCGGTCTCAGCAAACTCAGGACAATGACAAATAACGAATACACCACACCAACCACGATCGGACCAGCCACGGATAACCCCCTGTACTCCATATTCGCGCACCACCTCTATTGTTCGCGGGAAGATAACGGTAGTCAAGAAAAGAAAAAGAGGTTTTGCCGGCGCCGGGGAATTGCCGAGTACGGTTGTGCATTGCAGTCTGGGGGATCGGTTTGCACAGCTCAGTATATCGGTCCATGATGCAGGCAATTCTTACCATCGATCCGAACATTCGGGAGATAGCCAGGGGCGTTCACCACCGGGAAAGGCTGTTCCCATCCCATTTATTGCCCCGGGGTGCTCTTCTCCAGTAAAGCGCGAAGTTCCCCGATCAGGCTTCGAAGCTCACGGATGTCCGCCCGATGCTCACGATCCAGTTCGCTCTGCAGGTCCGAGAGCTCTTCCAGGCGCACGTGCACAGAGGCAAAGAGGGTGTCGATGCGGTTTCCGATCGCCTCCTGGCTGCTCCCCTGTCGCTTCAGCTCCTCAGAAATCCCTTCCACATTCTTGAGCAGTGCCTCATCGATGTGCGTCCGGGCCTCCGCTTCTCCGGCCAGCGAGCGCTCCATCTCGAGCAGCCGGCCGGTCAGGCGCTGTTCGGTTTCCTTCAGGTCGCTGTCTATACTCTGCCGCAGGGAGCGAAAAAAAAGGGCGCCCATCAGGACCAGCGCGCCGACGGAGACCCCCAGCACGCCAAGAAGCAGCACCGCCCGCCTGCGTTGGGAGTAGTACTGCAGCCCGAACCAGGCGGCCGAGTTTTCCGGCTCCAGGCTCAAGACCTGTTCGAAGCGCCGGCGGGAGGAGGAGAAGCGCCTCAGGTAGTACTCCACCTTACCCAGAAGGACAAGGGAAGGCACATGCTGCGGATGCTCGCCGAGGAGCTCGGAAAGCTTCGCCGCAGCCTTCCGGTATTGCGTTTTCAGGGCCAGGCTCAGGGCTTCCCGGTAGGCTTCGTACTCAGACACGTGCGGTTCCTTGCGGGAGCTCAACGCCCGCTCTTCTTCGAACCCTGCGCCGCGGCTTTTTTCTTCTTTCCGGCAGCCCGGTTGAGGTCCACCTTGAGCTTCTTGCGCCGGCCGCTGCTTCGCTCCAGGGCGCTGACCCCCACGATCCCGTTCAGGTTGTACTCGAAGCTCACCTCGATCTCCGAGCCCGCCGGCAGGTTTGAGGGAAGGTCGTCCAGAACGAAGGAACCGATGAAGGTATTCTTGCTGGCCGTGGGGTCCTCTCCCTGGTAGACATCGATAACCGCTTCCGGCTGATTTTCCATCGCCGTGTAGTAGGTCTCGGTCATCGAAGAGGGGATCGGGGTGTTGCGATTGATGATGATGCTGTAGCGATCGTCGTTCAACTGCCCACCGGGGCGAATGTTGAGGCAGCGGATGCCCAGAGAGTGGGAGTTCACGTCCACCAGGATGGTGTCCAGGTGCTCGCCTGCGATGATCGCGCCCTGGATCGCCGCCCCTACGGCCACGCAGTAGGTGGGGTCCATCTCTCGGTGCACATCGAAACCAAGCTCCCGGCTCAGGGTATCAAAGACCAGGGGGATGTAGGTCGAACCGCCTACCAGGAGCAGCTTGGAGATGTCGCTCGCCTTCACCTTCGCGGTTTTCAGCACCTCCTTCACCAGGTCGAAGGTCCGGTCCAGCTGCGCCCGGATCCTGTCCTCGAACTCCCTCCGCCTTACCTCCAGCTCCAGGTTCACCGGCTTGCCCTTTACCGAGGTTAAGAACTCCTCTTTCACCTGAACCAGGGTCTCGGTGGAAAGCCGGATCTTTGCCGCTTCGGCTGCGTTCTTCAACCGGGCTTCCAGCCTCAGCTCCTTGCCGGACCGCACCCCCTTGGGAAGTTGGGTGTAGAACAGATCCTGCAGGAGCCGGTCCAGGTCGTCGCCGCCCAGGCCGGTGTCCCCGTCGCTGGCCATGACCTCGATGACCCCCTCCTCCACGTCGATAAGGGAGACGTCGAAAGTCCCGCCGCCGAAGTCGTACACCAGGACCTTCTCCCTCCGGTCTTCCCGGCAGCCGTAGGCCAGAGCGGCGGCGGTCGGCTCGTTGATGATGCGCACCACATCGAGCCCGGCCAGCTCGCCGGCCCGGATCGTATCCTTCCTCTGCAGGTCGCTGAAGTAAGCGGGTACGGTGATCACAACCTGTTCCACCGGCAGGCCCGTTTCCCGCTCCGCCGCCTCCTTGAGGGTCTTCAGGATATGGGAGGAGATCTCCGCCGGCGTATACGACTGCTCCCCCATGTGCACCTTCTTCCCGCTTCCCATCCGGCGTTTGATCGAGACCACCGTATTTTCCGGGTAGGCGGCGTACTGGTTGCGGGCCACAACCCCGGTGAGGATACGCCCGGAAGGATCGACCCCCACCACCGAGGGCAGGTACTTCCGGTCCTCCCCTACGGAGAACACCTGCGGCTTGCCGTCGATGACGCAGGCGATCTCGGAATTGGTCGTTCCCAGGTCGATGCCGAAGATCCTTTTCACTTCTTTCCATCCTTTCCTCTGTCGAGCCCGGCGAAAAGACGCACCTTTATTCCCCGCCCGGGCCACCGTTTTTGGCCACCACCACCCGGGCGAAGCGCAGGACCTTACCCCGCAACAGCCAGCCCTGCTGCACTACCTCGCATACGCAGTCTTCCCCCACCCCCGGGGCCTCGGCGGCAGCCAGCGCCTCATGGAGGGTGGGATCGAAAGGCTTCCCCACCTGCGCCGAGGCTTCAAGTCCCGAGGCAGCGCAGTGGTCGAGGAGCTTTTCGTAAAATATGGTGATACCCCTCTGCCACTCCTCCTCCCCCGTTTCCAGGATCTGTCGCCGCACCGCTTCCAGCCCGTCCATGATGGGAAGCAAGCCGGAGAAGAAGGAGGTGACCGGCTGCTTCCGCTCATCCTCGAGCCGGCTCTCGGCTATCCGTTGCGGCGTACGCACCTTCGGCTCGGGAATGATGAGGAAGGGAAAGCGGGGGCGAGGCGTCCTCCTCACGACCCTCATCACCTCCATTGCCTTCATCGCAGCTTGCTGAGGATCTGGTCCATGGGGCGGAAATCCCTGCTGAAATCCTGAAGCTGAAAATCCGAGGAGGCAAGCAGCATCCTGAACACCCGCCGGATAAACAGGGAGGGGAAATCGACCGCCCCCGTATCTACTCCCAGACCGGAGTCGCGCTTGTAGAGGCTCAAGTCGAGCTGTCTGCGTTTTGCCCCGTCCCTCAACACTCCGTAGGCCCGGCGAATCTCCTTGAACCCATCCGGATCGCGCTCCGGCGGGCTCTGCCGCACCTTCTCCAGATAGCTCTTGCGGATCTGCTCCTCCGAGGCCTCTTCAGTTACTCCCAAGACCTCGTAGGGGCTCCTCATCTCACGGACGGGCATTCCCTTCTTTCTTACCCTATCCTTGCTCATGGTACGACTTGAACCTCCCCCTGCTCTTGATCTGCTTGATCTGAGAATTATAGAAATCCACATCCATCAGGTCTTCCCGCAGCCTGGCCTGCTCTCTCAAAACCCGGGCATAGTCGAGGGTCCGGCTGCGGTCGCCCAGCTCGTTGAGCACCATCAGGTGCAGGAATTGGTCCTCCTCGTCGGCTCCGTCCCGATCGATCAGCTGCAGGCTGTATTGCTCGGCAAGCTCCGGGTGTCCCTGCAGCCGCAGAAAATCCGTGATGTAGTACAGGGAGAAATCCTTCTCCTCGATCATCAGCTCACAGATCCGCCCGGCAAGCTTCGAGTCCCCCTGCTCGAGAAGGAAGATGAGGATCTGCCCGGCAAGCACATCACTGGTGGGACAGGAGCAGGAACAGATGCTTTTAAAAGACTCGAGCCCCCTTTTCGGCATCCCATCCGTATAAAAGGCAAGCCCCAAGGCCATCTCGGTGGCGTGACTGTCCACGGCCTTGATCGCCTGGTTGAACTTCTTCTCCGCCGCCTCTTTTTTTCCCTCCCGCTGAAGCCACAGGCCTTCCAGGTACTTGAGTTGGGGATGGTTTCGGTCCAGCCGGCGAGCCTCCTTGGCCAGACGAACGGCCTCTGCCTGATCACTGCTTCGAAGCGACCAGGCCTGCTGCAGATAGCATTGGGCCAGGCCCGAGCTGTAGGAGGGGTTGTCCGGATACTTCTTCAGAGCTTCCCGGTAAAGCCGGGCGGCGCCATGTGGATCGGGCAGGCTCATCAGCTCGTCCAGGTAGGTATACAGGTACTCCTCGTTTTCCGGGTCCAGCTCGTAGAGCCTACGGGCGTAGTCGCAGGCTTCCCTGGCCCGGCCGAGCTCGGAAGCCCCCTGTTGAAGCAGCTCCAGCGCCTGCCGGTCGCCTTCATCCAGAACGCAGGCTTCCTTCAGGCAGGAAAAGGCTTCCCGAAGCTTCCCTTCGTTTCGAGCATTGCCGGCGATGAACTTGAGGGTGGCGGTATAGGCACGACGTAAATCTTCAGGATCGGAGCGCTTCGGCTTTTTCTCCCCCTTTAGAAGCCGTGCCCAGTACTCGTTGGCCTGGCTGTAGCGGCCGAGCCTCTGAAGGAGCAGCGCCCGGTTGTGGAGGATGGCCGGAGTGGTCGCATCGACTTTCTCCAGTAGCTCCAGGGCGGTCTCCAGGTTTCCCCGCTCGGTTTCCTGCAGGCTGAGCCTGAAACGAGCCTCGTTCAGGACCAAAGGAGACAATGCAATCTTGATATCGGCTTCCGAAAAAAGCTCCGCCAGGACGACAGCCTCGGAAGCGTTTTGCTCCTTCAACAGCAGCATCAGGTGGAGGTCGAGGAGAGCCCGGAGCTCCTCGCCCGCAGGGCCCACCGAAGCGAACAGCGAAGCATGGGCCTTTACCAGGTTGCGCACCTTCACAGTGCTTCTTTCGTCCACCGCGGCCAGCAGTCTGAGGTGCAGGGCCAGGATTTTGAATCCGGGTTTGCCCTCGAGCAGCTTCAACTGCGGCGCGGGGTCGCCGGAGGCGCAGAGCAGGCGATAGGCCTTGTGGATTTTGCTGAGGGCGGTGGAAGGACCTTCGGGCTCCTGCTCAGACAGCAGTCTTCTCCAGAAGCGAAGCAGCAGACCCCTTTCGAACACCGGATCGCCGGGCACAGCTGCGGGAAACGCCGCAGCCGAGCTGCCGCTGGCGGAAAGAAGCTCCCGGTGGAACTCGTCACCTGCCAGGGAGAAGCGGCTCTGCGCTTGAGGGAGCTCCCCGAGTCTGGCCAGGCAGATACCGGCGTAGTAGGGGTAGCGGCGGGCCTTTTCCGGGTCCCGGGTCGAAGCCTCCTCCAGACGCTCGAGCGCGACCCGGACCTTTCCCTGCCTGTAGAAATCAGAGGCGCAGCGAAACAAGAGCTCAGTCTCCAGCCGGGCCTGCCGTTGTTTTCCGCTCCGGAGGGTCCAGCTGCGGTAGCAGCCCAGTGCCTCCGCCCAGCTGCCGGCGTTCCAGGCGGACTTGAAGGCCCGGAGAAACTCCGCAGCTCCTGCCTGCGCCGAAGGTTGAAAGGACTTCTTCTCTTTACGCTTCTGTTTGTGCTTGTGGGCTTTTTTCGATCTTTTAGACATGGGGTTTGAAGTACAGAGTAATAAAGCTCGCCGGGTTGAGTCAATATCACAGACGGCTCAAAGATCCGGTCTCCAGGGTCGTTTTTCGCGCACCGCGGTGATAAGGAAGCGGGCACCCTGATTGTCGGGCGGGTTGAGCCAGAGCATGCGCTCGAATACCTCTTCCGCCTCCCTAAATTTCTCAAGACGCCAGAGGCACAATCCGTAATGCAAATAACAAATATTGACAAATATTGTTATATATCATTAATTGAAAATTGGTGGATAGGAGGACAAGAAGTGAATGTTTCATTGACGCCGGAACTGGATAAATGGATCAACGAAAAGGTGGCCAGTGGATTGTATCAATCCTCGAGCGAGTTGATTCGGGAGGGCCTTAGATTCTTGATGGTAAGAGAAGAGCAAAGACAGGCGATGATCGCTGAATTGCGGCAGGATTTGCTCATCGGTGTTACGCAGTTGGACAACGGAAAAAGCCAGGACTTAGATAAGGAACTCCTGAAATCGATCAAGAAGAAGGCACGCTTAAAAGTAACACATGGAGATTGAAAAGCTCATTATCTCTGATCAAGCAGCGGCAGATCTTGAAGAGATATGGCAGCACATCGGCATCGACAATCCGCCTGCTGCCGATAAGTTTGTTGAGGTTATTTATGGAAAATGTCTTCATATCGAAGAGAATCCGGAGATCGGAAGAAATCGAGATGAGCTGTTGCCTGGAATCCGTTGTCTGCCTGTCAAAAAATATCTGATTTTCTACCGAATCAAGAGCAAGGCTGTTCAAATTGTAAGGATTTTAAGCGGTTATCGCGATATCGATTCAATATTTTGAAGGCCGAGTTGGTGAATATACTCGGCATACTTGACAGGACCTCGTTCACCTGTACATTGTTCTAAAAAATCAGGAGAATCAAATTGCAGCGAGTACATCTGCTCGCAGGCGTTTCCTGGGCAGCCCTGTTTGAGCAAAAAAACAGGTGGCTGGGAAAGGCCAACGCCGGGGCGGGAGAAGGGGGATCCGAGAACGGAACGGCAGGCGGAGTCCTTGTTGTCATTCCCGCGGATTGGAAACTGAACATAAAATCCGAGCTTGTCAGGAATCACCTGGCCGGCTGCTCCGTTCTTACTACAGAAGAGCTCATTGAGCGCTACCTGCGGCAGGTCGCGGGAAAACAACCGGGGGCCTTGAATCATGTCCCGGCCCGGGAAGGCGCAGACCAGACCTTTACTCCGGGCATCCTGCTGAACAAGCACGCCGCCGGCTACCTGCTCGACTCGATTCTGAAAGATGCCGCCCTGGATGCCCTTCAGGAGATTGTGCCGGCGGGTTCTGCCTACACACCGTCTGGGTACCTCAATATCGAGACCTTCCGGCAGGGGTACGGTCGGGCACTGTGCGAATATATCTATGATTTCAGGCAAACCCACCACGAAGATCTTTTGCCGGTCCTGGAGCTTCTCAAGAAGGGAAAGCTGTCGGCCAAGGAAAAAGACCTGGTCGATATCCACGATGAGTTTGAGCGGCTTCTCGACCAGAGCGGTCTCTACGATTACCGCCGGGGTGTGGCCGCTTTTTTAAAGGACCGTGACCAGGATCAAGGGCTGCAAGTCCCGTTCATGCCTGAAACCAGCCTGGTTATTGCCGGATTCAGCCGATTAACCAGTCTCGACCGCCGGCTCTTACTTGGACTGGTCAACCGCTTCCAACAGAGTGTGATCCTTTACTGCAGCAATCTACAAGCATCGGAGGCTGTTTTCAGAGTTCAAGAACCCTTTCAGGCCTTTCTGCAGGACTTGAGAGATTCTTCCGCCGACCTTCGGGAAGACAGGATAGAAGAGGCAGACCGAAACTTAAATTGCGCTCTCCTCCCTCTGGCCGAGCTCATTTTCCACGACGACAAGAAAAACCGTCTGTTCCAAGCATCCACGGCCGTCAAGCTGGTCCAGGCGGAAAACAGGTACAGCGAGGTCACCTCCATAGCCAGGCATATCCTGGAACTCGGCCGGCAGGGCATCGGCTGCGGGCAGATACGGCTTGTATTCTCCGATTATAAGCTGTACACAGCCATTCTTTTGGAGGTATTCCCTCGATACGGTATCCCCTACAGGCTGCTTAAAGGGACCCCGCTCAAGCTTTATCCCCTGGCGGGGATCGTGCAGAGCCTGGTCGCTCATGCGGTCAGTCCCAATCCCTATCCCATCCGAGAAAAGATCTTCTCCTCTCCCTACATGTCCTTCTCCTGCCTGCTTAAACCTGAGGACCTGGGCAGGTTTGCCCTGGACAAAAATATACCAATTGAGAAGGAAACAATCGCGACGGCCATCCCCGAGCCGCGCCACTTTGACCTGGACCATCGCTGGTGTCTCGAGCAGCAACGCCGGGCTGCCCGGGTGGTCAAATCGGAAGAAAAGCTGGAGCCGGTCCAGCTGGCGGCGCGCTGCCTGGAGGAGCGCTTTGCCGAGGATCCGGAAGCTCGCGAACGGGAAATGCTCAAGCTGTTGATCAACTACTACGTTCTCTCCCGGGCGGAGAGATCGCTGTACGTCTGGCGTTCGAAGATGACCCCCTCCGCCTTCTGCCGTTCCGTGCAGAAGCTTATCGATCGCTTTCATGTAGCGGAAAATGTCCACACCCGGGACGGCAGTCTCAAAGATGAGATATTCAGATCCGTCGCGGCCCAGGACAAACTGGTACTGAAAACACTCGACCTGCTGCGGAAGCGTTTACAGGCCCATTTCAATCTTCTCTCCGGGGGTGAGCAGGAAAGTGAGCAGCAATACCCGCTTCTCAACCTGGTCGGCGCCTTTACCGGTTTAATGTCGGACCCGGAACTGGCCCTGCCTTCCTCGGGGGTGGACGGTGTGCCCGTTTTCGCTTCCTCCGACGTGCCGGACAGCTATTATCCGGTTACCTTTATCGGAGGATTGGTAGACGGAGAGTTTCCGGCCAAGGAGCCCTTCAATTTTCTGGCGCCGAGAAAGGAGGGCCCGGGCGGTGAAGCTCTGCTTATCGATCGAGAACGTCAGAGCCTGTACCAAATGATAGCCGGCACCACCGAACGGCTGTACCTTTACTTCCCCTTTTCAGACGGCGGGAAAAAGCTCCTGACCTCACCTTTTGTCGCCGAAATCGAGCGCTGCATCGCAACTCCCGATGCCGGGGAACGAGCGGAAAAAGAGTCCCTCAAAGATTTAAGCCACTGCTTCAACACACGGGAGAAGCTCATCTTTGCGGGCAGAAACCTGGACCGCGCCTACTCCAAGACGCTGCCTGTTTTTCAGGAGCTCAAGAGTATCTCGACGGAGCGTTTCCAGCATATCGCTAACATATTCAGATGCGACGGACTGCGGGGCAGCCCGGACGGCTTGAGCTGTTTCGATGGAATCTTTGAGTCTTCGACGGACACAACCCCTACGGCAGCCCAGAGCATTCGCCGGCAGATGGACGACGCTGCCTTCATTGAAGTAGAGCAGCTGGAGCGCTATGCCGGATGCCCCTTGCGCTTCCTGTTCGACGACCTGGCGCGTTTGAAGCCGGACTACCAGGTCGACTATCATCCCGACAGAACGGACAGGGGATTACTGATCAAAAAGATCCTGGCCGGGTACAGTACAGCGGCTGCAGCGGCGTCATCGGCGACGGAAGCGCTCACCGGCGGCGGGAGTTTGCCGGACAACCCGGAACAGGCCTTAAGAACCATCGCCGAACAGGCCTTTTCCCAGATGCCGTCCCGGGAGAACGACCTGTTCAGCGGAAGCTACAAACGCATCGTTTTGAGGGGCCTCGCCGAGGCCGCTCATACCGGCCGGGACAAAACAAACCAGGCGGGCGGCGCGGGCAGCGGCAAAAGGCGTCCGGGGCTGCTCTCCTCTTTCCTGGATTACGAGAGAGAAGCACCAGATTTGATCAGTCCCTACCTGGCCGGGCTCGACTTCAACGATTTCAAGGCAGCCGGCATTCCCGTGAAGATCGTCATCGAGCGGGCGGACATTACCTCCAACGGGGAGTTCCTGATCATATACGCCTACAGCATCTCCGACCCGGGGAATTTGGGCGGCATCAACAAGGGCCTCCGCTTCCAGGCCCCTTTAATGATCCTGGCCTTGCGGAGTTACCTGCAGAAAAAGGGGCTGGACAAACAGGTCGGCGGGGCCGGTGTATACCTGGTCAAGAATCCCCGGATGATCAAACGGGGCGGCTACTTTGCCCTGCAGCAGCTCCAGGCCTCTAGAAGGAAACAGGTAAGCCCTGAGCGGCCCCTTTTCTCCGGCCAGCGCCAATACGGGTTTCTGCCGGCCGTACATTTCGAGCAGGAGCTGGAAGAGACGGACCGACGCGTGGGCCGGATCGATGAGTTAATTCGCAAAGGCCGATTCAACCCCCCGCTCTGTGCGGTTAAAGATCAGACCTGTGTGAACTGTGCCTTTACCAGAATCTGCCGCAAGGACCAGCTCCGGCTGGACAAGATCTACACGGCGATCGACGACCAGGAACTCTATAAGCCGCGCCGAAAGATTGAGCTCGAAGAGTTGGAGCCGGAAAAATGAAACGTTTCTCACCCACCCTGTATCAGCACCTGGC
>Ga0315547_1001813_pt1 | contig 15858 bp, 14 predicted proteins | sample SalMarSW160240MG_2_FD_202542 | JGI IMG/M metagenome (GOLD analysis project Ga0315547, IMG submission 202542) | Salt marsh sediment microbial communities from the Plum Island Ecosystem LTER, Massachusetts, United States - Salt Marsh Sediment SW1601-240 ... | reverse complement strand
ACTAAGTGATTATACGGATCTTAATATCATTATTTTTACAATGTTATCAAACAAAAAAACCACCAGAAAAGGTGAAATATTAAACCACAACATATGGTAGCTACTTGAGCCAACCCGATAGCCCAGTCATATAATTCTTTACAAGGAGCTGAATTGCAGATAAATATCAATGATTAAAACAGTAATTCCGGTTTTACAAATCATGTAGACAAACAGTTGGTCTTCAAAAGGGAGGCAACCGATGGCGTATTATAACAAATTGAAATATTTTTTTTACTATTCCCTTTTCATAATCCTTGCAGTTGGAACATATTTCTCCTTCCTATGCACTGAGTCCTTAGCCAAAACAAAGATTACTATAGAGCCAATGCTTACACTCAGTGGACAGCTGGACAGCAATTTCTACAGGACCGAGGATAGCGAGAGAGAGGTATATACCTATCTTATACAACCCGGTCTTCACTTAGGCGCCGAAACCCCTAAAAGCAAGCTGCATCTCTATTACATCCTTGATGTCAATCGCTTCGAAGACAAAAGCAGTGTACCTGAAGGACAACAATCGGCCGATGAAGGAAACTACACTGGTCATATCGTGAATCTGGATGGGTCATATTCCCCGTTCGAAAAGCTTACACTGGTTTTGAACGATCAATTTAATATCACACGCCGGCCAGTGGAATCCGACTATTACTACTTCAATCTCGAGGAGGAAAAATACTGGGTCAACCGTTTTACCCCTGGGATTTTTTATTATTTCACACCCCGCTTTTCAGCCGGCATTCGATATCGTCGGACAGATCTGGATTATTATTATTCAGATGACGAAGACTATGCCGAACATCGAGGCCTTATAGATATTCTTTACAATCCGACACGTACGACAACCCTTGATCTGGACTATCAGCGCTGGACCCGGCGGTATAAAGAAGATTTGTTTGATCGCGATTACACCACGGATTGGATCAGGCTGGTCTTTGAGAAACGTTTCAAATATTATTCCTTTGACGCCGGCATCGGTTACCATGAACCCTCTGAAGGTGTCGAAGATCAGGATGTTATCAACTGGAAAGTGTCAGGTACCTGGCAAAACCCGCCTCCGCCGGAGGAGACCCGCCTATTAGGCAGAAGGATTTTAAGGGCCAAAAGCCATATTTACGCTGCCTGGGAAGACAACTTCAACAATCTTGGCGATTACTATGACGTTTATGTTGTTAAACGGCTGACCTGGAGTATCGCACATTTTTTTCTCCAAAAAGTATCTGTCGGTGTTCGGGGATACCATCAAAACAACAAATATCAATTTGAAACCGGTGAAACTCCTGCCGGCAATATTGAAGGACGGGAAGATGATATTTATGACATCTCCGGAAATATCGGATACCTGATTAAAGAACAAATGTCGGTGTCATTTACCATTGGGCATGAAAAGCGGGATTCCAATCTGGCCGGCTATGATTACGAAAATGACTACTATATGCTACACTTTAATGTTAATTATGATATCACTGGACGGGGGGATTTCAGCAAGGAAGCATCATACTATCGATAAGACAAGACTTAAAAGCTTTTCCTTTTTTTCTTTACGATGTAAACTTTGCTCAGTATAACTTCTGCTCTCTGAAATGTGCAGGATATGATAAATAATGAATCTTTTTTTAAAAACCTTAAAACATGCATATATCCTTTCTGTTTTATTCCAGATAACCTTCCTTGTTTTCCCTGTCCAATCTGCTGCCCAGGGTAAGGCCTATCAGATAGGGGCTACTGATATAATCAGCCTTACAATCTATGCTGGTAGTGAAAAACAGCACGAGGCAGATTTGACAGTCTCAGGTCAGGGAACAATCAATGCCCCATTCATCGGCACTATTAAGGCCGAGGGTCTTACTCCAAGCCAATTGGAAAAGAGAATCACCGAGCCCTTAGCAAGAGACTACTTTGTCAATCCCAAGGTGAACATCAGCATCAAGGAGTATCATAGCCTGCGATACTATATCTCTGGTGCAGTGAGGAAGCCGGGTATGTATGAAATGGCTACAGAAGCCAGCCTGTTGGAGTTGATTGCCAAGGCCGAGGGTCTTTTAGCTGAGCGTGGCAACGTAGCCTATATCATGAGGCCTTCAACTAATAAAAATCTGGAAGAGCAAGAGTTGGAGAATCAGCCCTCCAATGCGGAACCCATAAAACTGGATCTGAAGAGACTTTTAGACAAAGGAGACATGACCGCCAATCCTATTCTCAAGCCCGGCGATGTGGTGTATATACCGCTTAAGGGGTCCCTTGATGTAGCCGAATCAAAAATATATGTGGAAGGTGAAGTGAAAAAACCAGGTATATATGACTACCAGCCGGGGATAACCGCACTGAATGCCTGTATTATGGCTGGTGGGTTTAGCGCCTTTGCTGCCCCAAATCGAACACGAATAATCCGTAAAAAAGATAATGACATAGAGATAATAAAGATAAACCTTAATCATGTAAAAAAGGGGGAAATCCCTGATATTAAACTTAAACCTGGAGACAGGATTCATATACCGGAGACATGGCTCTAATGATGGATACTATGAATACAACAAGAACCGAACAATCCCCACATCTCAGTGAATATTACTATATCCTGACCAAGCACAAATGGACTATCAGCGCCTCTTTGTTCCTCATAATAACTTTGACTATGCTCTTTTCCTTTCTGATGAAACCAGTCTACCAGGCCACAACAACAATGATTATCGAAAAAGAACAGACTACATCACCCCTGACCAGAGAGAGAATAGATTACGAGAGCTATAGTTCTCAATCTTTAACTTTCAATACACATTTCAAGCTTATTACCTCCTCTCCGGTCATACAAAATGTAATCAAAACTCTCAGGCTGGATCAGGCTAAAAAAGACATAGAAGTAAGTCCCTGGAGAGAGTTCTTATCCGTACTTAAAAAAAATATCCACCTCCTTCTGGGCAAGGAAAAGAAACCCCTGACCCCACAGGAGAAGCTGTTTCAGCTTAGCAAGAAGCTGAAAAACAAAATAGAAATTGAGCATGTGAGAGACACCCGCATCCTAAAGGTGAGGGTAGAAGACCACGACCCTGTTATGGCCGAAGATATTGCCAATACCCTGGCTAAGTCTTATGTCAATTATAATATTGAAAACCGTCTTAAATCCTCCCGGCATACCCTGAGCTGGATGACAGACCGATTATACGAAATGAAGAAAAAGCTGGAGGATTCCGAAGAGGAATTTTTAATCTATAAACAGCGGGCAAAGCTATTTTCAATAAAGGGTAAGCAGGATATCATTACAAAAAAGATAGAGGATTTTAATGATGCCTATCTTCAGGCCAGAAATAAACGGCTTGAGTTAGATACTAAATTGACAGAGTTACAGCGGCTTTTAAAGAAAAGGGGGAACATTGTTAATGTTCGTTCCCTGATTGATAATCTCCTCATAGATAATCTTTACAATCAACTGCTTGAATCAGAGGTAGAACTTTCCCGCCTCAGCGATGTCTACAAATCCAAGCACCCCAAAATAACCCAGATCAAGACCAAGATAGATAAGACCAGAAAAAAACTGAATGGCGAACTAATAAAAGAGATGGAAAACTTACGGGCAGGCCGCTCTGTTCTCCTGGCTAAAGAAAGGTCCCTGACGAAAACCATAGCCGATTTTGAAAATGATGCCTTAGAGACAAGCAAGAAGGAACTCAAATATTCCATCCTTGAGAGGAATTTAGAAACAAACAAGAGGCTTTATGATACCCTGCTCTCAAGGATAAAGGAATCCAACATAATCGGCAATACCAGTGTTTCAAATATACGAATAGTCGGAGAGGGATTGGTATCAAAGGATCCTATCAAACCAAAGAAAAAACTTAATCTTATCTTGAGCATCATCTTCGGCCTGATGACCGGCATTGGTATCTCTTTCTTGTGGGAATACTTAGATCAGTCCCTGCGCACTGAGGAAGATATCCAGAAGTACCTCAATGTTCCAATTCTCTCTGTAATTCCCATAGCTGACAAGGCTGAGCGCACTAAGGAGCAATCCAAATGAGGCAAAAAAAGAGCACATTTGTGAAGGCATTAAAAAACTCTCTCACACCATTCTTTAATAAATACCAGGCCAAATCAAAAGAATTGAGAGACATTTCCAAACTGACCTTGAATAAATACCAGGCCGACACACGTTTTGCCGAGGCATACCGAACCTTACGGACCAATATCCACTTTTCGTTTATGGAAAGAGATTTCCAATCTCTTTTGGTAACCAGCGCCGGTGAAGGAGAAGGAAAGACCAGCACGGTGGCCAATCTGGCCTATACCATAGCGCAGACAGGAAGGTCTGTTCTGATGATTGATGCTGACATGCGAAAGCCTACCCTTAGTCGCTTAATCCATTCAAATGAATCTCCAGGGCTCACCGGACTGCTTACCGATGTCTTTGGCACCGATATTCAGAGCGGTTCTCTTAAAAATTTCGGAATACATGATCTATTACAATTGACAGCCCTTAAAAAAAGAACGGGCCTTTTACACCTCTCCGATGGGTTTGAGAAGATAGAGTTTTTCTTTTTAAAGGGTGAGATAGTTGATCTCAACTGGCTTACCAGACCAGGGAGGAAAAAACTGGGAACTGTCTTGATTAAGAATAACCTCCTCACTACAGAGCAGGCTAAACAGGCCGCGATTCGCCAGAAAGATACAGGTCAGAAGCTCGGCTTTATCCTTATTAGTATGGGCTTTGTGAATGAGGATGATCTAATGGGTTTCCTTACTATCCATATGATAGAGTGTCTTCGAACCGCACTCCATTTTAAATCGGGAGAATTTTCGTTCAAGGAGTTTCCCGAATCTGATTTTGAGCGGGCCTCATTTGATCCCATAGATTTCAATAAAATATATAAGCAGGCTTTAGTTGGGGAAGAGAAATTTCTATATCTGCAGAAAAAAATAAATTCAGCCATACTAACAACAGAAACAAACAACCTTTTTCTTCTCCCTGTCGGTAACCTCCCACCCAATCCATCAGAGCTTTTGGGCTCTGAGCGGATGTCTTTTTTGATATCCAACCTGAAAAAAAGGTTTGATGTATTGGTCATAGACTCCCCCCCTATTCTGCCAACAAGCGATGCACTCCTTCTGGGCCCTTATACAGATGGAGTAGTGTTTGTTGTAAAATCTGGTCATATCAACCGGGGAATGATAAAAAGGGCCCTCGATCAACTTCATACGGCTAAGGCTAACGTACTTGGTGTGGTTCTCGGTCAGGTTGATCTAAAAAGAGAGGGTTATTATAAATATTACAATAAATATTACTCTAAATATTATGGAGAAAAAAAATAATGCAAAAACCAAAGAGCAAGGCCTTATATGCGCTTTGATCATTCTCCTTTCTATCATGGCCTCCTATTATCTCTTTCTTCACCTTATCTCCCAGATCCATTATATAAAGGGTATTCATCAAATAAGGGATGGAAATTATGGTGCCGCTGTAACGAAACTTGAAAAGGCTGCCCGGCATGAGCCCAATGATCCATTGATCTGGAAAAATCTTGGTAAAGCATACCATGAACTGGGAGTGTTAAAGCCCATCAAAGAGGCATTTGACGTTTCAAAAACGGCTAAATATTACTATCTTACGGCAGCCAAACTCAATCCCCTTGATGCCGAAACAGCCTACTATCTTGCAAGAGAAGAGGTTCGCCTTGAAAAACTGTCTGAATATGTTACATATCTTTACCATAAAAAAGAGAATCATTCTTACCAGGCCTTGCCATATTTTAAAAAAGCCATCCGTTTAAGACCCAATGCAATAGGTTACCACTATGACATGGCAGCCTATCTTTATAACCAGAGAAAGGAAGATGAACTATTAACTACTATCCAGACTTTGGCCCGAATATATCCCCCAACCTATTATTATCTAAAAAAAGAGCCTTTGTGGGCTTCCCCTGTTAAGGAGGCATTTAAGACAGGCCTTGAACAGGCCATCAAAGAGGATATCTCCACCAGAGATGCCCATAAGACCATATCGTATTTGTTGTCTGAGGAAAAAGAATGGTCAGAAGCTATATCCCATTACAGGCAGGCCCTCCGATACAAGGCCAATCACAACAGCAGTGAAGATTTTATGCATTTAGGTAAGCTCTATGTGAAAAATAGACAGTTTGAGGAGGCGAGGAGTTGCTTCTTTCGAAGCCTGGATCTAAGTCAGACAAAGGAGAAGGATCTGGAACGACTCTACTATACTTATAAAAAAGAAGGGTATCCTGAAGAACTCTACCTATTTTATCAGAAGGCTAAGAATCGGTTTACCCTTTCAACCACAATGGATATCCTTATGGCACGATCCCTTATTGACCTTAATCGATACCACCAGGCACAACAAATCTTGGTGGATGTTAATCAAAAGAAGCCCACTGCCGAGGCCTATTATTGGCTGGCCCGCATTGCTAAAATAGAAAAAGACTGGGGCAGCATGGAACTGGCCATACAAAAGGCAACAGTGCTTGACCCTTCCAATAGCCATTATCATCAGGTTTTTTCTCAAGTACTGCGAAGGTTAACAAAGTTAGATAGAGCCGAAAAACAGGCAGGCCTTGCCATCAAGCATCGAGCTAAACGATCCGCCTGGCTTTTTGACCACAGGGCCTGGATACGATGGGATAAACAGGACTACCCAGGAGCCCTCAAAGACTGGAAATCTGCTATTACACTGAAACCTGGCAGGGCCTCCTTTTACACCCATGCGGCTGAGGCCTGTATACAAATAGGAGATTGGCCTCATGCAATAGACTATTATCAAAAGGCCATAAACCTGGATCCTGAAAATAAGGACTATCAAAAGAGATACCTTGAGATCAAAGCTCAAAGCTGAAGCTATGAGACGTTGTCCATAGTTTATATTTGAAATATTAGTTTTTATTCAATAAAATAAATAGTGGCAAATTAATTACCAGAGACCTTTGAAAAACCTGACATTTCCTGCCACCCTAAGAAAGAGGGTGGACTTTTATGAAGTGACTGGTGTAAGGGTGCTGTCTTTTCGCAATTTATCAGTGGGGGAAACCGCAGGCCACGACATGTCGGGGCAATGCGGAGGGGGCAAAACTCCCCCATGGATAAGTTGCTGAAAAGACCAGCCCGGGAGCCTTGGAACTGAAGAAAAGCCCATCCTCTTTAAAAAAATGGGTTATGCAAAGGTCTCTGCCCATGTAACTCAAGGAGCGGAGCTGTATATATCTAGGGGTTCACTCTATGAAACCATGACATTGCTTGAGACTTTCAGAAGAAAAGCCTGGATATCAGACGACAACTATGCCCAACTTGAAATCTATGGCAAGGAAGTCGCCTCAATGATAAAAGGACTGATTAATTCAATTAGTTAAATCCCCCATCTTTCAGCTTTGAGCTTTCATCTTTGAGCTTTCAGCTTCTTTTGTTATGAAATTTTTATCTATTATACCTCGCTATGCAATATACGCTTTACTCATCTTCACCCCCCTTGCCAGGGGTTCAGTGCAGGGCTGGGCAATAAGCACCATCCATCTTGTAACACTAATTGCCCTGACCGCCTTTTTGCTTCAAAAGAGTTGGAATTGGGAATGGAAGTGGATAAGAACCCCTCTTGACAAACCGATTCTTATCCTGCTGCTCCTCTGTATCCTTTCCTCTGTCTTTTCCATGCATCTCCGTTCGAGTTTTTGGGCCTTGATCTTACTCATCAACTACATTGTCATATTTTATCTGACCCTCCATATAGTTACTAACAGGTCCCAATTACGAAAGCTTTTCTATGTAATAATAGGCATAGCTGTTTTTCTCTCCATTTTTGGCCTATTTAAACGATTCGGTGCAAATCCATTTCCATGGTGGGAGTATAGAGACCTGGGATATTCTCTGGAACTTCTTTCAGCCACCTATGGCAATCACAATCATCTGGCGGGCTACCTGGAGATGGCTATTCCCCTTATTCTTGGGCTTTTTTTAACCGGTTACATGGGTGCTAAACTGTTTTTGATGATTTGCCTGACTTTTTTAATGTTTACAGCCCTGATCCTTTCTCTTTCAAGAGGGGGATGGATTGGCTCCTTTATCGGATTAGTTTTTATGGCCATTGCCCTAATAACTAATCCTTATTTCAAAAAAAAGAGAGTAATAATTGCCTTGACTGGGGGATTTTTTGCACTGGCATTCGTTGTTTTGGTCAGTACACCTGTAGTAGAGAGATTGCGAACATTTGAGCAAAAAAAAGAAATCCCAAACTTTAGCGCCCGTGTAAAGGTTTGGGGTGGAATTATTAAAATGATTCAGGATCATCCTTTGCTTGGTACTGGTCCTGGTACATTTGCAACGGTATTTACTCAATACCAGCCACCTGGGTTTTTAAGCCGTTATTTCAGGGCACACAACGACTATCTTCATTTCACATCCGAAGTGGGTCTTGCGCTGATTCCCGTTATTATCTGGATGATCATTGCCCTTTACAGAAAAGGATTTAGGAAACTTAAGAACCCGAGTCGGCTTGTCAGAGGTACAAGCCTGGGGGCCATGTCTGGTATAACGGCACTATTGGTTCACAGCATCAGTGATTTTAACCTCCACATTCCGGCTAATGCTCTGCTATTCACCATTCTGGCATCAATTGTAGCCGCTCCCTTACCAGAGCACAATCGCACGGATTAAAAATATATGTAATCAATAACGAAACACAAAGTATATTACACTGGAGTGCAGCCTATTTAACTGAGACTTAATCGCCTTAATTCTTTATTTTACCATTAAAAGCTTTGGGAGACCAACATATATGAAAATTTGTACAAAGTGCGTGCTTCCTGAGACCTTCCCCGGTATTTCTTTTGACAAAGAGGGCCGCTGCTCATTTTGCTCAAACTACAATGGCAGGGAAAATCAAAACAAAGCCAAAGAACGTTTTAAGCAGAAATTTTATCATATCTTGAAGAACAAAAAGGGCCAAGGGCCTTATGATGCCTTAATTGCATATAGCGGTGGAAAGGATTCCACATACACCCTACAATTGCTAAAAGAGAATTTTGGTTTAAGGATTTGCGCTATTACCTTTGATCATGGTTTTGTCTCTCCAATGGCCTTGGAAAATATTCGTAGGGTCACTGATAATCTTGATATTGACCATATATATATTCGCCCAGGGGCAAAAACCATTGGGGAAGTTTTTATAAAATCTATGGCTCCAAATATATATCCGATCAAGGCGCTGGAACGAGCGAGCTCCATTTGTATTTCTTGTATGAACCTTGTCAAATCTTTTTTACTAAAAAACGCCATAGAAATGAAAGTTCCCTTTGTTGCTTATGGATGGTCACCGGGGCAGGCCCCGATCCAGTCGTCGGTCTTCAAAACCAACCCTTTAATAATTCGCCAGATGCAAAAGGCAATGGTAAAGCCTTTTAAAGACATGATCGGAGATAGGCTATCCACCTTCTTTCTCGAAGAACGGCATTATACAACAGATCCCTCATCACAGGCTGATAGATTTCCATATTTCATTCACCCATTGGCCTATTTAGACTATGATGAAGAACATATTCTAAATAGTATAAAGGAAATAGGATGGATAGCCCCCAAAGATACAGATTCAAACTCGACTAACTGTCTCTTAAACAGTCTTGCTATTGAGGTTCATATTAAAAAGTACAGATTCCACCCCTACGCATTTGAAATTGCGGGATTAGTCCGCGAAGGCTATATGAAAAGGGAGGAAGGCCTTAAAAGGCTATCCATGGCACCTGACCCTAAAATAGTTAATTATGTGAAGAAAAAACTTCATATCGATCAAACATGAAATATATTCGCAGAATGTTGATAAACGATTCCAAGCTCCAAAGCAAAAGGTAACAATCATGAAAATAGGTTTGATCTATCCCTCAAGAAGTCGGAAAGCCACTTATTCGAGTACTAATCAACAACTCCAGAGCTTTTTCGACACAAACAATTATGTACCTGTTTTCTATCTCCCAAGTCTTTCCCTATTGACCATTGCGGCATGTACCCCTCCAGATTTTGAAGTGAAACTAATCGATGAAAGAGTTACTCAGATAGATTTTGAAGAACACTTTGATATCGTTGGAATAAGCATCATTACCGAACAGGCTTTGCGGGGCTATGAGATTGCCCAAAATTTTAGAGAAAGAGGCATCTTTACAGTTATGGGAGGTATCCATGCCAGTGTTCTCCCTGAAGAGGCCCGACATTATTGTGATTCCGTTGTTATTGGTGAAGGAGAAATCCTCTGGCCGGAACTTTTACAAGACTTCAAAAAAGGAGTAGTAAAAGAATTCTATCACAATGAAAAACAGATTAATTTGGAGCAATCACCTATTCCAAGATATGATCTAATAGATATACAAGCATACCATCTTATTCCCACTCAAACCACTCGGGGCTGTCCACATGACTGCTCTTTTTGTACAGTAACAAAGGTATATGGATCTCGATTTCGTAATAAATCCATCAAACAGGTTGTGAGTGAAATTGAGACAATACAGAAGACATTGAAAAATCGCAGGATCGTCTTTAATGATGATAATATGTTTGTCAACAAAAAAAAATCTTATAAGTTATTGGAAGCACTTATTCCCTTAAGAATAAGGTACTTTACCGAGTCAGACGTTGCTATCGCCGAGGATGAGAAATTGCTCGACCTGATGCAGAAAAGCGGTTGCGTTACAGTCTTTATTGGATTCGAGAGTTTAGTGCCAGAAAATTTAGCATCCCTTCAAAGCAGCAAATGGAAATTTAAGCGCTTGAAGATGTATACAGAGGCCTGTAAAAAGATCCAGTTCTATGGGATACAAGTACTTGGAGCCTTTATTATAGGATTCGATTATGATACTAACGATGTCTTTCAGGAATTAATTGACTTTACTTTAGAAAATAACATCATGGGGCAATATCACTTTTTGACGCCCTTCCCTGGTACAAGAATAAGAGATGATTTAATAAGAGAGGGAATGCTACGGGCAAATGACAACCGGTGGAATCGTTATAGTTGCTTTGATGTAATATTTTCTCCTAAAAGAATGGCAAAAGAAGAATTAGAGGCGGGTCTTCTTGAAGTGTATCAAACAGTTTATAGCAAGGAAGTACATTTAAATAGATCTCGTCATATGATCGAGATTCTTAAGCAAATAAAACATTAAAAGAGAAGGAATTGTATGAAAATCATCAAAACAATACGCAAGTTCCTTATTGAGAATTTCCTATTCGAGGAGGATGAAAACCTAAAGAATGACACCTCATTTCTTGAAAATGGAATTCTCGACTCCACAGGCGTCTTGGAGCTAATTGCATTTCTTGAGGAAACATATGGGATCGAAGTGGAAGACGAAGAAGTAATACCAGAAAACCTGAATTCAATCGCCAATGTTGCCCAGTACATCCTAAAAAAACAAGGATCGTTGAAATGACCTTTTCCAAGTCAATGTTAGAAATTGACGCTTCCCTCGAAGCCTCCCGGATTTCGGATTTTATCCGAGAAATGACCTTTAAAAATTTCAAACGAAAAGGTGCGGTAATAGGCCTGAGCGGAGGTATAGACTCTGCTGTTATTGCTGAGCTCTGTGTGCATGCATTGGGAAACAAAAGAGTGCACGGACTAATTCTTCCTGAAAAGGAATCGAATCCCATTAGCGCTGAATATGCAAAAAAACAGGCAAAAAAGATGGGGGTCGAGACGTCCACAATTGACATTACAGAAAATTTAGAATCCTTAAAGGTCTACCAAAGAAGAAACGAAGTGATCAAACGGATTTTTCCTGAATATAATGACTCATGTGTATTCCACATTACACTTCCCCAGAATCTTTTGGAAACAGACCGATTCAATTATCATTCAATCACCATTGAAGATAAAAAGGGGGAAAGACAAAAAAAGAGACTATCAGGGGGTGATTGGCTCGAAATCTCTGCTTGTCAGAACATAAAACAACGAAGCAGAATGATTCAGTTGCACTATTACGCAGAAAAAAACAATTACCTTGTTGCTGGGACCACAAATAAAACTGAAGTGGTGCAGGGATTTTATGTGAAATTTGGTGATGGTGCTACGGATATTGAACCAATAGCACATCTTTACAAGACACAAGTTTATCAGCTCGCAAGACATCTAGGTGTTATCAATGAGATAATCGAACGTCCGCCAAGTCCGGATACCTATAGTCTCCCGGTTACAGACAAGGAATTCTACTTTTGTCTTGATTACGAGTTTTTAGATCTCCTTTTATATGCCTATGAAAACAACATGCCATTGGATACTATTTCAAAAACATTAGCCCTTAAAGAGCAACAAGTTGAAAGGGTTTTCAGGGATTTCAAAGGCAAAGAACGGGCAACCTGGCATCTCCGACAAATGCCCCCGAGCTTAGCGCCCTTAGCGATCAGTAATTAACCGCTTCAGAAATTCTACAACTTGCTGAAAATAAAAGAGGAAAAAGCATATCTTACATAAATAGAATTCCTTTAAACCCATCACTCCAATACTCCCTTATTCCAATTGTGCCTGCCCGCCATCGCTCTCGTTCAGGCGAGGCGGGCGGGAGCGAAGCGAACCAAATTTAGCCAGAAAAAATGTTAGTTCATCATTTCTTAGAAAATTCTGCTGCACGCCTTCCTGACAAAGTGGCGCTGATTTGTGAAAACCAGCGTTTGACCTATAGAGAAATCGATTATTTAGCCAATCAACTTGCTTCTGCCCTCGTAGATACGGGTATCAGGCGACAGGATAGGGTTGTCATCTTTCTTGATAACTCACCCGAATCAGTGATCTCAATTTTTGGTATCTTAAAGGCTGGCGGTATTTTTATCATTCTCAATCCAACCATGAAGTCAAAAAAGCTCAACTACATTCTGAAGGATTCAGGTGCCCGTGCTCTTATTAGCCAAAGCAGCAAAGTCCGGGTCGTCACTCAGGCTATCAATGATACTCCAGATCTAAAAAAGGTAATCTGGACAGGCAAATCCCAACAAACACCCAAAGAACGACCAACTGCCATCAGTTATCATCTGTGGAACGAAGTGATCCTAAAGCCTAACGCCTTACACCATGAGCCTTACACTTCTAACATTGATGTTGATCTTGCAACAATAATCTATACCTCTGGGTCAACTGGAGAGCCAAAGGGAGTGATGTCAGCGCATTATAATGTTGTTTCTGCAGCCCAAAGTATTATTCAATACCTGGAAAACGTTGAAAATGATATCATCCTGAATGCCCTGCCCCTTTCATTTGACTATGGCCTCTATCAGGTCCTGATGGCTTTCCTTTTCGGGGGTACAGTTGTTCTGGAGAAGTCCTTTGTTTATCCTTACAGGATCATGGAGCGCTTAGTTCAAGAACAGGCAACAGGATTTCCCATTGTGCCAACAATGGCAGCGATTTTACTCCAGATGAACAATTTATCCAGATTTGATTTTAGCCCTCTTCGCTATATCACGAACACGGCAGCCGCCCTTCCAGTGGCATATATCCGCAAACTTCAAGCCCTTTTTCCACATGTAAGAATTTACTCCATGTATGGCTTAACAGAGTGCAAGCGTGTTTCCTACCTTCCCCCAGATCAGTTGGATCTTAGGCCAGAATCTGTCGGTATACCAATACCTAACGAAGAGGTTTTTATAGTCAACGAACAGGGGAAAGAGGTTGGTATAGGTGATGTTGGCGAACTGGTGGTCCGGGGCTCAAATGTGATGCGGGGTTACTGGAATAAGCCTGAAGAAACATCTCAAACTTTCCGGCCTGGCCATTATAAAGGTGAAGCTCTACTCTTTACCGGAGATCTTTTCAAGAAAGATAAAGAAGGATTCCTTTATTTCGTTTCACGAAAAGATGATCTCCTCAAGGTAAAGGGAGAAAGAGTGAGCCCTAAAGAGGTCGAGAATATCTTGTGTGATATAGATGGAGTAACAGAATCCGCCGTCATTGGGGTTCCGGACGAGATCTTTGGCCAAGCGATCAAGGCCTTTATTGTTATGGACAATGATAGTGAATTAACAGAGTCAAAAGTCATGAACTATTGTTCAAAGAATCTCGAATCTTTTATGGTCCCAAAATATGTTGAATTTCTATCTTCTTTGCCAAAATCAACCAGTGGAAAAATCAACAAAAAGCAATTACAATGAAACCAAAAAATCAAAATCCTCTCTTCCCACTGCTTTTTATTTTCCTATCCCTTTTTTTAGCTTGCAATGGAGGTCAAATGCCAGAGAAAAATACATCCTTTCCTTCCATTAAAGATGTTCCAGCTTCTTCATGGGAGAAGCTCTCAAAAATGAAAATATTTTTTGGTCACCAGTCAGTCGGCTACAACATCATTCATGGCCTAAAAGATGTGATGAAAGAAAATCCTCAGATCCGACTGAAGATCGTTGAAACTAATAACCCGTCAGACTTCAATACCCCCCTATTTGCCCATTGTAAGGTTGGGGGAAACATATACCCAAAGTCCAAAATAGAGACATTTGCAAGCTTCATAGAAAAAGGGGTAGGAAAAAAGGCAAATATTGCATTTTTTAAGTTATGTTATGTGGACTTGACCACCAAAACAGACATTCAGGATCTTTTCAATACCTATCAAATTACTATGTCACGCCTGAGGAAGGAGTGCCCTGAAACAACCTTTGTTCATGTGACAGTTCCCCTGACTTCAGAGAATACTGGAATCAAACAGTGGCTTAAAAAAGGGAAGGATTTAGTCAAAAAAATCATAGGAAGACCTGTCTACAATAATATCAATAGAAGCGAATTTAATGAAATGTTGAGAAAAGAATATGAAGGAAAAGCTCCCATCTTTGACCTCGCAAAGGTAGAATCTACTGATCCCAACGGAAAGAGAATTGAGATTAAAAAACATGGGAAAACTTTTTATGCCATGGCACCTGAATATACCTATGATGGCGGCCATCTCAATAAAACAGGTCGAAAAAAAGTCGCCGAACAATTGCTGATCCTTTTGGCAAACATATCGAAATAACTAGTCCCATTCCTTCACATCTCAGTGGGAGGGGAAGCTAAAGCGAGAGATTATTTCACTTAAGATTAGATGTGGAGGGTGAGATGAAAATAAAATTAACAGAAGAGATATGGAAAGAAAGTAAAGGAAGAGAGATAGATTTTGTTCATTTCATCACTCCGACTGGACGTCCTTTTGGGGTAGAGGTCAAATATCAAAGCCGCGTTTCGGGTTGAGATGAGCAGAGTATTTCCAAAGGTATTGGCCAAGGGGTGCTGGTTACGCGGGGCTCATTTAAATTGAATAAAGTTTGCCATATCCCATTACGTGCTTTTCTACTTTTGGAAAGTGGCAGCTATTCTCCCCGGAATACAAAGAAGACGAGCTATCTATAGTTGATTTGTTAGATAATGCATGCAGAGCTTTCTGGTACGGGTTGAAATGAAAAATCGTGGATTGAAAATTGTTGGAATTTTGTAGGGTTCGACTTATTAAATTACCTCACAAATCAATACAGATAAGTCAACAGAAGATTTGACCCACACATACAAGGGAACATGGAATATAGCGAAATATCGCTATATGCAACAATGTCATCCTATTCTTAGGAAGGAGAATTATCATGATGAAATCAGAGGAATGGATTACAGAAAATTTTGAATCTATCGTTTCCAAATATGGAGGAAAATACATTGGGGTTGTAAATGAACAAGTGATCTCTGTTGCTTTAACACCACGGGAGGTTCTAGGTGTCTATATAACCCAAGATCTTAAAATTTATGTCAAGTTTTATCACGCTGCTTTTTTTAGATAAACACCTGTATCAATTAATTGATCAATCTCCCTATCGACTCTATCCAGGGCCTCTCTT
>Ga0315547_1001812_pt1 | contig 15883 bp, 13 predicted proteins | sample SalMarSW160240MG_2_FD_202542 | JGI IMG/M metagenome (GOLD analysis project Ga0315547, IMG submission 202542) | Salt marsh sediment microbial communities from the Plum Island Ecosystem LTER, Massachusetts, United States - Salt Marsh Sediment SW1601-240 ... | reverse complement strand
TTGATAATAGCGGTGAGAAAAAATGAGACCAGCCTGAGCCCGAAGGCAAGGCAGAGAACCAAGATAGCGAACTTGTCCTTCACCCTCTTTCAACCCCCCAGAAGATCATGAGCCCCAAAATCCCGCCTAAACCATCCGGCACGATATCCACCAGGCAAAGTATCATAGCTGGCCTACTCAATGCCGATATGAAGCTGGCTCAGGTTCACGCCCAAGGCCATACAATCCTTCTTTAGGGAATTCATGGCTTCCCTGTCTATGCTCCTGAACGAGACGATGAGTTCCGTTATCCCATGTTTTCTTATAACTTCATGAAGGGAGTCCCTTCCGCCAAAGACCGGGTATCCCAGAAAGCGTCTTTTCTGCTTTCCCATATCATCATCGATGAATCCTACCAGGGCCAGCCCGAGGTTCCTGTTTCCTTCTATCTCCTGCATAACCAGCTGCCCCCCTGCCCCTGCGCCATAGATGAGCGCCCTTTTCCCCTTCTTCATGGCTTCCTTAGGGGTCGCCTCGCCGATCAAGCGATACGAGAACCTGGATGCCGTGACAAGGCCGAACAGGATAACCCAATAGATCACGAACACGGTACGGGAAAAGCCCATAAACCGGTAGAGCCATAGGTTCACAAGAACGGATAACACAGCTCCTGCGGTGATCGCCTTGCCGAAGACGATGACATCCCTCATCCCCACGTACTGCCAAATGCCCCGATAGACCCCAAACAGGAAAAAGGCAAACAGCTGACATGCCACCACGATCGGGAGGGATTTGATGAATACCGGAAAATTCGCTCCATAGGCACTTCCTTCAAACCTCAGCAGATACGATATCCAGTACGCAAGCGGGATCAGAACGAGATCCAGGATCACCTCGAAGAGCCGCCGCTTATAGGTTATCTCGAAAAGCAAGGGCGTGAGCGATCGTATTTTGGATTCTGGAATAACGGGTTCCTCTTTATAGACCTTGACCCTGGCCAGGGTGATCCAAAAAAAGACGATAAACAGCAGATACACCACCACGAGTACCACGCTCACCCCGAAGTCAAGGCTTCTCATCGCCAAGGCCATGATCCCTGAGATACCGGCGAATCCGTAAAGCGTAAGAACAGCATTCTTTTCGGAAAAGCCAATAGCCACCATTCGGTGCGATGAGTGATCCCTGCCGCCCATGGCAATGGACCGGCCTGAAATCTTGCGCATCAGGCTCACAAAGCCGGTATCAAGGATCGGTATGAACAGGATCAGGACAGGTATTGCCAGTACGAACACGAGGTGACCTGACTGACGTCCCACGATCAGCCCCGAGGCCTCTGTTGTAAGCCCTCCGAGGAGAAACCCGATCAGAAGGCTCCCGGAATCTCCCATAAAGATGGAGGCAGGTTGAAAATTATAGATCAAAAAGCCCAGCAGGCAGCCGAGCAAGACAGAGAGTACGAGGAGTGCGGGCAAAACGCCTTCGATCCCTGTGAAGACCCTCGATAAAAAAAGGAACAGCCCCGCGATAAAGGCAATCCCGGCTGAAAGCCCGTCCATGTTATCCAAGAGGTTAAAGGCATTGGTAATGCCTACGATCCAGAAGATGCTGATCACCAGGTTTGCCGTTCTGGAGGTGAACCACTGTACCTGGAATCCAAACAGGACCAGCAATGAGGCAATGATGATCTGTCCGACCAGTTTATGCTGGGGGTTGATCTCAAAGAGATCGTCCGCGAGCCCCAGCAGGAAGATCGCCAGACATCCCATGGCCAGAGCAGCGAGGGGGCTGGCTGGCCTCAAAAGATCAAGCTTGAAAAAGGCTAGGTGCCACACCGCCATCAGGGAAACAAACAGGCTTACCCCTCCTAAAAGGGCGGTAGGCCTCTTGTGCCACCGGTCATCCCGCGGCCTGGCCACGATATTGCCCTTGATGGCAATATGTCTGATGAGGGGGGTTATGAGCAGACAGAGGAAGAACGAGGCAAGAAAGACAACCAGGTATGTGAGTAAAGGATTCACTGTTTGTAGTAGTCGATCACACTCCGGATGATTCCTTTGAGATCTATCTTGGGCTCAAAGCCGATGAGCTCTTTTAGCCTGGTGATATCGGGGCATCGTCTATGCATGTCCTCGTATCCAGGACCATAGGCCTTCTCATAGGGGAGATATTCTATCTCTGAGGCGCTTCCCGTCATCTCCTTGACCAGCTTCGCCAGATCCTTGATAGTTACCTCCTCAGGGTTTCCCACGTTGAAGATCCGCCCAACAGCCTTGGGCTCTCCCATGAGCCGTATCAGGGCATCGGTGACATCGGCGATATGGGTGAAACTCCGTGACTGCGACCCGTCTCCGAATACGGTGATCGGTTTATCAATAAGGGCCTTCTGGACGAAGTTAGGGATGACCATCCCGTACTGTGCGGTCTGCCGGGGCCCTACCGTGTTAAAGAGCCTGGCAATGATAACCGGAAGCTTCTTCTCCTCGAAGTAGGCAAGGGCTAGGAACTCATCCAGGGTTTTGGAGCAGGCATAGGCCCAGCGCCTCTTGGTGGTAAAACCCATGAGACGATCCGACTCCTCGGAGAGGGACTTGGTGTTCTCTCCGTCCATGATCTTGCCGTAAACCTCGCTGCTCGATGCAATGAGAATCTTTCTCTTGTGCCTGTTGGCAAGCATAAGGATCATCTCTGTGCCCTTGACATTCGTCTCCAAGGTCTCTACCGGTCGATTCATGATGAGCTTTACACCTACTGCTGCAGCCATGTGAAAGATCTGGTCGCACTTGAACACGAGCTCATTCATGACCGCTTCATTGAGGATCGTATCCACCACCAGGTGAAATCGGTCGTTATCCTGCTTGTTCTCGATATTCTTGAGGCTCCCTGTGGAGAGGTCATCTATGACGAACACCTCCTCTCCCATCTCGAGAAGCCTGTCAGCCAGATGAGAGCCTATAAACCCAGCACCGCCGGTGATCAATATTTTCATTGAATATCAACTCCTTACATAAATTCTTTGGGGATAAAACAGCCAGTAACTAGGACAGATTTTTGCCTGAAAATTCTTTCAAACTGCTGATAAAATAGTATTGAAGCATTGGGCTTCTGTCCTTCCTTCTTCTGCTCTATAGACCTGTTTATTTAATAAGATTACTTTCTGGACCGTGAATATCGAATCCATCCTTCAAGACCTCCAAAAAGAATAGGCAGAAAGTAAACAAATCGCATACGAAACAAAGCGCCTATGTTTGTTACCACAAGAGAAGTTAATATCACAAGACTCACAGAAAAAACAACTAACCAAATCCGCACTTGTAAACCTACTGATCCGGTAGCAAGGCAATATAGAAAACCAATCATAAGGAGGTACCACATGAGCATTTCAAAGCCGGCAAAGATGCGACTCGGACGTCCTGCAGTTTTCGCATCTTCGAACCAGTGGCTCGGAAAGGGTGCAAGAAATCCAATCAGTGCTGCTCTAGGGATATAAGCAATAATGTCAGTAAAAGTAAAGAAGCGCACATCAGTATCGATATTGCTTCCAGCATTTGGGTAGATGGCAATATATCCATCTCGTTCATGCATGATACCTTGAGCACGGCCTTTCAACCATTCAAGCAAACGAGATGAACGTCCTTCTGCCTGAATTTGAGCATGTGTTTTATCCTGAATCTGAACATACTGTTTATTCAGTCCCTGTCTCCCCAGAGCGTACATGGAAAGCCCACACACCAAAATAAAAGCCAATAGAGCAAAAGCCCATGAGCGGCGGGAACGCCACAATACAAGGCCCAATGCTAATAGAGATAAGAAGAGTAAAGATTCCAAGATATATGCTCGATTCAGGTAAGCCAATAGAACGCCGAAAGCGACAAGGAGGCTGAAAACTACTCCTTTTTTGTTTGTCAAGAGACTAACCCATCCCCACACCATCATAAGTATCCCGGTGACATAAAAAGGGTCTTTAAGCAATTGTATAGTTTGAAGAAGATAGGATGGCCAAAAACCAAATATTATAGCTGAGAAAAATGCAAGCTTGTGGTTTCCAGGAAAAAGTGTACCGGCAATCTGATGAACACAAATGATACTCATTACCCAGGCTAAAGCATTGATTGGCGCAAATGAGAGAGGATCAGGTGAAAAAATCGCGTATGACAAGGCAATCCATTTCACATGCCAAAAAGATGAACTTCCCCACCAGCCGCTATAATCTCCTTGTGTTAAGAAATCAAGCAGACTCAGGGCCTCTGCGTGATAGAGAGAAGAGTCCATTGCAAAATTCCATATACCTTGACCATTGTGGTATTGCAAAAAATATGAGGATCGAGCGATAAGCGACATAAAGGCCGATAGACCTATATGAAAAACGATAAGCCCCATAATTATGAGCACTTTTCTCTTTAGTCCTTTACGCATAAGTATCTCTGTCAATGGCAACATGAACCCTATCAGAAAATGTTGGACCAATCAGCCAAGGGAGGAACAAAAAACCCTTTCCTGTTTGATCAATATATCTTGATCGTGCCTCTATATCGTAAATGGTAATTTCACTGCAAATTTTCTTCATCCATAACGCTGAAGCGAAACCCCAAGCTCACTCAAATGATATGGAGCATTCTCGTTTTTAAAATTTCCTTTCTACCAAGGCCGCTCGATATAACGTTCTCGCCACATCTCCCATATAAGCAGGGCCCACAGCCTATAGTGGTGGTTGACCTTGCCTGAAAGGTGTTCCTTCAATTTCTCTTCTACCAGTACATGATCAAATAGGCCTTCTTTTTTGAGACGCTCAGGGGAGAGATAATCAAAGAGAAGTGTCTTCAGATCCTTTCGAAACCACTGATTAATAGGCACACCGAATCCCATCTTGGGTCTCTCAAATAGCTCAGGAGGCACGTACCTAGAAAGGAGCCTCTTTAAAAGGTACTTTCCAGTACCGTCACGGTATTTCAAATCCTCGGGCAGAGAAGATGTATACTCTACAACCCTAGTATCCAAGAGCGGTACCCTCACCTCTAAGCCTACGGCCATGCTGGCTCTGTCGGCCTTGGTCATCATGGCATCAGGAAGGTAAGTCCTCTGATCGATCCTCATGAGCTGGTGCATAATAGGCCACCCATGTGTCTCAATAAAGGAGTGTTCAAAGCCTCCCTTGCCAACTGCCTTTCCGGTAAGCTCTCCTACCTCTTGCTCGGACCACAGGCTGACAGTCATACGGTAGAGCTCCTGAAGCCCGGAGTTCTCCATCTGGCTGATAAGCTTCTGCCACTTATCAGGGAAATTGGCCACTCGAAACCTTTGAGGAAGTATATCGCGCACAGGAAAATAGAACTTTTCAACTACTTGTGGTGGAATGCTCCGTAAAAAGTGGGAGAAGACCCTTCTGAGCGATTTGGGAAGACGCCCAAAGGAGCGTGCCATTGCGGCAGTGCTCCAGTAGCGCACATATCCTGCGAACTGCTCATCGCCGCCATCCCCTGAGAGTGCGACCTTTACCTGTGAACGAGTGAGGCTGCACACCAAGAACGTCGGAATTGCTGAGGAATCTGCAAAGGGCTCATCGTAGATCTCAGGCAGCCTCGGAATTACCTCGAGGGCCTCCTTGGGCGTGACGTAAAGCTCGGTGTGATCGGTTCCGAGGTATTCTGCTACCTTTGATGCCCAAGGGGCCTCGTTATAGCCCTTCTCTTTAAATCCCATGGTAAAGGTACGGACAGGCGAGGCGCTCACCTTCTGCATGAGGGCAACCACCAAGGAAGAGTCAATCCCCCCGCTCAGCAAGGCGCCCAGGGGCACATCGCTCACCAGGTGATCGGATACCACGGCAGTCAGGAGTTCATCTAGCTCCTCCACCATATCCTCTTCGTCGTAGTTCAACGGCAGTGTATGCCCTCCCATATCAGGGAGCTCCGCAAAGGTCTCTAGGCTCAGCTCTCTTCCGTTGAACCGAAGACAATGCCCTGGGGCAAGCTTATAGGTATTCTTGAAGATAGTCCTTGGCGCCGGAACATACTGGTAGTGGAGGAAAAGAGGGATTGCCTCGGGATCGATATCCCTCGTGAAGGATTTGAATGCCATAAGGGCCTTGAGCTCCGAGGCAAAGATGAGGTTCCCTCCGCTGTAGGAATAATAGAGCGGTTTGATACCTATTTGATCCCTGGCCAGAATCAACTCGCCGGTTCTGCCGTCCCAGATGGCAAGTGCGAACATCCCGAAAAACTTTTTAAAGCCGCCAATCCCCCATTCGAGATAGGATTTGAGCACCACCTCAGTATCCGAATCGCTCCGAAAGGAATGGCCTTTGTCCGCCAGATTCCTGCGCAGTTCCCTAAAATTATAGACCTGGCCGTTATAGCTGATCCATACCTTCATATCATCACTCGCCATCGGCTGGTGGGCCTTTTCAGAAAGATCAATCACGGCGAGCCTAGCATGGCCGAGCCCTACCCCATTTTTCTCATCAAAAAAGAGGCCCGAATCATCCGGGCCTCGATGAGAAAGGGTTGCTGTGGCCAAGGGAAGGTCCCTACGCAGTATCTCAACGGCTCGTGCCGACCTAAAGCCTACTATACCGCACATAATTATTCAAAGAAAAGCATACCTGAAATCAACATTGTCAAACTCGCAAAAGGTCATCTAATCGTCGTGCCGGATCCTGAATCACGGTTCAGGGTCAGTCAAAATGGCTAAAAAACAGAATTCAGACTTTTTGCCATGAGAATACACCATCTCACCCTTGCCCCCGCAGGGTGGCGAAGACTATTTTTATGGGTTGGGGTGAGCAAGAACCGGTCATGAGGGTTCAGGAACCTATTAATATTATTGAAACGATGCTCATATCCCTCCTGACAATCCTTTCAGATAGATTGAAAGAGCGATACCAAGAAGGGCGCTGTGACTTGTATGCTATAGTGCCTTTCGACTTTCGCTCTACCAGCTTTCCCCATCCTTTCTCTCAATCCGCTATCTTTCTGTAAAATCCGGAGCGCTTTCACCCAATCTGCGGTGGTGGCAGCAAGAAACCCGTTTTTCTCATCCTCTATGATCTTTCGAGCAACTCCCACTGGAGAGGCAACTACCGGCCTGGCACAGGCCATATATTGGATCAGCTTATAGCCGCACTTGCCTTTTGCCCAGGCCTCATCCGGCATAGGCATTATACCTACATCAAATCCCTGAATCTCGGCCACCTCCGTCTCTTCAGACCATATGTGGTTTTCCGTAGGAACCCCATCAAGCCTTGTTTGGTTAGAGCCAACAAGAATCAATTGTGCATTACCATCCTTGCATACCTCTATGAGTGCTTGGTGTATGAGATGAAGATAGTTTTGTGTCGCTGGAGTGCCGATCCACCCAATCGTAAAAATGCGGTTTCTCGGGGCCGGGTTGATTGGGTATCGCTCTAAATCAATAACTGACGGTATGTATACAACTCGCTTAGCGCCCGCCTCCCGGGCATACCGACCCAAGTACTCATTGCCGACGGTCACTAGGGCTGCACCACGCATGACGACATCGATCTTATGTCCTAGCAACATCCGCACCAGAGAATATGGATGCATATTGTAGCGATGGAAGATCGCATCATCATAATCAACCACATAAGGAATGCCCAAATTCGACAATACCCTCTCTGCCCAGGGAGGCAACCAAGGCAAGATCTCATATTCCATCCACACCAAGTCAAAGCGCCTGCTTTTAAGTAGATACCCGAGTCTTCTAATATAGGCGCCGATAAGTGCACCAAACCGTCTCCGTCTATCCAGGTAAAGATCCTCCAGGTAGTAGTTTCCCAGAAGATTTGCAACAGAAATATGAATTCCCTCTGCCTTTAGGTATGGGATGTATTGGTAGAAACGAACCCGACTGCTCGCACCCATATGACCGTAACGGCTCATGAGGAGAATCTTCATCGTAAATTTTGTGGCAATCAAGTTTTTCGCGCTTTCTTTATAATTTCATATCTAATTTCGTAGCAAGGGACAATATAACAAAGATTTTCTTCATAGAATTCCATCATATAACGATTCAGATTTACTATAACTTGAAAGATCTTTTTGAAGCCCCACCGAAAATAGAAAGGCCTAGGAGATAAAAAAATCAAATTCACCTTGCGAAGCTCAAACTCGAATGACTTATCATAGCGCGGCACCTTTCTCGAAAAAAGCAGATCATCTGACAAATATGAAAAGCTGTAGAGCCCAAATTGATTCTTGTGAGTATGATCGGAATAGTAATACGGGTTAGAAAAATGTGGCGTTACCACCACAAGAAGTCCATTATCCTTAATAATTCTCGCTAATTCCTCCATGATTGCCGTTATATCTTTAATATGTTCAAAAAAATGATAGGAATAAACTGCTGAAACGGAGTTACCTGGAATCTTCCTCAACACATCATATACATCACCTACAATATCGACGCATTCATAATCAATCGCATCAATCCCTACGGCATCTCTATTTTTCTTGCGGCTTCCGCAACCAAGCTCAAGCTGGAGATCGGCAATTTCCGTTATCCTGTTTAAAATATTTTGTTTATCTATTATTTCCATCTAAGTTTCCCTGAAACAAGGTAGATAAAAATCCTTTTAGCCTAATTGACTATTTTTTATATTGTCCCTAAATCATTGTAAATCAATATTGACCTATCCCTTCGATCATGATACTGTAGCTTTTACAATAAGCTCACATAATAGGGGGGATAGGCATGGATATATCTCAATGCTTCTGTCCCAACAAGGAATGCGAAGATTACGCAAAGAAGGGACAAGGCAACATCGTCTGCTATGACATTTACGGAAAACATAAAACAAAGTTACTCCGGTGCAGAACCTGTAAGACCAGATTCTCCGAGCGTCGCAACACCGTGTTCTTCGGCCTCCACCTGGAGGAGGCGATGATTGAGCGCGTCGTGAGGTGTCTGGCCGAAGGCAACAGCATCCGAGCCACCGCCAGGCTTATGGGCATCGACAAGGATACCGTGTACCGGATCTTTGAGCGTGCGAGCGAGCATTGTCAAAAGGTGTTACATGAACTCCTTGTCGACCTCCACCTCGAGGAGTGTCAGCTCGATGAGCTGTGGAGCTTTGTAAAAAAAAGGAGTAAAACCTCACACCCCTAGAGAAGATCCTCGCCCACTACGGTGATGCCTGGGTCTGGCTGGGGTTCGATCCTGTAGCTCAGATCGTGCCGGCCTTTGTGGTGGGAAAGAGAACCAAGGCCAACGCCTATAAGCTGGTGGAGAAGATATACCGTGTGACCGATGGGGCGATCCCCTTGTTTACGAGCGATGAGCTGCGCCACTACCGGGATGCCCTGCTGAGGGTGTATGGAATTCGAGAGGAGGTGCCGAAAGGGCCACGGAGAAGAGGACGTCCTCGGAAACCGAAACTCAGGCCCCCTCCGGAGCTCAGGTATGCTCAGGTCGTCAAGCATCGCAGAAAGGGCCGCGTAGTTTCTATCACCACGAAGGTGATCTTTGGCAAGGAGCACGAGGTGAACGAGCTCCTGGAGGCATCTCCGGTGAGCACGGGCGTCAACATCTCCTTCGTAGAGCGGAACAACCTCACCGTACGACAACAGTCGAAGAGATTGGGGCGAAAGACCAATGGATTCTCCAAGGACATCGGCAGGCTCGAAGCTCAGCTGTGCTTAGCATTGGGATATTATCACTTTGTCAAAGAGCATTATGGACTTCGTAGAGAGTCCACAGACAATAGAAAAAAGTGGGTCCAGAGAACTCCCGCTATGGCGGCGGGTGTAACCGATCATATCTGGGGCACCCGAGAACTACTGATGTACCGTGTGCCATGATTACCTTTCAACAAAAGAGGGACATTACCCTATTTTTCAAACATTGTGAAAGGAAAAGCTGGTCAGCCACTAATAGCTCTGTGTCCTCTATCCCGAACTATACTTTATTTAGAAACTTGAATCGGTTTGAGCCGATTGGCAATCAGCACCCGTTCTTCATGGTTCAAAATCAGTAACCATGAACTAACAGCAAAGGCCATAAGCGTCACCAAAAGAAATATGACTTTTGTTCCGACGCTCACCAGGATTGTCGCAAGAGACAGAGTAAGTAGAGCTGCGCCCATGGTTACTATTTTTTTGAGCAGAATTGATGTATTAGTCGGCAAAAACCATCGAACCATGCCAAAGAGACATACCGTATCTATTCCTATACGTGCCACCCATGCTATAGCCGCGCCTTTTATGCCATGGGTGTTTATCAACCAATATACACCTAGCAAATACAATGGTAGCTCAATAAGGTGCAGCTTGGCGGTTAGATCAGGCCGGCCTGCACCCTGTATCATCGCAAAGGCAACTTGACCTAAGCTGTTGATAAAAACACCAGCCGCCAACCATTGTAATACAAAACTACTGTTGCGAGCAAATTCTGCACCGAGCCAAAAATCAATAGCCTCATTCGCAAATATAACAATGAACAGGATGATAGGAAACATGCCCAAAAAAACAAACCTTACGCCTTGGCTAAAGAGCCGTGCCGTGTAACTACGATTACTAACATAACTATGAGAAAATGCAGGGAATAAGACACCAACTAGTGCTGCTGGAAGTATGCCTATCTTCGTTATCACTTCATAAGGAGTAGTATAATAGGATACAGCAGACATGGATACTAAGGCGCCAATCAAAAAGCGATCCAAATAAACCATAAGTGGCCCAACGATATTTGTCACGGTCATCCAACTTCCAAAACGAAATAAGGGACTAATTAAAGCATATTTTATTGCAATACCATGACGCAATGCCGGAATAATACGAAAGCAAAGTGGAAAATGAAAAACCCATGCAATCAGTAAACCAACCACTAAAATGCTCACCAGCGACAAGAGGTTTTGTGAAAAGGGCAATACCGCCAATGGCCCTGCAAATATGAAAACTCCAAAGGGAATGCGAACAGCATTAACAAGGCCAAATCGTTGGTAGGCCTTCAGGATCCCCTGCATACCTGCAGTGCTAATGATGACAGGAATGGACATGGATAGCAGGTAAAAAGAATACATGGTTTCAGATTGTAATGCTTCAGGAATTTTGAGTATATCATAAACAAGCCAAGGAGAAAGAATAACCATGAATAGTGCCCCTGCAATCCCTAAAAGGAGCATAAGAAACAGAGCAGTCCAGATCAGTGATGGAATTTCTTGATCTTGAACTTCCCCAAGTTTTTTTGATATTAATTGTGTCAGGGCACGCCCCAGTCCAAGGTCAAAGAGACTGAAGTAGCCGATCACCACCCACGCCAGGGCCAAAACTCCAAAGCGATCCGTGCCTAAAATCCTAATAAAGGGCGGCAGCGCAAAAATCGCTACGATCAGGGGTATTAACTGGCCGGTAAGATTCCAGATTGTATTTCTAACAAGGATATTTCGATGTATCAGTTCATCCATTACGCGTGTGTTGGCCTCAATCTAATCATTAACAGTCAGCTGCAAAAGGCCTCCCGATAGGTTTCAGCTTGCGAATCAACGCCTATGCAGGACATGATGAGAAAAAGAGTTATCAGGAAAGACTTTATGGAGGCGGCAATTTCCAGATCTTAGATTTCGTAAGGGATTTCCACAAAAGAATGTGTGCCGGGATCAAAATCCTTGGTGTCTCGGGTAGACAATTGTATATGATAATGACCTATCAAGATGACTGAATCCAAGACCCTTTCGAGCACTGCCGTTATCTCCACTCAGAGCGTACCTTTTTCTGGTATTCCAGGCCATCCCCATGATGCCAGATACCTTTTGTCTCTTTTACTGCTAATTGGTAAAAAGATTTCCCCTCTTCATTTTTTAAACGAGCAATGCCGCTCCGTATTGTCTCAGCCACTGATACTCCTTGGGATATACTGTAATTCTCCAACCATACCTTATCCTCTTCAGATATCGTAATAATCGTTCTGCGGCTTTGCATAAATGATGTCTCCTCTCATTCAAGTGATATATATCTATATATCATCATCTATCTCCAATCATGGAGGTATCGCATGACTCGTTATCGCCGAAACAGATATCTTTTTGAACCCTTCAATTCCCCCAGCAACAGGTTTCACCCTGATACCCTGACTGTATTGCCTTTCCTTTTTTCTCTTGACAGGGTACCTCATGTAAATTATAGTGGTTATAAAAATGTCAAAAGGAGGCCTAATGGAAGATTTTCAAGAGATTCTACCGGTTACCAAAGTTAAGAGGAATCTTCTTAACATTATTAAGCGTATGGAAGAGGAAGAAACCACTATCGCCGTTACCAAAAACGGTGAGCCGGTAACTGTTATGATGCCCCTCTCCCGTTATGAGGCACTGCTCGAGACCATCGATATACTGAGTGATAAACAAATCTTAAGGTCTTTGAAAAAATCGAAAATAGACTTTGACTCCAAAAGGGTCTTCTCTCATGATGAAGTCTGGGCGGATTAACCCTACAACGATAGTTAATTAATATGTTCCAGTTTCTTCTTCCGATGAGAAATATAGGACCGATGATTTCTTTGCTGAATCCATCGAACCACCTCAATGGTTGTTTGAATGTCATACTGCCTCAAAGGCAAGACTACCTCAATGAGGGATCTAAGCTGCGATACGGTAATAGACGGTGCTTTTTTTCCCCAACCTGATCTTCAGGTGCCACAGGAAGAAGTGAGCCAACATACAGGTTAACATATGGTGATTCCAACCTGGGTATTTACGAACCTCGTAGTGGTCCATGCCCAGTTCCTCTTTGGCTTCTTCAAAGCATTGCTCTATAGGCCAGCGAAAGCCACTGAGCCACACGAAGGTGGGCAGCCTGGTGCTCACCGGAGCGTTGCTTACGAAATATCGATACGTAGGAGTCTTTTCGAGGCTCCGTCGGATAATAAGCCACACGGTTTTATCCGGAACCCCGCTCTTTGACAGCACAATACGTCGTTTGGTAAACTCATAGCAAATAGGTCCCTTTGTTCCTTCAGACACGGTGCGGCGGTACCAGAAGAAGTCATGGATGCTCCTGGCCACGGCATCCACCGTGATGGGTTTTTTCTCAGTTCTTTCTAGGACACTCTTCTCCCGCAGTTGGCCTTTGTACTGGTAGGTCTTTGTTCGGGTAATCGGCATGGTAAGCCAGCAAGACGTGTCGGACGGTACAGAGACAAAGTAATGAATACCGGCGCAGTTCTCGACGGCGGTTATGAACTCGGGACTGCTCCCATAGATGGAATCTGCAACCACCCAGGCGAAGGGAATCTGGTTTCTCTCTGCAAGCTCATTGAGCATCTGGACAGCAAGCTGGGGCTTGCTCATGAGGGGAGTTTCCTCGGGCAGGTTGCATTTTGTGCGACGTAGGGAGTATTCATCGGTAAACCATTTCTCAGGGATGAACAGCCGCTTATCAATTAGGGCGTAGCCATGGGGGGAGGCATAGGCAGCGAAAACACCAACTTGACAGTTCTCCACCTTGCCGATGGTACCACAGTACTGTTTCCCAACACCGATGGAGTCATCGCCTTTTTTGACGAAGCCGGTTTCATCGAAGATAAGGACCCCATGGGGATCGCCAAGGTCATCGGCTACCATACTATGATAGGTATGTAATATTTTTTCTTCATCCCAAATGACGTCACTCACGAAATGCTGCATAGCTCGGATGTTACCCTCTTCTACGGATAAAGCAATTGGTTCAATAGATTTTCTCGCTATTTCGCTGAATTGACCGCTCATATAGTTGAAGAAATGGTCTCTGGATTCACTGCGAGAAAAACAATCTCTGAACGCTTCATGGAACCCTTTGAGTTCCCTATGGAAATCCTCAATGTCTTTTTTGTTGATGTCAAACTTAGGGACATCGAAAAGATACTCATGGTTTCGAATCTGTGGTAGCATAATCTGCCTCCTTTCTGGTATTTTGACAGATTATACTACGTAGTAGCAATAAAGTCAAACAAAATATCTAATAACTATCGTTGTAGGGTTAATGGATTATCGCATTATCTATTCTGAAACCTCCCGTGATCAGATACGGTTTCTTCATCCTCAGATCAAACCAATAGTCAAATCAAATATTCAAAAACTAAAAGAAAATCCTTACCTGGGTAAGGCCCTTGAAAGGGAGCTTTCTGGGTATTATTCACTAAGCATGAGAAGATTCCGGATCATTTACAAAATCGACCATCAAAACCGTGTAATCCAAATCCATTATGTTGGCCATCGAAGATATATTTATGAAATCTTTAAGGAATACCTGGATAAAGGATAATTGTTCAATTCTACTATTTCTCCATTCGATTAACTATTAACGTTACATTTTCAGCCTCTGAGTCGATTTGATTGCAGAGGGATTTATTTCTTCCCTACCAGGCAGGGCAAGCAGGTTTACGTCCCGCTTGCGGGACGTTCTATAAAATCGCGAAGCGATTTTATCTCCTGTTTGCCGTCAGATCCAGATACAAAGATTCCATATCCCGTATGAGACGTTTCTCAGAATAGTGCTCTTTTACATAGGATCGAGCCTGGGTGAGGAACCTTTGTTTTCGGCTCTCGTCAATATCCACGAGATATTTCAATCCCTCGGCAAATCCTGACACGTCATTCTTTTTGCATAGAATGCCTCGCTTACATACGGTAAAGCAATCTGAAGCATGAATACTGTCAGAGGGGCCAAGAAGATCCTTCACACCGCCGACATCAGTTGCAATGACAGGCGCCGAGGACGCCATTGCCTCAATGATGGATACCGGAGTTCCTTCATTTGAGGAGGTGAGGGCAAGGATGTCGAGGTCTGCATAGACCAGATGTACGTCCTTTACCCAACCGCAGAATATCACAAGGTCTTCTAACCCCAATCGGCGGCAACACGTTTGCAGTTCATCTCTTAACTCCCCGTCGCCGACCACTATAAATTTCACCTTCAACTTCGGATTTTGCTCGACAAAGAGCTTTGCGGCTTCAAAAAATATCCTGTGATTTTTTATAGGAACGAGCCGGCCAACGATCCCGATTAACAGGGTGTCGTCGGTTATTCCATATTTCTCTCTAAATCGGCCTCTTAATTGGTTACTGTTCAAAAAGGGCTTGAGCTCGAATCCAAGCTCAATGGTCTTTATCTTTTTAGACGGTGCGATGTGGAACTTCTCTGCCAGATCCCTTTTCTGGCTATCGCTTATAACGATAATTACGTTTGTTACCATTGCCAGTAAACGCTCAATCCATACAAAAAGCATGGATTTGGTCTTGCTGAAATAACCCTCAAACACATGCCCGTGAAAAGTATGAACCGTTCTCACTTTTTTCCCATATAATATATTATACAATAGCACTGCCAACCGAGCACTTGATCCGGCCTTTGCCGTATGGGTATGCACGATGTCAGGCTTCTCTTCTCGCAGTTTATTGAAAATTCGGAGAAATGCCATTATATCCATCGTGGCGCTAATCTCCCTCTGCAGCTCTGTTAAAAATACGGGTTTATTCTCCATTGAATCGAAAAGGTAGCTCATATCCCCTTCTGTTGGGGATATCTTGCCTGCGATAAGTATTGTTTTAAATTTTCTGGAATCCAAACCCTTGGTTAATAAATAGACGTGCAGCGCAGGACCACCAATATTGAGGCGTGCTATGAGCCGGAGGATTCTTATCTTTTTCTCTTTTTTAATCACCATGAGCCCTCATGGGATAGCAGCAGCGGCATCATCCTGGCCAGGCTCTCGTGCCACGGCCTGGTGTGTATGCCGAAGTGTTCTGCGATCAAGGAGCAATCCAATGCCGAATTGGCAGGCCTCTTTGCCGGGGTGGGATATTCCGCCGTGGTGATGGGCGCCACCGTTTTTACCGTGAATGAAACATATGGTCTGGCTGCATCAAAGATCGCTTCCGCAAAGCCGTGCCAGGTGGTTACGCCCCTCCCGCAATAGTGGT
>Ga0315547_1001809_pt1 | contig 15891 bp, 10 predicted proteins | sample SalMarSW160240MG_2_FD_202542 | JGI IMG/M metagenome (GOLD analysis project Ga0315547, IMG submission 202542) | Salt marsh sediment microbial communities from the Plum Island Ecosystem LTER, Massachusetts, United States - Salt Marsh Sediment SW1601-240 ... | reverse complement strand
CCCAACCAATACCCGGATTGGTAATTGAAACAGTACCGGCAGTCCGGATGATGCTGGCCGGTGATGCCTTTCCGGTTGTAAGGTTATGTACAAATTCCTTGCTCCTTCCATATACCCGGAATAAAACTTCATTTGATAAAATCAGCAGACCATTTATCCCGGACGCGGTGGTTTATTGCCGAAAGGAGTGGATTTATATCGAAAATACCAGCAATCTGGATAAGCTGCTGGAGGAGTTGGGTCATAAGCTGAAGGAATACGAGGATCGCAACGGGTATAAACCGAAAATTGTGGTTCTCAAAAACGTCGGAGTATTGGGTATTGATAGTGATTCACGCTCAGTTGATACCGTCTTAAAAGTCTTTGAAGACCTTGTTAAGATCCGATATTACTCAGAATTCTTTGGAAGAGGAAAGGTGTTGACGAACAGTCAGATCGATTTTATTGATCAATGGGAGGTTGAGAACTATCGGCGAAAGATATCAAAGGGGTCTATGTCAGGTCATTCTGCACGAAATATGATCGCCCTCGTTACCGGAGGAGCACAGGGTTTTGGTAAGGGAATAACAGAAGCACTGTTTCACTCCGGAGCGGATGTTGTCATTGCCGATATTAATGGGAAACAGGGAAAGAAATTGGAGAATCATCTGAATGTTCAGGCTCTGAGAAACAGGGCACTCTTCCTGAAAGCGGATGTTACCAGACCTAAGGAGGTTAGGAACCTGATGGTTCAAACGGTTGCTAACTTCGGCGGACTGGACTTGTTGATCAGTAATGCAGGTGTACTGAAAGCCGGGAGCCTGGATGAAATGGATCCGGAATCTTTTGATCTTGTGACAAAGGTGAATTATACCGGTTATTTTAACTGTGCAAAAGCTGCATCTGAAATTTTCATTATTCAACAAAAACAGAGACCCGATAAATATTCAGACATCATCCAGATTAACTCAAAATCGGGACTGAAAGGGAGCAATAAGAACTTTGCCTATGCCGGGAGTAAATTTGGAGGGATCGGTTTAACACAGTCTTTCGCACTTGAACTGATTCCCTTTAAAATCAAGGTGAACTCGATCTGTCCCGGTAACTTTTTTGATGGTCCTCTCTGGTCAGATCCGGAAAATGGATTGTTTGTCCAGTATTTAAGGGCAGGAAAAGTTCCGGGAGCAAAATCAATTGCCGATGTGAAAAAACAGTATGAAAGCTTGGTACCTATGGGTCGGGGATGTGAGGTCGATGATGTAATGAAAGCCATATGGTATGCGATGGATCAGAAATATGAAACAGGACAGGCCATTCCCGTAACCGGTGGTCAGGTCATGTTGAGTTAGATGAAAAGAGGTTTTTTGTATACACAAACACGATGAAGACAAAAGCAGTACGAATCTATGGTAAAAACGACCTCAGGCTGGAGGAGTTTGAATTACCTCCCATGAAAGAGGGTGAAATCCTTGCTAAGGTGGTCTCTGACAGCATTTGCATGTCTTCTCATAAAGCAACGTTGCAGGGACCGGAACACAAACGCATTCCGGACAATGTGGCAGAAAATCCCACCATCATAGGTCATGAATTCAGCGGGGAACTTATCGAAGTGGGAAAGAAATGGTCGGATAAGTTCAAACCGGGTCAGAAATTTTCCGTTCAGCCGGCTTTGAATTACAAAGGAAGCCTGGATGCCCCCGGCTATTCATACCCCTATATTGGTGGTAATGCTACCCATATCCTCATTCCGGAGGAGGTCATGGTGATGGATTGCCTGCTGACTTATGATGGTCCGGGCTATTTCCCTGCCTCTCTGGCTGAACCCATGTCCTGTGTTATCGGTGCATTTAATGCTAATTACCATACCGATCCGGGATCCTACATCCATAAAATGGGAATTGTCGAAGGTGGATCGCTGGCGATCCTTGCCGGTGCAGGCCCTATGGGACTGGCAGCCATCAATTATGTACTGAATCGATCCGGAAAGCCCAAGCTGATGGTGGTTACAGATGTGGATGATCAACGGCTTCAACGGGCAGAATCACTCTATTCTGTCGAACAGGCCAGGGGAAAAGGAATTGATCTGAAGTACATCAACCCCGGCAACCTGGATGATCCGGTAAATCATCTGCGCTCATTTACCAGTGGTTCAGGCTATAGTGATGTTTTTGTTTTTGCTCCTGTATCAGAGGTGGTTGAACAGGGTGACCAATTGCTGGCAAGGGGTGGATGTCTCAATTTTTTTGCCGGTCCGGAAGATCCTCGATTTACTGCATTGATCAACTTCTACAACCTCCACTATGAATCAACCCATATTGTCGGGACTTCCGGTGGAAATAACCACGATATGGTAACCGCACTATCAATGATGGCAGAGGGGCTGGATCCTGCAGGGCTGGTTACACATATAGGGGGATTGAATGCGGTGATCGATACAACAAAAAGATTACCCGAGATTGCAGGCGGCAAAAAACTGATCTATACGCACCTGAATATGGATCTTGTCGCTATTGAAGATTTTGAACGATTAGGTAAAACAAACCCTCTATTCAGTGAATTAGCCAATATTACCCGGAAACATAATGAACTATGGTCGGTTGAAGCAGAGGCGTACCTGCTGCGCTATGCCACGGTGAACAGTCAATGACCAGAAAAGGTATCAACCTCTTTTTTCGTCAGGTAATTTTCCATGGTCAGGCAGGCCATGGTGCCAAAATTTATTCCGGAGTGGATGATATCATCCCAAACCCTGATATCAAGACGCAACATTTCATTACGGGAGATCCTGTTTTGAAACAGTGAATAGATAATCCCGGCGTTAAAATTGTCACCCGCTCCGATTGTGCTTACCGGAGTTATCTTGTGTACCGGGTAGCTCTTACTGAACCGCTGCGTAATGAGCGATACTCCCTTCTGGTTAGCTGTATAGATAAGTACCTTTCTGGGATCATGAATCACGTTCCATACCTCTTCAGGGTCCTCCATTCCGAAAATGCATCTGAAATCTTCGTCCGATCCACGAATGATATCGGCTGACCGGATGTTTTCCATGATCACCGGTTTCAGTCTATCCAGCTCATCCTGGTGAGCCTTTCTGAAATTTGGGTCATAGAAAACGATAGACCCTGCTTTCCGTGCAGCAGTTGTCAGGGGCCTGAGAACAGGAATGTACCGTGGGGTAAGTGCAAAGAAAGATCCGAAAAGAAAAAAATCTCCCGGGCTGAATTTTGGAAAAGGTATAATGAAATCACTTTCCGGGTATTGTTTATAAAAGTCGTATTGTGCATTGCTTGTCTGATCAAGAAAAGCAAGAGCAAGAGCGGTTTTGCAACTTTTCTCCTGTTGGATCAGCCGGATTGAAATCTGATTTTGTTGAAGAAAGGTCAGGACGATCTCTCCAATTTTATCCCGCCCGGTTTCACTGATAAAGCTTACCGGCAAACCCAACCTGCCAAGGGTGACGGAAGTGTTCAGCATCGCTCCTCCAGGTGTCCCCGATACAGGTTGGTTCTCTTTGAATATCAGGTCGTACACTATTTCGCCTATGGTGTAGATATGAGCCATGATTTGATTTGTCAGTTCGAGGCACCAGTGGAGAACGACTCTCTGAGTCGTTTGCGCTCTTCAGAGCGCTTTTTTATCCCGCTAATCGTAGAATGAGCGACTTGGAAACCTGCCTGCCGTCGGCAGGGGCGCTCTCTAAGAGTTAATTTCATTATTCGCTCTCATTGTAATAGAAAAATTCAATCTTCATTCCGTGATTTCTTACCCAGATAGCCTCCATGATGCCGCTTTGCATACTCCCCATTCGTGAATTGTATCTTTTCCATCATCAATACAACCATCACATCACCGATGACCGTCATTGTCGTAGTGGAAGTTGTGGGTGTTAGCCCAAGGGGACATACCTCATCCGGATTGCCGGTACTTATGACAACATCCGCAAGGCTGGGCAGAGGACTATCCGGACTCCCTGTGATAACAATCAGCGGTAAATGGTTAAACAATCGTTTTGCCAGTTCCACCAATTCCAGGATTTCACGAGTTTTTCCTGAATTCGACACCAGGAGAAGGATATCATTTTTTTGAATTACACCAAGGTCACCATGCTGAGCATCGCTGGGATGCAGAAAAACAGCAGGGGTTCCCGTTGAGCTGAACGTAGTCGCAATGTTGATCGCTATCTGTCCCGCTTTTCCCATGCCGCTGGCAACCAGTTTTCCTCCTTCTTTGTGAACACGATTGTAGATGATTTCAATGGCCTGTTCGAAACCATTTGGCATGGGGATGTGTCTGATTGCATTGGCTTCTGCTTCCAGAATCCCTGAGATCTTATCCTTATTCATGTGCACTATTCGTTAACTGAGTGATAGACCAATTGTTTGCCTCCAAATTTATCAAAAAAAAAGGGATAAGGAGAAATCCCTCTTCATTTATCCTGTTTTTTTCGCTGCTTTTTATAATTTTATGCTGGTCTTTTCAAAAGGGTTTTACACCAGGGAAATTGATTGTGCGTTACAAGGATACATTAATAGGATGAGTGTATGAAAGCTATGGCTCTTACCGGACTTAACCGAATGGAAATGAGGGAAGTTCCTGACCCTCTTATGACATCCGGACATGATGTGATTATCCGGATGGGTGCTGTTGGGGTTTGCGGTTCTGATATCCATTACTATACCGAGGGTAAGATCGGTAAAAAAGTTGTACAGTACCCTTTCTGTGTTGGTCATGAGGGAGCCGGCACTGTTTATGAGACAGGAAAGGAGGTTACACGCGTAAAGCCGGGGGATCGTGTTGCTTTTGATCCGGCCATCTCATGTGGAAAGTGTGACCAATGCCTGGTAGGACGCCCGCATACCTGTCGAAATCTTGCCTTCCTTGGGTGTCCGGGGCAGGCAGAAGGGTGCTTATCTGAATTTATTGTCATTCCGGAATCCTGCCTCTATCCGATTCCGGAAACCATGAGTTTTGAAATGGCTGCTTTGTCAGAACCGCTTTCTATTGGATTGTATGCTGCAGATATGTCTATCCCCCTGAAAGATGCTAAAGTGGGTATCTTGGGTTCAGGTCCCATCGGAATAAGCGTTTTATTACCGGCTTTGACCATGGGGGCAGGTGATGTTTATATGACCGACAAAATTGATGAACGGGTGAATTTAGCCATGCAGTTTGGTGCTTCGTGGAGTGGTAATCCATTAAAAACGGATGTAGTTTCGGAAATTCTTAAAAAGGAACCAGCCATGCTCGATGTGGTTTTCGAATGTTGTGGCCAGCAGGAAGCAATGGACCAGGCAGTTGAATTGCTAAAACCCGGGGGTAAACTCATGATCGTCGGAATTCCCTCTTTTGATACCTGGAGATTCCCCGTGGATCTCCTGCGTCACAAAGAACTATCCATTCAAAATGTCCGGAGACAGGTTCATAGAGTAGCAAAAACCCTTACCCTTATCTCGCAGGGTGTTATTCTTCCGGAAGCCATGATAACCCATGAGTTCTCATTTCAGGACACAAAAAAAGCATTTGATATAGTCTCATCGTACACCGACGGTGTGTTAAAAGCCATGATCCATTTTGATTAAGTCGCTGTTCTATCCCGGATAAAGACTGATCATAGGTCATGTAGATTTTACCATTTAAATGATTTATTTTGCGCTATGGATTATAACTCAGACAACCGGATTGTTCTAACCCTGGATGCCGGCGGTACAAATTTTGTATTTTCAGCCATTCAGGCGAACAGGGAGATCGTCCAACCGGTGACGTTGCCTTCAGAAGCACATAACCTGGACCGCTCCCTTAAAAACATCATCCAGGGATTTACATCGGTCAGGGAATTGTTGGATAAGGATCCTGTAGCTATAAGTTTTGCTTTTCCTGGTCCTTCTGATTATCCCGGGGGTATTATTGGTGACCTGGGTAACCTGCCGGCCTATCAGGGCGGTATTGCCCTTGGACCCCTGCTCAACAAAATATTCAACATGCCGGTCTTTATAAATAACGATGGGGATCTATATGCTTATGGCGAAGCCATATCCGGATACCTTCCATACATCAACCGGTTGCTGAAGAAAGCTGGAAGCAATAAGCGGTTCAGGAACCTCATTGGCTTTACTCTTGGGACAGGTTTTGGAGCAGGCATTGTTCATGATGGGAAATTATTCATCGGAGATAATGCCTGTGCAGCAGAAGTATGGCTCTTACGCCATAAACTGATTCCTGATACCTTTGCTGAAGAGGGCGTTAGCATACGAGCCATTCAGCGTGTTTATGCAGGTAATGCTGGCATATCACAGCAGGAAGCACCAACACCAAAAGACGTATTCGAAATTGGAATGGGACGGTTAAAGGGCGATCAGAAAGCCGCCGTTAAAGCGTACCATGAAATGGCAGAAGTACTTGGTGATGCTGTTTCCAATGTGCTTACCTTACTTGACGGGCTGGTGGTCATTGGCGGTGGACTTGCCGGGGCATACCCTCTCTTTCTGGATCAGATGGTGGCGGAGATGAATGGCAGTTTCCGGACGATGGACGGAAAAGAAATACGCCGACTGGCCCATCAGGTGTTTAACCTGGAGAATAACGAGGAACTGAATCTTTTTCTTAAGGGATCTGAAAGAGAAATTGATATTCCCGGAGGCCTGGGTAAAGTGAAGTATGATCCGGTTCCCAGGATAGGAGTTGGAATATCAAGAATCGGAACTAGCAGGGCAATAGCCCTCGGAGCTTATGCATTTGCGTTGCATAAACTCGATGAACATTAAATTCAGTTATGGAAATATAAATCGTTAGATCATGACAATTGAAAACCTGACCAATGTTGAAAAGGAGTTTCTAAAAGAGTCTCCCGTTAAAGATATCACAACAAAAATTCCCTATATCCTGATTGATAATTTTCCCAAGCTGGGAAAATTTGTCGCCATGCGGTTCCTTGAATGGGTAGCCGCGAATCCGGAAGGAGTGATCAGTTTGCCCACCGGGAAAACACCAGAATATTTCATAAAATGGACTGAATACCTCCTGAAAAACTGGAGTGACAAGAAAGTAGAAGCAGAACGGGAAAAATATGGCCTTATCGGGAAAACACCACCCGACTTCAAAGGCCTTCAGTTCGTTCAGATTGATGAGTTTTATCCAATCGATCCCGCGCAACACAATAGCTTTTATCATTACGTCAATAAATTCTATATCGAAGGGTTTGGATTGGATAAGAGAAAAGCATTGCTGATAAACAGTGAAGAGATACCGCTTGAAGAAGGAAAGAACTTCAGGGAGGTGTTCCCCGACCTTACCATAGATACTTCCCTGCGATACAGGGAGAGTCGCTCAAACCTTGAACGACTTCAGCAACTGTCAATATATCATATCGATAACTGGTGCTCCCGGTATGAAGCAAAGATCCGGGATAAAGGGGGTATCGGTTTCTTCCTGGGTGGGATAGGCCCGGATGGACACATCGCCTTCAATACCCGTGGGTCAGACCCGAATTCAAATACCCGACTCACTCCAACAAACTTTGAAACCCAGGCTGTCGCTGCTGGTGATCTGGGTGGAATAGAAATATCAAGACACCGGCTGGTCATAACAATTGGACTGGAAACCATTACCCACAACCCCGAATCGGTTGCCATTATATTTGCTGCCGGTGAATCAAAAGCAGATATTGTTAAAAACTCCCTTGAGAGTGAACCTACCAACCTTTACCCCGCAACCGTATTGCAGAAGCTGAAAAACAGCAGGTTCTACATCACTCTTGGAGCAGGGAAAAAGCTGGAAGATGTACGGATAATGGATTATAAGGAGGGTGAATGGACGCATGCAAAGACCGAAAAAGCCGTTATCAATTTTTGCAGACACATCAATAAATATGGTGCTGATGTTACAGTAGATGATCTTACGGCAAGCCAGAAGTGCAGGATGATCCCAAACCTCGGAAATCAAACGGTGCAGTCGGTCATCGATTCCATTACTCAAAAACTGGGAAAAGGACTCGAGAATGAACAAAACCAGGTCTACCTCCATACCGGTCCTCACCACGACGACATCATGCTGGGAATACTTCCTCATGTTGCACACCAGCTAAGGGAACCCACCAATCAGTTCCATTTTGCCGTTTTAACATCCGGCTTTACAGCCGTTACCAATAATTTTATTAAGATTGCACTGAAAGAAACACGGGAATTTCTCAGACAGGAACGCATCGAAATGGTCAAATATCCTGATTTCTTCAGTGGGGGATACAAGTTTAAATGGGATAAAGATGTCTATCATTATCTTAATAAAGTGGCTTCGCTTGACAGGGAAGGTCAGAAACGCGGGTTAAGCCATCGGCTGGTTAGAGCAATCGTTGATATCTATCAGGTCAGGAATGAGGAGGAATTGATGGATAAGATCTACGAAATCCTGAATAAGATTAATCAAAGCTATGACGGAGAAAAAAATCCTCCCGAAATCCAGAAATTAAAAGGCATGCTGCGCGAATTTGAAGAAGAGCTGGTATGGGCTCATTTTGGGGTACAGGTAAAAAACATCTCCCACCTGCGCCTGGGGTTCTATACCGGTGATATTTTTACAGAACAACCTACCAGATCAAGGGATGTTAAACCAATCCTTGATCTACTTCGTAAAGTCAAACCAACGGTCTTAAGTCTTGCACTCGACCCGGAAGGTAGCGGTCCCGATACCCACTACAAGGTGTTACAGGCTATTGCTGAAGCCATCAGGGAGTGGGGAAAGGAAAAAGACCTGAGTAACTTCAGGGTGTGGGGCTATCGAAATGTCTGGTATAAATTTCATCCGTCTGAAGTAAATACCATCGTTCCGGTCTCACTCAACTCACTGGCAGTACTCACTGATTCATTTAAAAACTGCTACCTCAGTCAGGTGAATGCATCATTCCCCAGTTATGAACACGATGGACATTTCAGTACACTCGCACAAAAAATATGGGTCGAACAGCTTAAGGATATGCAACTGCTCATGGGCAAGGAATATTTCTTCAATAACCCGCATCCACGAATACGGTCAGCACATGGATTGATATATTTTAAAGAAATGAATGTCGATGAATTCTTGGATCAGGCCAGGGAACTTGAAAAGAGTATGGAAGTATAAATCATAACTGTTATTAAAAAAGAAAAAATTATGGATAAAAATGAAGTTCAAAAAAGGGTTAAAAACGTCGTTGCAACCGTGTTGAAAATTGATGAGGAAGAAATTGCTGATGATGCTAATTTTATTTTTGATCTGGGGGCTGACTCACTGCGAAGCGTTCAGCTTATAGCCGCTTTTGAAGAAGAATTTGATATTGAAATGGATGAAGATAAAGCTTTGGAAATCCAAACCATTTCAGCTTCCGTCGATTTTATAGCATCTTATCTTGATTAGTAATTAATTAGAATAAGTATCATTTATGACTGACAGATTTGAAATACATCAGAAAAATTTTAAGGAATTATTTTATCCCAGTTCCGTTGCGATAATAGGCACAAACAATGTTAAAGGCACTGTTCCGCATGATATTCTTATAAATGTTCTACATACTGGTTTTACCGGTAAGGTTTTTCCTGTCAGCCCCGGGGAAACGTCTGTTGCTGAAGTTAAGGCTTACAAGTATGTAATTGATATTACCGAGCCAGTCGACTTGGCAATTATTGTTTTTCCAAGTTCAGTTTGCCATTTGGCATTGGAACAGTGCGGGCAAAAGGGAATTAAAACTGTAATAATAATCTCTGCTGGATTTAAGGAAGTTGGTGAAGCCGGCTATGAGCGTGAACTAAAACTAAAGGAGATAGCTGAAAAATATGAAATGTCGATTATTGGCCCGAATTGTCTGGGTGTAATCAACACTGACCCCGGGGTAAATCTCAATGCCTCATTTGCGCGGAAAATGCCCGAAGAAGGTAATATAGGATTTCTTTCCCAAAGCGGAGCATTATGTACTGCAGTTCTAGACTATGCCCGAGCTAAACATATAGGATTTTCAAAATTTATTAGTTTCGGGAATAAGGTGGATATAAACGAAATTGATCTTCTGCATTACCTCGGGGATGATAAAGAAACCAAGGTTATTCTGATATACCTGGAAGAGATCAAGGATGGCAGCGCACTCATGAAAACTGCAAGTGATATAATATTGAAAAAAAGGAAACCCATTCTTATATTAAAAGCAGGCAGAACTTCAGCAGGTGCTTCTGCTGCAGCATCTCATACCGGATCACTTGCCGGTAGCGATGAAATCTGTGATGCTGCTTTTGAACAGGCGGGAATTATCCGTTGTGATAATATCGAAGAAATGTTTAATTACGCAATTGCCTTCGTCTATCAGCCGCTACCTGAAAATAAAAGGATTGCAATTATTACTAATGCTGGTGGTCCCGGGGTTCTTACTACAGATGCAGCAATTAAGGAAGGGCTGGAATTAGCCCAATTTTCCGAAAACACCACTAAAATTCTTAAAAAAAACCTGCCGTCTACTGCTAATATTCGTAACCCAATCGATGTTATTGGGGATGCCAAGTGCGACAGGTATAACATCGCAATGTCAAACGCCTTTAAGGATGACAATGTTGATGGCGTCCTAGTAATTCTTACTCCCCAGTCAATGACGGATATTGATCTTATTGCATATGAAGTGGTGAAGGTGGCAGGACAATACAACAAACCTGTCTATACATCCTTTATGGGGGAAGCTGATGTTTCAACTGGTGTTGATATAGTACAACGAAACCGAATACCTCATTATATCCTGCCTGAAAGTATGTGCAAATCATTCGCATGTGTCTATAAATTCAAAGAAAGATCTTTCCGGAAAACTGTTGAAAATGAGATATATACCGATATTGATAGAAGTATTGCACATTCAATTCTGGATGAAGCAATAAGAGACGGAAGGAGTTATCTTACTGAAGAAGAATCAGTTAGAATAGTAAAATCCTATGGGCTTCCAGCACTTAAAAACGGTGTGGCAAAATCAGGGGAACAGGCTGTTCAAATTGCTGATAACATAGGTTATCCCGTTGTCATGAAGGTTATTTCGGAAGATATTGTTCACAAGTTTGATGTTAAAGGTGTGGAACTTAATATTAAGTCTGCAGAAGAGGTGCAGGAAACGTATAGCTCTATCAGGAGAAATGTGGAGTCCTTACAGCCCGACGCATTGATCAAAGGCATTTTTATTACTAAAATGATACCTGCCGGTGAAGAGATTATTCTTGGTATTAAAAGAGATCCTTCTTTTGGTCCGGTAATCATGCTCGGCACTGGAGGGATTTTTGTTGAAATATTTAAAGATGTTTGTTTTCGGGTTGCACCTGTTAGTAAACAAGTTGCTATCTCGATGATACAACAGTTAAATTCATACCAACTTCTCATAGGCAAACGTGGTAACCCTTCCAGGGATATAGAAGCGATCTTGAATTGTATTTTGCGTTTGAGCCAGATGGCTGTTGAATGTCCTCAAATTAAGGAACTTGATATAAATCCCTTAATCGTTCTTGACGAGAATAAAGGGTGTTTTGTGGCTGATGCTAAAATAATGCTTTAAAAATATAAAGAGACCATGAGAATAGTTATAAAAAAAGATGCTGAAAAAGTAGGTAAATGGGTTGCCGCTTACCTTGTTGAAAAAATTAGAAGAGCCAAACCAACACAGGAAAAACCTTTTGTGCTGGGACTGCCAACGGGTTCATCCCCAATTCCAACGTATAAAGAAATTATAAGGTTATATAAAGCCGGTGAAGTTTCATTTAAGAATGTCTTAACGTTTAACATGGATGAATATGTGGGATTACCTGAAGATCACCCTGAGAGCTTCCATTTTTTTATGTTTGATAATCTGTTTAATCATATCGATATTCCGAAGGAGAATATAAATATTCTGAATGGCAATGCTCCATATCTTGAGGATGAATGTAATAACTATGAAAAAAGAATTGAAGAAGTGGGTGGCATCGATCTTTTTTTGGGTGGAATTGGTCCGGATGGACACATCGCATTCAACGAACCCGGTTCATCCCTAACTTCAAGAACCCGGTTGAAAACCCTCAGTTACGACACGATCCTTGCAAATTCCAGGTTTTTTGATGGTGACATGAGCAAGGTGCCGACTACTGCCCTTACCGTTGGTGTTGGAACTATTATGGATTCAAAGGAGGTGGTTATTATCATCACAGGGTTTGGAAAAGCTCGTGCATTGCGCCAGGTGGTTGAAGGGAGCATCAGCCATATGTGGACTGTTTCAATGCTCCAGTTACACCAAAAGGGAATCATCGTTTGCGATGATCCAGCTACGATGGAATTACAGGTTGAAACTGTAAGTTACTTCAAAAATATCGAGGAAATAGTCCGGAAGAACTTGCTAATCTGATAATTTGTAATTGTTCAGGAATATTCATCAAATTGCCTGCTATTAACCTGTATGCGAACGGACAGGAGAAGGTAATTCAATTTTAAAATAAAGAACGAATGAATTATAGAAACCTACAAAAATCTGAAATTGCAGCTCTCGAGGAACAAGGTTGTGCGGCTACAGATTGGTTTTCAGTTCAGGTTAAGGATGGATTTTCAACTTCCGGGATAAAAAATGTACAATTTAACGGACAAGTTAAACTGGGTGTTTTTAGGGAAATGAATGAAGTAGGTGAAGGAATTGTAAAGCCCAGTGGTTTGTACGACAGTTATATCCAGGACTGTACCATCGATGACAATGTATACATAAATTGTGTTAATTACCTTGTTGGCTATGATATTGAAAGTTATGTTGTTCTTGAAAACCTTAATACCCTGGTGGTAAGTGAAAAAAATACTTTCGGTATTGGCGCCGAAATTAAAATCCTTAATGAAGGTGGCGGCAGAGAACTTCCAATATTTGAAAAGCTCACTTCCCAAATTGCATATATTCTGGTGAACTACCGGTACAACAAACTATTGATAGAAAAATTAAGGAAGATAATAGAACATCATGTTGGAACACGGAAGTCAGAAAGAGGGTATATAAAAAATAATGTCAGGATTATCAACAGCTCTGTAATTCGCAATGTTAATATAGGAGAGAGTGCACTGATTTCAGGAGCCCTTCTGCTGGAGGATGGCACAATTGGAAGCTGTAAGGAAGACCCTGCTGTTATTGGTGAAGGTGTTACTGCCAGAAAATTTGTTATTCTTTCGGGATCAAAAATTGATGGAAGTGCAATATTAGATAATTGTTTTATAGGGCAGAGTGTAAAGATCGGCAAACAATATTCGGCAGAAAATTCAGGTTTTTTTGCTAATTCTGAAGCTTTCCACGGCGAAGCATGTAGTATTTTTGCCGGGCCTTATACAGTAACACATCATAAGTCAACTCTTCTGATAGCCGGGCTTTTCTCCTTTTACAATGCCGGAAGCGGTACTAACCAGAGCAATCATATGTATAAGCTAGGTCCAGTGCATCAGGGGATCTTGGAGCGTGGCTCAAAAACAGGATCCAATTCTTACCTTTTGTGGCCCTGCAAGATCGGCCCTTTTACTGTGGTAATTGGAAAACATAATTCTAATTTCAATACTGAAGATTTCCCCTTTTCATATATTAATGAAAAAAATGGCAGGAGCGTATTAATTCCGGCATTGAATCTCTTCACTGTAGGAACACGCAGGGACAGCGCCAAGTGGCCTGCCCGGGACCGACGTAAGAATCCTTCCAGGCTTGACCTGTTAAACTTTGAATTGTTTAATCCCTACGTTATTGGAAAAATATTAAATGCTGAAAAAATCCTGACCAATTTATATGAAAAAACGTTGAAAAATCAGGAATACGTTAGCTGTAATGGTATTCATATTCCGAGACTTATGCTCAAAACAAGTGGAAAGTACTATGCCCTGGCTAAGAAAATTTATATTGGAAACGAAATTGCAAAACGTCTTGAAAAAACCTCTGATGCAGATTCATTCATAACGGTCATAGAAAAATTGAAGACTGCAAGTGAAGATGGGCCCGGTGAGTGGGTTGATCTGTCCGGCATGTTAGCTCCTAAAAGTACCATTGAGAATCTTTTAATATCAATACGGTCGGGCAAAATTGATTCAATCGATGATTTGTCGGATAATCTAAAAAAAATTCATGATAATTACTTTGAATTTGCCTGGTCCTGGTGTGCAGAATTAATCAGCAATGAAATTGGTGTTGATCTCAAGGATATTGAACCGCGGCATCTTATTAAAATTCTTAACGAATGGCAAACAAGCGCTGTAAAACTCAATAATATGATCCTTAACGACGCCGTAAAAGAATACGATTCGAACAGTAGAATTAGTTTTGGCATCGACGGAGGATTGGATGAGAGAAACCGGGATTTTGAAGCCGTCATTGGTAAATATGAGGAAAATAAGTTTGTAAAGGAATTGATTGATGAAAATAAAACTATTGAAGAGAAAGCGGAAAAACTGATATCTTTCCTTGAAAATTTGGAATAAATAAATGTTTTAACCCTTTCCGCAAACAAAAACCGTACTTTGTCCTGATCCACCAGCTATGTTTTTCTTCACAATAAAGGTAACAGTTTTTATATTTGGATATATTCACTTTTACTATGTAGAAATCGGGCGTCAACGCTATTTAGGCATTGTCATTGTCAAACTGAGAACGGAGAACCATAAACCATGTCACTTAACCTAATCGACTGGGGCATCATTGTCCTCTATCTGATCATCAGTCTTTCCATTGGATTTTTCCTGTCAAAACGGGCGGGAAAAGATACAAGTACCTTCTTCCTAAGCGGTCGAAACCTGCCCTGGTATATTGCCGGAACAAGCATGGTGGCTACCACTTTTGCAGCGGATACACCCCTCGCGGTAACCGAGCTGGTTGCAAAGAATGGGATAGCTGGGAACTGGTTGTGGTGGAATTTGGTTTTCGGGGGTATGCTCACCGTATTCTTTTTTGCCCGTCTCTGGCGTAGAGCCGGGATCATGACCGATGCCGAGTTTGTAGATATCCGGTATGCCGGTCGACCGGCAAACTTCCTGCGGGGATTCCGGGCGGTCTATATCGGGATCTTTATGAACTTGATCGTGATTGCCTGGGTAAATCTGGCAATGGTGAAAATTATTAGCGTTATGTTTCCCGGGGTAACCTTTTTAGGAATTGACCAGATATCCTTTCTGGGGTTCACCTTTTCCGCCCCCCTGCTGATTGTAGGCTGCATGATGCTCTTTGTCGCATTGTATTCCTCCTTGTCCGGACTGATGGGGGTCTCCATCACCGATACCTTTCAATTTGTCATGGCAATGACCGGTACCATTATCCTTGCTGTAGTCGCTGTGAATCATGTGGATGTGGGAGGGATTGCTGGTTTGAAAGAAAAACTACCTGACTGGGTGTTAAGTTATACTCCCAAAGTGGGCGGAAGTACTGGAGGGGCAGCAGCAGAAGCTGGTGTATTAAAGATGACCCTAATAGCATTTATCACCTTCCTGGGTGTTCAATGGTGGGCAAGCTGGTATCCTGGTGCTGAACCCGGTGGGGGTGGCTATGTTGCTCAGCGGATGATGTCGGCGAAAGATGAAAAACATTCCCTGTTTGCAACCTTGTGGTTTCAGATTGCACACTATGCTATCAGACCCTGGCCATGGGTGATTGTCGGACTGGTTGCACTCATTTTATATCCCGATCTTGCACTGGATCAAAAGGGAGAAGGATATGTAATGGTTATCCGCGATATATTACCGCACGGATTGCTCGGACTACTCCTGGCAGCATTTCTCGCTGCTTACATGTCAACCATCGCTTCCCAGACCGTGTGGGGAACATCCTATATTGTAAATGACCTGTTTAAACCCTTTATCAAGCGTGGCGCAAAAGAAAAATATTATGTGAAGGTTGCCCGGATTACCACCTTCGTGTTGATGATATTCTCCCTGTTTGTTACCTCCAAA
>Ga0315547_1001805_pt1 | contig 15907 bp, 13 predicted proteins | sample SalMarSW160240MG_2_FD_202542 | JGI IMG/M metagenome (GOLD analysis project Ga0315547, IMG submission 202542) | Salt marsh sediment microbial communities from the Plum Island Ecosystem LTER, Massachusetts, United States - Salt Marsh Sediment SW1601-240 ... | reverse complement strand
ATTAAGAAGCTTCGTATTGAAGTTGAGAAGCTCGTTCACAGCGGGCCTGATATGGTTACGATGGGAAAGCTTCCCCAGACACCCAAGGCGAAGAAGGTCATTGAGTATGCAATCGAAGAAGCAAGGCATCTTAATCACAATTATGTAGGTACCGAGCATATTCTTCTTGGTCTGCTTCGTGAGGCCGAGGGGATAGCTGCTCAGGTACTTATGAATCTTGGTTTAAAGCTCGAAGAAGTTCGGCAGGAGGTACTAAATCTTCTCGGTGCAGGAGTTGATGAGGCATCTGCGGGTTTTGATATGAAGATGGGGCCGTCAGTGACTCGAGCCAAACCCAAGAGCAAGACACCGGCGCTGGACAGTTTCGGCAGGGACCTTACAAAGCTGGCGGTTGATGGAGAGCTGGACCCAGTTATCGGCAGGAAAAATGAGATAGAAAGGCTGGTTCAGATTCTGTGCAGGCGGACTAAAAATAATCCGGTTTTGCTTGGAGAGGCCGGCGTCGGCAAAACGGCCATAGTGGAGGGATTCAGCCAGAATATAGTCGGGAAACACGTGCCCGAACTGCTTAAAGACAAACGCATAGTGGTGCTTGACCTGGCGATGATGGTCGCAGGCACAAAATACCGTGGCCAGTTTGAAGAGCGTATAAAGGCGGTTATCAACGAGGTAAGAAGAGATAAAAATGTAATCTTGTTTATCGATGAGCTGCATACTTTGGTTGGGGCAGGAGGAGCAGAGGGAGCAATCGATGCTTCAAACGTATTAAAACCCGCTCTTGCACGAGGTGAGGTACAGTGCATCGGGTCTACGACTCTTGATGAGTACAGAAAATATATCGAAAAGGACGGAGCACTCGAGAGACGGTTCCAGACGATAATTGTTGAACCGCCATCTAAGGACGAGACTTTGGATATACTAAAGGGGCTGCAGGACCGATATGAAGAGCATCACAGGGTGCGTTTTACTGATGAGGCGCTGTATCAGGCCGTGGAATTATCCACAAGGTATATCACGGGCAGATGCCTGCCGGATAAGGCGATAGATGTCGTCGATGAAGCGGGAGCGAGGGTGCGGCTTAAGAATATGACACCACCGGCTGATTTGACGGAAATCGAAGATAAAGTCGAGAAACTGCAAAAACAGAAAGATGAAGCGGTTAAGAATGCCGACTATGAACGAGCGGCGTCATTGAGGGATGAAGCGCAGCAGCTTTTGGATAAGAAAAACAAACTTCAAAAGAGATGGTATGAGGAGAATAAAGCCTCTGCTGGTGTGGTTGATGCTGAGATTATAGCAGAGGTAGTCAGCAAGATGACGGGTGTTCCGCTGACGAGGCTTGAGAAGAAAGAGACACAGAGGCTTTTGGAGCTTGAGGCAGAGCTTCATAAGCGGGTTGTTTCTCAGGATGAGGCGATTACTGCGGTGGCTAAGGCGGTCAGGCGCAGCAGGAGCGGGATGAAGGACCCGAACAGGCCTACAGGCAGTTTTATCTTTCTCGGGCCAAGCGGTGTTGGAAAGACTTTGCTTGCGAGGGCACTGGCGGAGTTTCTGTTCAATGACGAAAGTGCGCTGATTCAGCTTGACATGAGTGAGTTTATGGAAAAACACAATGTAAGCCGGCTGGTAGGTGCACCTCCGGGCTATGTCGGTTACGAAGAAGGAGGGCAATTGACAGAAAGGATAAGACGCAGGCCCTATGCAGTGCTGCTTTTGGACGAGATAGAAAAGGCACATCCGGACGTTTACAATATGCTGCTGCAGATTATGGATGAGGGACGATTAACTGATAGTTTCGGGAGAAATATCGATTTCAAGAATGTAATTCTAATTATGACCAGTAACATTGGGGCTGATTTGATAAAGAATCAATCCGGTTTTGGCTTTGGCAAGAAGAGTAATGAGGCAAACTATGAGAAGATGAAAGAGGTGCTTCAAAAGGAGGTAGACCATCATTTCAGACCGGAATTTTTGAATCGTCTTGACGATGTAATAGTGTTCAGGTCTCTGACAAGAGAAGATTTGCAGACGATTGTCGAGTATGAGCTGGCGAAGGTCTTCAAAAGAATAATTGAGCACGGCTTCAGGATGGAGCCGACGGATGCTTCCAAGGAGTTTCTAATTGAAAAGGGCTACAGTACGGAATTCGGGGCTAGGCCTTTGCGAAGAGCTATTGAGCACTATATAGAAGACCCCCTGTCAGAAGCGATGCTTCGCGGAGAGTTCAAGGGCAAAAATCTTATAAAGATTGATGTTCAGGATGAGGAGCATTTGAAACTTGAGGGTTTTCAGACAGCTGATGTTGTTGAGGGCAAAGGCAAGAAAAAGCAAAAAGTGGAAAGCGATTTGTAGACTGGTTTTTGCTTTTTCGTTTTGTTTTTATTTTGTTGTTTTGATTTCCATTGGGCTTTGCTGGCTTTCGAGCAGTTTCTTAAACTTCTTTTTTTCCATCCACTCCACGTTTCCGTTCAGCAATAGAAAGATGTAACCATCATTTATGAATAACGAGTTGTAATTTTTTTCCGTATATGCGAGGATTTCGTTTGGTTCTGATTCGAGTGTAATCCAGAGAGCTCTGTATTGTATTTTCCCCAGTCGCGCACGGCCCTGGACGTTCTCTCTGATTGTATCGAGGTAAGATTCCGGCGGCAGGTAGCCATATTGCTGCCGGTAGTTTAACAATCCAGACCCGAGTTGCTGCATCGCGCGGATACCTTCGGACCTGTTAATTAAATCCTTTATATTAATCATTGCCAGTGCCGCAATAGTGGTGACCGTTGCCACAGCAGCAAATTTTGCCACGATTATCTTTTGTCTTTTATTCATAAAAACCTGCCGTTTTGTAGATTCTATTCGATTATTTTTACTTGTTGATTCACAATGAGCAATTTGTTTTCTGCAAATAATTTTATGGCTTGTGGATAGGCAATGCATTCCTGTTCAAATACTCTCGCAGCGAGTGTATCCGGGTCGTCTTCGTCTTCGACAGGGCAGCAGCGCTGTACGATTATCGGGCCTTTATCGTATTCGTTTGTACAGAAGTGGACTGTGCATCCGCTGACTTTACAGCCGGTTTTAAGCACTGCTTCGTGGACGTGATGGCCGTACATACCTTTTCCTCCGAAACTCGGCAGCAGGGCCGGGTGTATATTCATAACCCGATTGTTGTACTGCGGTGGTATTTTCCACAGGCAGAGCCAGCCGCCCTGAATAACAAGTTCGATGCCAAAGGCGACGAGTTGCTTTTCGATTTCTTTGCTGAATTCATCGATGTCCGGGTAGTCTTTTGTGCGGATGATTTTGACATTTAATCCTGCGGCCTTTGCTCTTTCGATGCCGGCAACGGTTGAACGTGAGCTTATTACAAGCGGTATTTCCGCATTCAGCTTTCCTTTTTTGATATATTCGAGGATATTAATCAGTGTTCTGCCGCCGCCGCTTATAAGCACTCCGAGCCGAATCGGATTTTCGCGCTTTGAGCTTTGGTCGGTGACTTTTGCCCGCTTATCTGCCGGGCTGTCGATGTCTCTCTCAAGATTTAAAGCCTGGTTGACAAGCCTGTCAGCCTGTTGGTTTTTTGACCTTGGGATGTGTTTAAAACTGAATGCTTCAAAATTGTCCAGAAGGCCGATAGTTTGCCGAAAGAGTGGTCTCAGATTCGGGTTTTTAACCTTGTATAAGCCGTTGATTTGTTTGACGAGCAGTTCACTGTCACTGAAAACAGCGACTTCTTTTGCGCCGGCTTGCTTTGCAGCCTCCAGTGCTTTTACGATTGCGGTATATTCTGCTACGTTGTTAGTCTGATTGCCGAGAAAAAAAGCTCTGGCTTGGAGCTGGTTTTTATTTTCATCCAGCAGAATAAAAGCAGCGGCGGCCGGTCCCGGGTTTGCCCTGCTCCCGCCGTCAGTGTAAATGATTATTTTTTCCGGCACAGTTATACCTCCTCTGACGGTTTCGTATTGTTTATAACTTAGTCGGTAGTTGGTAAGCAGTAGGCATCAGGCTTTTTTAATATCATTCGGACTTCGCATTCAGCTTGTAATTAAGTTTTTTAGTTTTCCTGAGAGCTGTCAAGCACAAGGATACGGGTACAGTTTGGACAGCGAATGATATCATCTTTGCTCATTAGCAAATTTACAGATTCTGCTGTGATACCCATAAAGCAGCCTCCACAGGTATAGCTGGCGGTTTTTCCCTGCTGGGTTTGAACTGTTGCTAGTGCTTCGCCGTCGTATGTTTCTGCGACGCGCTTGAAAATCTGCAGCTGTTCAGGCGGTATTGCCTGCGCCTGCTGGTCCCACTTTTCCTGAATTTCCTCGATTTCAGCTTCGTACTTGGCAGCAAGCAGTTCTGATTCTTTTCGGTTTTGCTCAAGTATTTTTTTCTGCTCATCTATCTGCTCTTTAATTTTTTCGCATTCAGCTTCATCAGCTTCGATATCCTTCATCAATTCAAGCACCTGGCTTTCCAGCTTGGAGTTGTCTGCTTTTGTTGTGTTCAGCTGTGTGAGCACCGCTGCATATTCTTTGTTTGTTTTAGCGGTGTTAAGGGAGGCTCTGAGTTTGGTGACTTCTTCATCTCTGCTTCTGAGTTCCAGTTCGAGCCGGTCGCACTGGACTTTGGTTAATTGGATTTCTTCTTTCTTGGCTTCGAAGGAGTTCTGGAGGCTTCTGATTTGGTTTTCCTGGATGACAACTTTTCTTCTGCATCTTGTGAGTTTTGCTTTTGCAGCTCGCAGTTGATTTTCAACACCTTGTAGTTTTGTCAACCCATTTAATACAGGTCCCATTTAAGCTCCTTTTGTGCCGATAATAAAAGCTTTAAGCTAAACAATGTATCATCTGATTTTATAATCCGCAACCGAAAATTTTATTTTTTTAGCTTTATGCGTTATTGTTTTTAATTCGCAGGAAAAAGCTGGCTAAAAGTCAGATTACTTTGTATAATGATTATGACTTAACGGCAGTTGGCTGTGAGCATTGCTGTTAATCTACGATAAATCCAGAAAAGGAGATTGGTTGTGTGCGAGCATTGTGGTTGCGGACAAATAGACAGTGAGCAGAATTTCGAAGAGAAAATCAGGGCCGTTATAGATGCGGTTCGGCCTAACCTGCAAAGTCATGGCGGCGACATAGAGCTTGTAAGTATTGAGCAGGATTGCACTGTAAAGGTCCGTTTGCAGGGTGCCTGTAGCGGCTGTCCGGGTGCTGCGATGACACTTAAGATGGGTATCGAACGTCTATTGAGAGAAAAAGTGCCTGAGGTAAAAGAGGTTATAGCGGTAGGTTAGTTTTGCGAGATTTATTTTAAGGATTCGATTATCTTTTTTCGTGACGGTTTTTTTATTACAGCTTTATCCGTGATGAGCGCTGTTATAAAACCCGCCGGGGTGACATCAAAGGCGGGATTGTAGACCTTTGCGTTTTTGGGGGTGATTATTTTCCCGCGAAGCCTTCTTATTTCCTCGGCATCTCTTTGTTCGATGGGTATTTCGGCACCGGTTTTTATGGTCAAATCGAAGGTGCTCACCGGTGCGGCGATATAGAAGGCAATATTATGTTGCCTGGCGAGGATACTGAGGCTGTAGGTTCCGATCTTGTTTGCGGTGTCACCATTTGCCGCGATTCTGTCCGCGCCCGTTATGACGGCGTTGATTTTGCCCTGTTTCATCAGCCAGCCTGCCATATTATCGCATATCACTATTGTTTTTATGCCGGCCTGTTTTAATTCCCACGCAGTTAATCGGGCGCCCTGTAGTAAAGGCCTGGTCTCATCGACGTAGACGGTGAATCTTTTACCCTTCTTTTGTGCCTGATACAAAACAGACAGCGCTGTACCTTCTCCGGCAGTCGCGAGGGCACCGGCGTTGCAGTGCGTTAGGATACCATCTCCGTTTTTTATAAATTTTTGGCCATTTTCGCCGATACGTCGGCACATATCGACGTCTTCCTGATATATGTCGTTGGCTTCTTTGAAGATAATTTTTTTAAGTTGTTGAATGTTTGCTTTTGGATTTTTGGTGATGAAGTTCCTTACCTTTTTTTCTATTCTTTCCAGTGCCCAGAACAGATTCACTGCGGTTGGTCGTGCTGAAGCGAGGTATTTGCACTGTTTGCTTAGCTGTGAGAATGCTTTTTGAAGTTTAGTATTTTTACCTGCTTTTTTCAGTGACAGGACGGCTGCGTAAGCGGCGGCGACTCCTATGGCTGGTGCTCCGCGGACGGCAAGACTTTTAATCGCTTTGTAAACACTATCGACGCTCGTACATTTTAGCTTTATCAGCCGGCCGGGCAGTTTCCTCTGGTCGATAATCTCCAGAAAGCCATTGCTGTCACCTTTCCATTTCAGTGCAGAGGTAATCATAAATTTTAACCCGATAGCTTATAAGCCGTTTAACTTTGTTTTCAGGTATTTAGCAGTATAACTTTTTTTATTTTTTATAATTTCCTCGGGTGCTCCTGTGATAACGACTCGTCCGCCGGCATCGCCGCCTTCGGGGCCGAGGTCTATTATATAGTCTGCAATTTTGATAACGTCAAGATTATGTTCGATTACGATGACGGTGTTGCCCATATCGGTCAGCCGCTGAAGCACGTTTAAAAGGTTATGGATGTCGGCAAAGTGCAAACCGGTGGTTGGCTCGTCGAGTATGTAAAGGGTATGTCCTGTTGCGGCTTTTCCGAGTTCGGCGGCGAGTTTTACTCTTTGTGCTTCTCCGCCCGACAGAGTTGTAGAGGCCTGTCCGAGCTGCATATATCCCAGCCCGACGTCGTTTAGTGTTCTTAGCAGCCGTACTATTGTCGGGAAGTTCTGGAAGAATTTTAGTGCTTCGTCTATTCTCATATCGAGTATGTCTGCGATATTTTTGCCCTTGTAGGTGACCTGCAGTGTCTCGAGATTATATCTTTTTCCCTTACACTGCTGGCAGGTGACATAAACGTCGGGCAAAAAGTGCATTTCGATTTTTATGGTGCCCTGTCCCCTGCAGTGCTCACAGCGGCCGCCTTTGACGTTGAAGCTGAACCTGCCTGCTTTGTAACCGCGGATTTTAGCTTCTCTTGTCATGGAAAACAATTTTCTAATCAAATCAAATACGCCGGTGTAGGTCGCCGGGTTGCTTCTGGGTGTCTTTCCGATGGGTGACTGGTTGATTTCAATTACCTTGTCGATATTGGAGGCTCCGGTGATTGTTTTGTGCTTGCCGGGTTTTTCCCGAGATTCATACAGCCGACGTTTCAGAGCTCTTAGCAGAACCTGATTAACCAGAGTGCTTTTGCCCGAGCCGGAGACACCGGTGACACAGATAAATACGCTGAGCGGAAATTTGACGTCGATACTTTTGAGATTATTTTCTGCGGCGGCTTTTACTTCTATGTATCTTTTCAAATCAGGCTTTCGTCTTTGAGAAGGCAGCTCGATTTTTTGTTTGCCACTTAGATATTGGCCGGTCAGCGATTTCCTGCAGGAATTGATTTTTTTGTAGTTTCCCTGAACGACTATTTCCCCGCCGTGGGCGCCTGCAGCCGGGCCAATGTCGATAATATGGTCGGCGCTTTTTATGATGTCCTCATCGTGTTCGACGACAATAACGGTGTTTCCGATTCTTGTCAGCCGCCGAAGGATGCCGAGCAGTCTCTCGTTGTCTCGTTTATGCAGCCCGATGGTAGGCTCATCGAGTACATAGCAGACTCCTACCAGGCCGTTGCCGACCTGTGTGGCTAATCGGATTCTCTGTGCTTCGCCGCCGGCGAGGGTGCTGCTTCTTCTGTCAAGCGTTAAATAGCCAAGGCCGACATCGACCATAAATTTTAGTCTGGCTTTTATCTCCTTTAATATTTGTGCCGCGATTATCGTTCTTTCACTATCGAGCCGGAGCTTGTTAAAGAAAATCTGTGCCTGCTCGATACTCATTGCAGTTAATTGATGAATATTTTTATTGCCTACTATTACTGCGACAGCCTCCGGCCTGAGTCTCGCTCCACCGCAGCTTCTGCAGCTTTGTTCCGAAAGATAGCTGTGCAGCCTGGCCTTGACAAACTCACTTGTGGTTGTTTTCCACCGTCGCGTAAGATTTGGTATAACACCTTCGAATGAAAACCCGTATTTTCTTCTGTCGGCAGCCGTTGTTCCGTACATCAGGATTCGTCTTATTTCCTGTGGAATTCGTTCGAAGGGTATTGTTTTGCTGATGCCGACGTATTTGCAGAATTTCTTTATCAGCCGGTTATAGAAGATATTCATTCTTTTACCGCCTTTTCTCCAGGCGCCGATTGCGCCATTTTCAAGTGAGACGGTTTTATCCGGCACAATGAAATCGACGTCAAATTCGAGTATTGTCCCCAGTCCGTCGCAGCTTTTGCACGCACCGTACGGACTGTTGAAGCTGAACAGCCGCGGCGACATCTCTTCAAGACAGGCCTGCGGGTGCTCGGGACAGGCAAACTTTTCACTGTAGATGATTTCTTGCCAGGATGATTCGATGTTGTTTTCCGTTTTGCTTTTTTGCTCATCCGGTGTTTGTATCAGCGCCAGCAGGATACCGTCAGCCAGTTTCAGGGCCGTCTCGACCGAATCTGCGAGCCTGACGCTCTGGCTTTGTTTGTCGCTCTTTATAATCAGTCTGTCCACGACGGCGGCAATGTCGTGTTTTTTATTTTTGTTCAGAAGCGGGACATTTTTGACATCATAAATTTTTCCGTCAACACGCACACGTACAAAGCCTTCACGCTGAATGTTTGCGAGGATTTCTTTATGTTCCCCTTTTTTCCCGCGGACAAGAGGGGCACATATCTGGATTTTTGTACCTTCCGGCCGGCGGAGCAGCGACTCTACTATCTGCGATGGATGCTGGCTTGTAATTTCTTTTCCGCAAACCCAGCAGTGCGGCTGGCCTGTGCGCGCAAAGAGCAGCCGGAAGTAGTCATAGATTTCTGTTGTCGTTGCAACAGTTGAGCGCGGGTTGGAGCCCGCACCGCGCTGCTCGATAGCGATAGTAGGCGGCAGGCCGGTAATATTGCCGACAGCCGGTTTCTGCATCTGTTCGAGAAACTGGCGGGCATAAGCACTCAGTGATTCGACGTATTTTCTTCTGCCCTCGGCGTAAATCGTATCGAAAGCCAGCGAGCTTTTGCCTGAGCCGCTTATGCCTGTGATTACGACTAATTTATCACGCGGTATGCTCAAATTAATGTTCTTGAGGTTGTGCTCGGCTGCGCCCGTGATCTGAATGGATTTTTCCGCTTGTTTAGCCATATGCGTTTTAACCAGCCAATGTACCGCTTATATAAATTTATATAATAACCCAAACTTTCCATTGTACCAAAATCCCATAGAAAGGTAAAGGCTGCGAAATTTTAGTTTTATTTATTGTGTTCGCTGGTTATATTTTTTATGGATTGCTACAATCAAGGCCGCAGAATGACTTGTCGGCAGGACTGCAATGCGTACAAAAAATTTACATAGCTGGGATTTGAATTACAAACAGGCGGTTGACCTGCAGAACCGACTTGCCGGCAGGGTCCGCTTTGTATCGCTCAGGAAAAAGCCCAAAATTGTTGCAGGCCTCGATTGCGCCTTCAGCAGGGACGGCCGAAAGATTTTTGCAGTGGCTGTGGTTTTGAAACTCGGCACTTTTGAAATTATCGAGACAAAAAGCGCTGTGCGTAAAGTAACTTTCCCGTATATACCGGGTCTGCTTTCATTTAGAGAAGCCCCGGTTTGTATTGCCGCAGTGAACAAATTAAAAACTGAGCCTGACCTTTTTATTATTGACGGCCAGGGCATAGCACATCCCCGTCGCCTTGGCCTGGCAGCGCATCTCGGCCTGTTTTTCGATAAACCGACTGTCGGCTGTGCAAAAAGCAGACTTACAGGCAGCTTCAAGGGACCCGCTGTTCAAAAGGGATGTTATAGCTTGTTGACCCATAAGGGACAGACTATCGGAGCAGTGGTAAGAACAAGAAAGAATGTCAAACCGGTCTTTGTTTCAGTCGGGAATAAATGCACGCTGGAAGATGCCATCGATGTCACACTGGCCTGCATGACTAAGTATAGACTGCCTGAGCCGACACGACTTGCACATCAGCTCGTAAGCAAATTGAAATTAAAAAGCTAATTCACGCGTTTTGCTGATTTTATTACGACAGGCTCGACAGGGACATTTTCCATCCCGTTTAGAGTAGTCGTTTTCGCATTTGCTATTTTGTCAACTACGTCAAGTCCTTCAATGACCTTTCCAAATACAGCATAGCCGGGATTGCGTCCTTCGACAAAGTTAAGGTGATTGTTATCAGCCTGGTTTATGAAAAACTGGCTTGTCGCACTGTTGGGATTATTCGTTCTGGCCATTGCTATCGTCCCGCGGTTGTTTTTTAAGCCGTTGGATGCTTCGTTGACGATGGGCGAATGTGGCGGTTTTCGCAGCATATCCGCGGCGAAACCACCGCCCTGAATCATAAAATTATTTATAACGCGGTGGAATATCGTCCCGTCATAAAAGCCCTCTTCGGCATATTTGAGAAAGTTTGATACGGTTACCGGTGCTTTTTCTTCGTCAAGCTCAATGACAATATCGCCCATACTTGTCTTAAGTTCCACCTTTGCAGGTCCTTTTATTGTTTCATTTTGTGTTTCAGTCATAGTTTTTCCTTCAGTTCTTGTTTCCACAGCTTTGTCATTTGCCTTATCGCAGCCCGGTATCAAAATCACCAAAGAAACAAAGAGGACGATTATAACTTTGAGTATCATAAAACTCCTAAATAGAATTTCCAAATAAGCCGTTTATTATTTTTTAATCGTTCGATTGCCGAAATATAAATGGTATTTTTACTCCCATTTGTGCTCGCCTAAGGATTTCAGTATCATTTCCGCACACTGCATAGCTGCCAGGGCTTCTTCAGCGCTTACCTCCGGTACGGCTGTTCTGTCTGCTACGGCTTTTAGGAAAGAATCCTGCTCGGTGCGCAGCGGCTCTTTGTCGTCGATGTCGAGCTTTTCAATCTTCAATAGAGAAGTCCAGTCGGTCTTGAGCAGGCCGAATTTGCCTTTCTTCTTAAGCTCTCTGATTTTTTCGACCACATTGATATTTCGAGCGGCCCTGATAATGGTGCCTGTTTTCTTGAAATAGTCCAGACTTAAATACGCCTGTTTGCTGAATACTCTTACCTTCCTTTCGGTTTTCAGTGCCAGTCTTGAAGCGGTGATGTTTGCGATGCAGCCGCTCTCGAAAACAATGCGCGCGTTGCATATGTCCTCAGCTTCATCAATTACGTTAACGCCGACCGCAGTGACTTCTTTGACTTTGCTTCTCGCCAGCGAGAGAATTATATCTATATCGTGAATCATCACGTCGAGCACGACACCGACGTCGGTCGAACGAAATGGATATGGGCTGATGCGGACAGACTCAATGAATTTAGGCTCAATATCGAGCCGCTTTATTGCCTGCACAACCGGGTTGCAGCGTTCCGAATGTCCGACTGCGACCACGCAGTTTTTTTCTTTTGCGAGTTCGACGATTTTTTCGCCTTCTTCCACGCTCGCAGCGAGCGGTTTTTCTATCAGAACCGGTATTGAGTTTTCGATAAATATCTTTGCCAGCTCAAAATGCGTTATTGTGGGTGTTGCTATGGTTACGGCGTCGACCTTATCTAAAATATCGGCAGGCTCTTTTAAAGCTGAGCATTTATATTTTTTAGCAAGTTTTTTAGCCTTTTTGTAATCGGTATCAATTATTGCAGTTAATTCGCTTTGTGCCAGGGTTGCGTAAACTTTTGCGTGAATCTGTCCCATTTTGCCCGCGCCTATGACGGCGGTACGTAATTTATCCATAGTATCTTTCTATTATTAAAAGGATTTGCTCTTTTTAATCTCTGAACAATTCTAGATATCTGCCGAAACGGTGCTTGCTGCTTTTTATGATGGCATCGACCATTGCCCGGACATTTTCGTCGAGCCTGTCCTCAGCGGCGAGCTCCCTGGCGTTTTCCAGCAGAGGCCTGCCGTTTCGGTATAGTTTTTTGTAGGCGTCGCAGATGTTTTCCTGCTCCTGTTCACTCAGTCCTGCCCTTTTCAGGCCGCGTTTGTTGATGCCTCGCACAAGTGGTGGATAGTGTCCGCTGACGATAACAAAAGGCGGAATGTCGTGGTTAATACCAGCCAGTCCTGCTGCGTAGCACCATTTCCCGATAGTGATAAACTGATGGAGCAATACCATCCCGCTGAACCAGACGCCGGTCTCAATCTTGCAATGGCCGCTTATCTGAGAAAAATTACTCAGCACAAGGTTATCTTCGAGCACACAATCGTGTCCGATATGCACGCCGACCATAATTAAGCTGTTATTTCCTATTTTTGTGGATTTGTCTGCGTGCATACTTGGGTGGATTGTTACCTGCTCACGTATGGTGTTTCCGTCACCGATGATGATTCTGCCGAAACTGTCATTTGGATTTGAGCCGAGGACCTGTGGCGGGCCTCCAAGCGAGCAGTTGGGGTGCAAGTGATTGTTTTTGCCGATACTGACGTTTTTGCCGATGTAAACATTTGCTATAAGAACACTGTCAGAGCCGATTGAAGAGCCGCTTTCGATAACACAGTTTGGGCCGATTTTAACACCTTCGGCGAGTTGTACGTCACTTGCTACTGCTGTACTCGGATGTACTATGATTTTCCGTTCAGCTTTTCTGTTTTCCACCAGACTATTTTTCTCCTTGTTTTGGGATTGGCAAATTTTTCATAATTTTTCGTTGTCAACAAGCATAAATTTAATCTCTGCTTCGGCGACAAGTACGTTGCCGACCATAGCCCTGCATTTGCATTGAGCGGTTCTTTTTCTTGACCGCAGAGTTTCTGCTGTCAGGATAAGCTGGTCGCCGGGGACAACGGCCCTTCTCAGTTTTACACTGTCCATACCGAGTATAACAGCAAGTTTTCCGGTATGTTCGAGGGTCTGAGCAAATAGTAAGCCGGATACCTGAGCCATTGCTTCGACGATTAGCACACCCGGCATAATAGGAGTGCCCGGAAAGTGCCCCTGGAAGAACTGCTCGTTGAAGCTGACGTTTTTTATTGCTTTTATACGCTTATCGCCTTCGATTTCGACCACTTTGTCGACGAGAAGAAATGGAAATCTGTGAGGCAGAATTTTTGCGATTTGCCGAATATCAAGGATTGTTTCGGTTCCGGTTTTTTGAATTCGTTCTGCTGCTTCAGCCGCTTCAAACAATTTTTTTACGAGCCGTTGATTAAGGGAATGTCCGCTTTTGTAGGCTACTATTCTTCCCTTCAGAGCTCTTCCGACGAGGGCGAGGTCGCCGAGCAAATCGACTATTTTGTGTCTGACGCATTCGTTCGGAAAGTTGAAGCTGTTTTTGATAGGCCCGTCTGAGCTTATTACAAGGATATCCTTCGGGCCGAGATGTGTACCCATTCCCTTGGCCTGAAATTGTTTCGCTTCGGCCTCAAGCAGGAAGGTCCGGGCAGGAGCCAGGTTTTTTTCGAAACCCTCCGGTGTGATTCGGCAGGAAAAAATTTGTCTGCCGATACCGGTATGGCCGCTGTAATCAAGGTCGTAGGTGATGTTCAAGCCGTCATCGGCGTACGGCAGTGCGTATATTGAAGCATCGCCGTCGTTTATCGAGACAAGCTCACTGATAGTGAATTCCTTTCGATTTGCCGGCTGCTCGTTCAGACCTGCCTTTTTTAGCACCTTGTAATATTCCTCACTGCTGCAGGTAGGGTCAGGCATCTCCGGGCCGTCGACTTCCACAATCAGATTATCAATCTCGAGCGCGTTTATAGCTGCCATACAGTGTTCTACCGTATCGATAGAAACTGAGCCTTTTTTTATAGTGGTGCGCCTGTTTTGTTCGGCGATATTTGTTGCTATGGCTTTAACCTGCACCGGCTGGGGCAGGTCCGTGCGTATAAAGACTATTCCGGAATCCTCCGGGCCCGGACGGAAAACAACCTTTGCATCCTGGCTGCAGAAAAGGCCTTTACCGGAGAGCTTTGCTTCAGTCTTTATCGTTTTTTGATGCTTCAAGTTTATCCACCCTCTTGCCAAGTTGCCTTAACAGTTCTGGCAGACGTTTAGTTAAACTCATAATTTTTAAGGCATTTCTTATTTCTGTTGCCGGTGAACCTAAGACTTTCTGGCCTGCTGATATATTTTGCATAACGCCGGACTGAGCACCAATCATAGCGCCGTCTCCGATTTCGACATTATCTACCAGCCCGGCCTGTCCGCCAAATACCACACCGTTACCAATCTTACAACTGCCTGCGATGCCGACCTGTGCGACAATCAGGCAGCACTTGCCGATTTTTACGTTGTGAGCGATTTGCACAAGGTTGTCAATTTTTGTTCCTGCGCCGATTATAGTATTATCAAATTTTGCCCTGTCAACGCAGCAATTTGCTCCGATTTCGACGCAATCTTCGATCACAACGCCGCCGTTATGTGGCATCAGTTTGTGTTCGCCGTTGATAAAAGCATAACCGAAACCTGTTGAACCTATCGTTGTATTTGCCTGAATGACGACATTGTTGCCTATTGTACAATTATAATAGATAACGACATTGCCGTCGATTCGGCAGTTTTTACCGACCTTTGAGTTTTGTCCTATCTTGCAGCCGGCAGCGATTATCGTGTTTTCACCGATTTTCGCACCGCTGTCGATAAACACACCCGGCCCAATAGAAACATCAGGGCCGATTTGTACATCCTCTGCTATTGTAGCAGAAGGGTCGATACCTTTAGCGAGACTCTTTAATTTTGGAGCAAAAATGTTGAGGCTTTTTATTAAAGCGCCATTAACATCTTTAACAATCAATTGGGCAATGTCGGCACCTTCGATGCGTTTCTGGACAATGGCAGCTGCAGCATTTGAGCCGGCGAGTTTTGCTATATGTGCGCTGTTGGTGGCAAATGTAACGTCGCTTTGCCCTGCGGACTCTATGGGTGCTACCGCACTGATATTTTTTTTACCATCGCCTGCCAGCTCAGCGCCGAGCTCTTCGGCTAATTGTGAAATCGTCAATTCCATTACAGCTTCTCGTAAGATAAATGGATTCGTATTATTTCAGCATTAATTGTCACCCATTGCATCCACACGAGCCATAACTTCATTTGTTATATCGATGCAGCCGTCGCTGTATAGCAGCTTATTTGTTCTGATTGCGAGCATAAGCTCGTTGGCGCTATTGACGGGAAACTCCGGTTCATCTTTCTCGAAGACAATATCCAGCTCCATTTGTTTTGCCACTTCAGTTGTTTGCAGCAGGGTATCCTTATAAATCTGTTCAGTCCACTGCTGGTCTTTTGTTGCGAGCTTCTGTTCGTAATAGTCCTGTTTCAGCGGCAGTATTACTCTTTTCTGGGCCAGCTCTTTTGCCAGTTCAAGGAAATCTTCTGTGCCTCTTTTTCTTGTTTCAAGGCCGGCCTCGGCTGCCTTGATTTCTGCACTTAGCTGCTGAAGCTCCTGGACGATTTGTTCCTGCTCGAGTTCTGCTTGTTTCCTGTATTTTTCATTTCTTTTGCAGTCCCGAAAGATTTTACGCATGCTGACTATTCCGATTTTCCGAACTACTTTTTCTTCTTTGCTTGATTTCGCCTCGCCGCTTTTGTAGCCGATAAACAAAACGATTGCACCTATCAAACAGCTCAAAACAAGTAACTTAACCTTCATAAATGACCCTTTCCTGATTTTTGTTTCGGATTGGATTTAATTTACGCATTTCCACTTATATGTATCTAAAGCAACTAAAATAGCCTGCCGATTGAGAAACTAAATACCTGCGTTTCATCGTCGCCATCTTTCAAAAGTGGTGTGGCAAGTTCAAACCTCATCGGTACCGGGCCGAACCACTGGGGAATTAATATCTGTATTCCCGTACCAGCTGAAGC
>Ga0315547_1001801_pt1 | contig 15926 bp, 11 predicted proteins | sample SalMarSW160240MG_2_FD_202542 | JGI IMG/M metagenome (GOLD analysis project Ga0315547, IMG submission 202542) | Salt marsh sediment microbial communities from the Plum Island Ecosystem LTER, Massachusetts, United States - Salt Marsh Sediment SW1601-240 ... | reverse complement strand
ACTACCCTTCGTTCCTCCTGGTATTTAAGTGGATCAATAGATGGACCCTCCTCCTCTGAACCTACAGGAACCAGCTCATATATAGCCGTTACGGTGTGCCCTGCACCCATTTCACCGGCATCCTTCCCATCATCATTAAAATCTTCATCGTTAAGCAAGCGGTTTTCATAACCTATTAACCTGTAAGATTTTATTATTGCAGGATTAAATTCAATCTGGAACTTTACATCTTTTGCAATTGTACACATTGTTCCGCCAAACTCACTAACCAGTACCTTCCTTGCTTCCCGGATATTATCTATATAGGCGTAATTACCATTCCCTTTATCGGCTATTATTTCCATCTTGTCATCTTTGTAATTGCCCATTCCAAATCCCAGAACAGTCATAAATACTCCTTCGTTGCGTTTATTCTCAATAAGCCTCTCCATCTCGGCATTGCTTGATATACCAATATTGAAGTCACCATCTGTTGCAAGTATTATCCTGTTATTGCCCTCTTCCATGAAGTTTTCAGAGGCAAGTTTATATGCCAGTTGCAGACCTTCGCCCCCTGCTGTTGATCCTCCTGCATTCAGGCGGTCAATAGCCTGAAGTATTTCTTCTTTTATATTACCCGGGGTAGGTTCCAGTATAACACCTGCTGCACCGGCATATACAACAATAGATACCCTGTCTTCGGCCCTGAGCTCATTTACCAGCAGGCGGAAAGCTGATTTCAGCAAAGGAAGCTTGTTCGGGCTATTCATTGAACCTGATACATCTAAAAGGAATACCAGGTTTGAAGCAGGTAAACTTTCCTTGTCGATACTTTTACCCTTTAGCCCTATATGCATCAGGTAGTGACTGTCATCCCAGGGGCATTCAGCTATCTCGGTATAAACTGCGAAAGGATGATCATTACGTGGTTCCGGATAATCATAATTAAAATAGTTGATCATTTCCTCAATCCTTACAGCATCTACAGGAGGTCTCTGCCCCTGGTTAATGAACCTTCGGATATTGGAATATGAGGCACGGTCGACATCTATTGAGAATGTTGAAAGAGGATTATTAAGCACACTTTTATAACCGTTTTCATGTATGGTACTGTATCCTTCGGTGTTGAAGTTATTATTGTACCAGCCTGACTGGTTGTATGCTGCCACACCACCTGTCACCTGGTAAGAAGCTGATGTTTTTTTCTGCCTGCCTGGCATATCCGGAAGCAACGGCCGGGTTTTGTCTGCTATGACATATTCCGTTTCGGCAGCGATGATTTCTATCTCTGGTTGAACAGCCTGCATAGTAATATTTATAACCCTGCGGTTACCAATTTTTTCCTCCACTGTTTTATATCCTTTAAGTGAGAAAACAAGATAACCTTCATTTTCAGCTACCCTGATAGAATAATAACCATTTATATCAGTCAGGATATTTGTTTTGCTATTCTTAAGATTTACAGAAACACCCGCTAAGGGCTGACCACTCTCGTCAGTTACCATACCGGTAATGATGCCTGATCCGCTAAATCCCAGTGTTAGACATGAGAGGACCAATATTGCGATAATTGATGTTATTGTTTTCATGATTTGATATTTTTTGATTAAACTTCTGTAATCATGATGCCTGCTTAAAAGGGATTCCATAAAATAACTTTAATTATTTTTTCGTAATATTGAATATAATTATGTTTTTAGAGTCCTAAGATATTTGTATTCATGGCATTAGGCCTGCAGGGAAAAAAGAATGAAAACCGTAGTGATGGACAATTGATCGATGATTACCTGTCATCAGGCAAGCTCGATGCAGTGGGCATCTTATATGGCAGGTATATGGATCTGGTATATGGTGTATGCCTGAAGTATTTCAAAAACAAAGAGCAATCGCAGGATGCCGTAATGGAAATATTTGAAAAACTGGTTACTGAACTGGGAAGACATAAGGTGGAGAATTTCAGAAGCTGGCTGTATGTTCTTACAAAGAACTACTGCCTGATGGAATTGCGGTCATCAAAAAAAGATATTAATAAAGTAATTAATATTGAAGATCACGAATACCTCTTTATGGAAAATGACTTCGAAATGCATCCTGTAGATAAAAGTGATATTAATAATAATGAAATACTTGAGAAATGTATTGAGGCACTGAAGGAAGATCAGAGGAATTGTATCAGGTTGTTTTATTATGACAATAAATGTTACAGGGAAATTGCTGATCTAATGAAGATGGATGAGAAAAAGGTTAAATCTCATCTGCAAAATGCAAAAAGGAACCTGAAGATATGTATGGAAGAGAATTATGAAGAAGAATAAGAGAAATATTAGTAGTCAGACTGAAGAGATTATCCGATACCTGGAGGATAAGATGACGCCGGCTGAAAGGAATGCTTTCGAAAGGAAGCTCCAGTCTGATCCCTTCCTTGCTGAGGCAGTGGAGGGTTATTCTCTTATTGATACAGGCAGGGTTGGTAATGATATAGAAGAATTGAAGGGAAGGATCAGGGCTCGCACACATGGAAAGAGTACCTTATTATACCGGGTGGCTGCAGCAGTGATTGTTTTAATAGGGATTTCATCAGTTTTGCTTGTCAAGAATCTCAGGCAGCCCGATCTTAAGATGGCAGAAGGCAGGGGTATAGAAGTACGGGAAACACCACAGATGCATGTTCCTGAACCTGAGAAAGCAAAACCATTAACATCAGAAGATCTTGATATTGGTAAGCAGGAGCTCAAGGAATTACCTGAAGAAAAAGTAATGACTGAGCTTTATGATCTGGTTGCTGATTCGGCAGTTGAAGATGCAGTAATGATGGCTGAAGCAGAAGTGGAAAAAGGTGAGAAAGCTGAAGCTATGGCAGATGCAGCAATTGAGGAAATACCTGAAAAAGGGAAAGAAATTGAGGCAACTGAGCGTATTGCAGGTGTGACAGCCAGGCCGGAAACAATGAAGAAAGCAGTAAGGATGAACGAGGTTGTTGCTTTGCAGGTTGCAGCATTCAATCTATCAAGAGATGCACAGCCGGTAGCAGGTGAGGAGGAATACCTAAAATACCTTGAAGAAAAACAGGTTTACCCTGTTGGATATGAAGATGCAGGCAGGGTTGTCGTCAGGCTTGAACTGATTGTTGAAGACGATGGAACCATAGGAGAAATAAAGATCACAAAAAGCCCCGAAAAAGTATTCTCTGATGAAGCCATGCGACTGGTAAAAGAAGGCCCTGCATGGCTGCCCGCCTTAAAGGAGGGCCAGGCGGTCAGGGATACCATAGACCTGGAAATTATATTTAAATAGACTTACCCTTCATTTATCAACTTCCTGAAATCACTCAGGAGAATCTCAAACTCAAATCCATAAACCTGTTTAAAAACCCTGTCATGATCATGTTCTTCTATAAGGGTTTTTATATAATCCAGGAATTTTTCTTTACCATAATTCTCAATCATATAATCAACTATACATGCAAATTCAGAATAGATGAAGTTTATTCTGTCAGGAACGTCAAGCCTGATATTATCTTCTTTTCTTGACTTGTAAGCAGCAGGTGGCATGAAGTTACCCCGGGCTATTAAAGAATATGTTTCATTTTTATCAGGATAGGAAGATGTACCCATTTGATTACTGCTATACATAGCAAGCCCCTCAAGCAACCAGGCAGGGAATTTCATTGCACCCAGAAATCCTGTATGTTGAAAAATAAGGCTATGAGATAGCTCATGTCTGAGATAAATCTCAAGAGAGATCTTTCCTTCCATTGCCTCTGACATAGCCCATGGGGTAATAAATATCCTGCTGTTGGGGAAGGTACAGAACCTGGCTTTTGAAGGGGAATGTTTGATATAGCTGATGCTGTCACGAAATAGAAACAACTCTGGCTTACCTTTAAATTCAAGCTCATGGAATTTTTCCACACCGGTAATCAATGTATCAACCCCGGTAATGCCTTGAAATTCGGATCCTTTCTGGTAGTATATTATAATATTTTCCAGCTCATTCTTTTCAAAACCCGGTAACAGGTGTGAATAGGGTAACAGTTTACCGAAAAGAAATAACCAGGCAATAAATATCACCATAGCCAGGGATATTAAGGGAATAAATATCCGTTTATATTTATTTTTTGCTGACATTATTCCCGAGTATTGTCCAGAAATCAGGTGCTTCGGTGCCAAGCCTCCATACAGATATACCCCTGAGCTTATATTTTTTCAGAATATCAAGTTTGGGTTTCAGGGACATACCGTCTTCAATAAAGATATATTCAAACGCGCCTCCGCTTTCCCATAGAGCATAATTACACCCGGCCTGGTCGTGCCACTGTATACTTGCATCGTTCTGTCCGAGTAAATGTTCAACCATGCTGTATCCTACCTGGCGACCGTTCTGAAAACCGCCCCTGGATTCGGAATAATCGGCATACCAGTGGACAGAGTAATTTGGTATCCCCAGTGATAATTTTTCAGGAGCCACTCCTTCGTCGAGGAGGTATTTAACAACCTCTTCCATCCAGCGTGGCCCTGCTACGGGTCCCGGTGGTGTGCGACGTGTATGCTGGTCGTACGTCATTATGGATATAAAATCACCTATCTCCGACAGTTCTTTTGCTGCATAACCGGCCCGCCAGTTTTCGTACAGGTAAAGCTGGTATTCTGACGGTCCGCCAACATTTTCCAGTATATGAACCATGGCTGCCGATAATTGCAGATTATTTTTATGCATGGCTTCAGCTGCCTCCCTGAAATATAGTGTAAAATTATCCCTGTCAGAGATATGCAGGCCCTCAAGGTCGAACTGCCAGCCGCAAAGGTTGAAGCGTTCAGCATATTCAAGCATCATGTCTATTGATCGTTTGCGTGCAACCGGATCGCTGATTATTTCATGCAGTAATTTCTGGTCAAAACCTTTGTTAACTATCAGGGGCATCACCTTTATGTTTTTTGCTTTTGCTATCTCCACGACACGCCTGTCAACTGATCCGTAGACCACACCTTCAGTGCTGATATTGAATGTCTGGGGGCAGATTATGGAAATCTGGTCAGCGTTCTCCATAAAACTCCGGAATGAATCCGGGTTGTCAACCATATAGAACAGGTTATCGGATTTTATCTGTGAATATGCAATTACCAAAGTAAACAAGAAAACAGCGGTAAAAATGGATTTTTTCATAATAATCAGTTTTTATCCTCAATTCCTCTTTAATGGTAAATGTAATAATATTTGCGTTACGCAGGTAGAGACGCGATGAATCGCGTCTCTACATTATGTTTCAATATATTATATATCTCCCTGCTCCCTGCTTTACTGAACTACATTAGCCTTTCCTTTCAGTATAAACCTGTTATACAGTAGCAGGAACAGGCTGGCGGCTACGGCAATACCTGTAAACAAAAACCATACATTGGATGGGTGATAAGTATCCCACAGGTATTGCGTAAGCTGTGTCCCATCCATGCCGAACAATTCCTGTGCCCTTTCAAAATACTGTGTCTGCGTAAACTGGTCTGATATGGACTGTATGGTATAACCCTTTTGCTCTATGGCCCTGCCCAGCAGATAATACTTATCGGCCAGCACTTCGAAAGGCCTGCCCGATACCCATCCGGCAAGGAAATGCCCTATAGCTATTGCCAGGAAAACAGTCCCCATGTAAAGCGCTTTCTTGTCAGGGGGTGCTATACGCCCGACATATTCATTGAATTTTGGAGATGATGCCATTTCACCTATACTGAAAATAAGCAGGCCTATAATCATTATCCAGGGATTTTGAGTCAGGAACATAAGCAACAGGCCGCCACCCAGTATCATGATGCCTGTCATCATAGAATGAAGAGGCCGGTACCGCATACTTATTGAAGACACCCACATTTGAAGAACAATGATAAAAAATGCATCCATACTGGTGATTGTGGGAGCGGTAATTGTACCAGCAGCCAATCCCAGGAAGGCACTAAGCTTATCCATATCCACCCAGTGCTCAAGGAAAACGGGGAACGAGTAATAAAGCTGGTTGAAGGCTGTCCAGAACAAGCCCATTATCACAAGAAACAAAACATATTTCCAGTTCTTAAGTGTTATCCAGATATTTTTGAAGGCCAGCCCGATGTTTTTAAGAAATTTCACACCTGATGGTTCCCTGTATGGCTCTTTAAAGAAGAAGAAAACGAAAATATAGTTAACTGCTATTGTAACTATGGACATAAGGAAAACCAGGTTCCAGTCAATTTTATAAAGGAAACCGGCAATGAAAGGGCCGATGAATCCACCTACATTGACCATGACGTAGAATATGCCAAAACCTACAGAGGCAGTTTCGTCTGTTGTGGTCTTGGCTATCATTCCTGAGATTATCGGTTTAAAAAGGGCACCGGCAATGGCCAGGAATATATATGCAGCAAATACCAGTCCGTATGAATCAAATGTACCAACCATGAAGTACCCGGCAATATAAGCCGTAAAGGATAAAATCAGTACTTTCTTATATCCTATCCTGTCAGCTATGGCACCGGTTATAACAGGCAGGAAATAAAGCAGCATTGAACCTGTTCCTATAATTGCACCTTTCTGAACCTGGGTGAAGCCCAGTGCACCCGTGTCTTTTGAAAGAGTCAGGTACAGGGCAAAAGCATTATAGAAACCGTACCATGCCCACCTTTCAAATAATTCCATGATATTGGACACCCAGAAAACATGTGGGAATTTTTTCAGTACCTCGCCTAGCTTGCTCATATTAGGATGATTTTAAAAAGAATTAGTAAATATATAAGAAAGTCCCGAAAAAGCAGAGCTTTTCGAGGATCCTCGAATTTATAAATTCGGGATTGATAAGGTTGAGAAGGTTGAATAAGGTTATTAGAGAAAAAAGATACATAGCTGTTTTAGGGATGGCTTAATTTACCAGTTTGATAATCCCGGATGGCAGACTTAATTAATTGCACTGTTTTATTTTATTGTTTAAATTTGGTAATGCAATACACTATATATACTTGAATTAATCAAAGAAACAATATTTGAAAATTATCCAGGTCTAACTGATTTAACCGATAACAATACTGATAATAAGTGAATAAAAAAGTTAACCCCACCAGAGGCGGGGTTATAGGAATCAATCTCCTTCGGCATATAGCCTTATTGTGATAAGATTGAAAATTGTACCATAAATATACAAAATATTATTAAAATAACCAATCATGGAACAAATATTAGGACTTGATCTGGGAACAAACAGTATTGGATGGGCTGTTGTTGAACGCGAAAATAAGGAATTTAGACTCGTCAAAAAGGGAGTAAGAATATTCCAGGAAGGTGTAAAAATTGAGAAAGGAATTGAAAGTTCCAAAGCAGCTGAAAGGACTGAACATAGAAGTTCAAGACGACTTAAGTTCAGACGAAAGTTAAGAAAAATAGAAACTCTGAAAGTATTGTCAGAACATGGTTTTTGTCCCCGGCTCACACTGGAGCAATTAATTGACTGGAGGTATAAGAAAACATATCCAGCGAATATTGCATTTCGCGACTGGTTGCGTACTGATATTAATACAAGCAAGGATGAGAGGCAAAGACAAATTCGTAATCCTTATTATTACAGAAATCTGGCCGTTACATGCAAACTTAATCTGAATAGTGAAGAAGACAGATACAAAATCGGTCGTGCATTTTATCATATAGCTCAGCGGCGTGGTTTTATCAGTAACCGTCTGGAAGGCACAAAAGAAAGTGATGGTGCTGTTAAGGAATCAATATCAGAATTGAATGTGGCGAAGGGAGACAAAACACTCGGACAGTATTTCTATAGTAATTACTGTAATAATGAAAAAATACGTAATGTCTATACACACAGGGAGGAACACTATCTGCAAGAATTTAATACTATCTGTGAATATCAGAATATTCCGGGTGAAATTAAAGAAAAATTGTATAAAGCTATTTTCTATCAGAGACCATTAAAATCACAGAAAGGACTTATAGGTAAATGTGTATTTGAAGCAGATAAACAACGTTGTTCCGCCTCACATCCGAAGTTTGAGGAATACCGGATGCTATGTTTTATAAATAATATAAAGATTAAAACACCTAATGATGATAAACTTCGTTTCCTAAATGAGGATGAAAGGGGAAAAATAAAACCTCTTTTCTTTAGGAAGAGCAAGGAGGTGTTTGATTTTGAAGATATAGCCAAGGCTGTTTCCCCTAAAAAGCGATATAAGTTTTTCAAATCCCCTAATACAGAACCAGGTGACTTTCTTTTTAACTTTTCAATGAAAACTGCGGTAAGCGGGAATCCTGTTTCATCCCGGTTAAAGGAATTGTTCGGGGATAGTTTCATGGATGTCGAATTTGAATATACAAGGGAAAAAGATGGCAAGCAATCGGTAATTGATATAAATGATATCTGGCATGTGGTATACACTTTTGACTCAAGTGACAAACTAAAGGAATTCGGGGGGAAAAGATTGGGATTAAATGATGAGCAGGCCGAAAGCTTTGTTAAGATACATCCAAAACGTGAGTATTCATCCCTGAGTTTAAAAGCCATTAACAAAATATTGCCCTATCTGAGGGAAGGTCTGATATATTCACACGCAGTTTTCCTAGCGAATATGGAACAGATAATACCAGATTTTGTTTGGAATGACCCTCAAAACAAGAAAATTATAAGTGAGGGGATAAAAAGAATAATAGAGACACAGAATGAAGAAAAAATAATTATCGATGTCATCAACGGACTTATTAAAAATGCAAGAGATAAATCCTATGTCTGGAGTGATGAAGCGAAAGGAATATATAAAAAAGACCTTTTTGGGGAAATACGTAGTCAGCTAGGAGAGAAGAAGTATTCATCATTTTCTGTTGCAGAGAAACAGTACATAGAAAAGAATTCTTTAGGGTTGTTTGAAGAACAGATGAATAAAAACATGGGCAGGGGAGAATTTCTTCAGTCGAAGCGTATTGAGGACAGGGTAAAATCATTTCTTTCGGATAATTTTGATATAGATGATTCCCGTTTGCAATTATTATATCATCCCTCTGCAATTGAAGTCTATAAACCTCCTTACAGGGCTGAGGACGGTAAATATTACCTGGGAAGCCCTATGATTACTTCAGTCAGGAACCCAATGGCTATGAGGTCTCTCCATCAATTAAGAAAATTAATCAATGAGTTGATAAGAAATGAAATAATAGACAAAGACACGAAAATAAATATTGAAATGGCAAGGAACCTGATGAATTCAAATGAAAGAAAGGCTTATCAGGAATGGCAACGAGACAGGGAAAATTTACGAAAGACGTATTATAACAGAATTAAAGAATATTATGCGTACTCAGGATCCAATGCCGAACCATCCCAGGATGATATTTTAAAATACCAATTATGGGAAGAACAAAATCATAAATGCATATATACAGGAAAAGAAATCGCCGTAAGTCAATTCCTGGGAGCTAATCCATCTTATGACATTGAACATACTATTCCACGCAGCCAGTCCTTTGATAATTCCCAGGTGAATAAAACTTTATGCAATAATGTTTTTAACCGGGATATAAAAAAGAATAAAATTCCTTTTGAGTTAAAAAATCATGAGGAAATATTAGCACGTGTTGAGCATTGGAAGAATAAATACGAAGATCTTGAAAAGCAAATTCAGAATACTGTTAAACAGGCTCGGGGAAACATTGATAAACAAAAAAAAGACCGGATAATACAAAAACGACACAGATTAAGATTTGAAAGGTATTATTATTATAATAAGTACAGACGCTTTGTCATGGAGGATGTCCCAGAGGGTTTTAAAAACAGTCAGATAGTTGATACGGGTATTATCACTAAATATGCCAGGTTATATTTAAAGACTTTGTTCTCTAACGTTTATACTGTTAAAGGAAATACAGTTGCAGATTTCAGGGTATTATGGGGCCTAAACAAAGAGTATATAAAGAAAGAAAGAGTGAATCATATACATCATTGCATCGATGCCGTTACAATTGCATGCATTACAAAGGAGAGTTATGAAAACCTGGCCAAATTCTATCATGAATGGGAATACCTTGAAAAAGCGGGAATGGAAAGGAAACCAAAAGTAAACAAGCCATGGTCTACGTTTGTAGAGGATATAAAAGATCTTGAGAAAGAAGTGCTGGTTTCACATTATACACCTGATGTTTTTCCAAAACAAACTAAAAAGAAACTTAGGAAGAAAAGTATAGTTAAGAAAAACAAAGATGGTGTACCTATTTACCAGAGAGGGGATACCGTACGGGGTAGCCTGCATCAGGAAACTTTTTATGGAGCTATTGAGCAGGAAATACAGAATAAGGAAGGGGAAAAGGAAAAACAAATTAAGTATGTGGTTAGAAAACCTCTGGATGACCTTGATAACAACGGGATCGAAAAAATTGTTGATGACCGGGTGCGTAACATTATAATTAATGCAAGAAAAAAAGAGAAAGAATTGAGGGTAGATCTTGAAGATCTCAGAAAGCAAATGAACAATGCTGAAGAATATGAGGAACGAGACATTCAAAGGGAAATTGAGAAAATTGAAAATGATATAAAAAAGTTATACTGTTTGCCAAATAAAAACGGAAATCCTGTACCAATTAGAAAAGTAAGGGTTTATACACCTATGTTGACCAATCCTATACATCTGAAAGAGCACAGGGATAAATCAATGAAGAGACGTTATCCTCATAAGGAACAATATCATGTAGCTAACGATGGTAACTATATGATAGCTATCTATGAGGGAAAAAATGAAAAGGGCAAGACCAAAAGAGATTTTGAGATAGTAAACAACCTGGAAGCAGGCGAATACTTTAAGCTTTCCGTGCAAAGGGAATTTAAACCTAAGGGAGTTGGAAAGTACGAAGGGTTGATATCTGCATTAAAAGAAAATGAGGATATTCAGATGCCACTTAAGGGGATTCTTAAAATTGGGACCATGATTATTCTCTGGGAAGATAATCCAGAAGAGGTTTGGGAAATAGAGCAGGAAGAGATTTCTAAGAGGTTATATAAGGTAATAGGTTTGTCAAATCAAAGAATTAAAAGTAAAGCCGGTAAGATAAATGAATACGCCACGATAGTTTTAAGATTTCACCAGGAATCCAGGCCTTCTTCTGAGCTAAAGGTGCAGGATGGGGTATTCGTCAGGAATGAAGATTATAAAGCACAGAGAAAGCTAAATCACAACCAGTTTAATGCATTGATCGAAGGTCTTAATTTTGAAATAAGTACATTGGGAGAGATTAAAAGAATGGATTAAGTAAAATATTGTTCATGATAAAAAGAACACTGCTTTTTTCAAATCCATGCTATTTGTCAGTTAAAGACAGACAGTTACTAATAGACAGAGAAGAACAGGAGATGGTAAGAGTCCCTGTTGAGGATATTGGTTTTATAATAATTGAAAATCAGCAGATTAAAGTGTCCCTTCCATTGCTTGAGGAACTTGTTGACAATAATGTGGCAGTTATTTTCTGCAATAATAAGCATATGCCCCAGAGTATGCTGTTCCCGCTCGAAGGAAATCATCTCCAGGGCGAAATACACAGGAAACAGGTTAAAGCCAGTGAGCCACTTAAAAAGCAATTGTGGAAGCAGTGTGTTGAAACAAAAATAATCAATCAGGCTTTATTGCTCAAGCGATTGGGATTGAAACATAATGATCTCCTGACGATATCAGGATTAGTTAAAAGCGGTGATTCTACAGGCCGTGAGAGTTATGCTGCAAAAATATACTGGGGTAGGCTTTTGGGTGAGGACTTTGTAAGGGAAAGGTTTGGGATGCCTCCAAACAATATGTTGAACTATGGCTATATAGTATTAAGAGCAGCAGTTGCACGGGCTCTCACCGGGAGCGGTCTTTTGCCAACATTTGGTATTCATCATCACAACAGATATAATGCCTATGCCCTGGCGGATGATATCATGGAACCTTACCGCCCTTTTGTTGACGGTATTGTTTTCAGATTAAATGAAAAATACCCTGGTGTTCTGGATATTGACAAAGATATTAAAGCAGAACTATTAAGTGTTCTTACGGTTGATGTACGATTTAAAAGGGTTAGCAGACCTTTAATGGTAGGTTTATCCCAGACATCTACCTCGCTTGCAAAATGTTTTACAGGTGAAAAAAGAAGTATTGATTATCCGTTATTATACTGATGAGTAGGCTGCGGTTAAATGCATACAGGATAATGTGGGTTTTTGTTTTTTTTGATTTGCCGGTTATTACAAAGAAACAACGTAGAAAGGCCACGCAATTCAGGAAAGGATTGGAGAAAGACGGCTTCACAATGTTGCAGTATTCTGTTTATATCAGGCACTGTGCCAGCAGTGAAAGTGCTGATGTCCATATCAGGAGGATGAAAAGGGCTACACCTGAAGAAGGGCAGGTAAGTATATTAATGATAACAGACAAACAATACGGAAATATAATAAATATATGGGGTAAAAAACTGATGCCACTTCCTCCTGGGCCTAAACAACTTGAACTTTTTTAATTAATTTTGTAGTAAGTTCTTTGAAATATTGCATCAGACTTTAAAATATTTATGAATCAGACCACTTCCGGGTGAATTTAAATCATTTTTCCTTATAGAATATTGCCAGAAATCCTTACAGAATATGGGGCTCGGAGCCATCGGTTGTGGTTTGATTGAAAATTGAGATAAGATATAACTATCCTATTTTCAGGGTTTACGATGTTGCTGTTGTGGTTTGATTGAAAATTGAGATAAGATATAACAAGCGGTATTATCTGTTGAACGTGACAGAGTTGTGGTTTGATTGAAAATTGAGATAAGATATAACTAGTGACCATGTATCATGGAAGGCTCTTGGGTTGTGGTTTGATTGAAAATTGAGATAAGATATAACGAAAATGTCATATTAGCAACACCGGAAGTTGTTGTGGTTTGATTGAAAATTGAGATAAGATATAACCATTTTTCGAGAATATCAATCGTCTCGCTGTTGTGGTTTGATTGAAAATTGAGATAAGATATAACGTTCCCAGGTTTCAGCCTGTGCACCTGCATGTTGTGGTTTGATTGAAAATTGAGATAAGATATAACACCATTTCCTTTTGATGATGTGCCGCCGCCGTTGTGGTTTGATTGAAAATTGAGATAAGATATAACTAAAGGAATATTCATACCAGATATAGACAAGTTGTGGTTTGATTGAAAATTGAGATAAGATATAACTACCAGGTTTACGAGCATGTCTATTGTTGAGTTGTGGTTTGATTGAAAATTGAGATAAGATATAACCATTGACGGTATTTATTCTCGCCTCTATCAGTTGTGGTTTGATTGAAAATTGAGATAAGATATAACTTTTCTTGTTGTATCTTGTTCGCTCCATTCGTTGTGGTTTGATTGAAAATTGAGATAAGATATAACCAGCATTTTTATTTAATATCCCTTCCTGTGTTGTGGTTTGATTGAAAATTGAGATAAGATATAACTTATCACCAGTAATTAATGCGCTGCCATCAGTTGTGGTTTGATTGAAAATTGAGATAAGATATAACTAAAGGCTGGGAGCAAAGGGCAAACCGCTGTTGTGGTTTGATTGAAAATTGAGATAAGATATAACCGGGTCGTGTTTCGGTCCATCCTGCAGACAGTTGTGGTTTGATAGAAAATTGAGATAAGATATAACTGCTGATCCCGTTGAAGAAGCTGATAAGCCGTTGTGGTTTGATTGAAAATTGAGATAAGATATAACTCACGGTATTGGTTCCCGTAGTTGCCACACGTTGTGGTTTGATTGAAAATTGAGATAAGATATAACTTTTCTTGTTGTATCTTGTTCGCTCCATTCGTTGTGGTTTGATTGAAAATTGAGATAAGATATAACCAGCATTTTTATTTAATATCCCTTCCTGTGTTGTGGTTTGATTGAAAATTGAGATAAGATATAACTTATCACCAGTAATTAATGCGCTGCCATCAGTTGTGGTTTGATTGAAAATTGAGATAAGATATAACTAAAGGCTGGGAGCAAAGGGCAAACCGCTGTTGTGGTTTGATTGAAAATTGAGATAAGATATAACCGGGTCGTGTTTCGGTCCATCCTGCAGACAGTTGTGGTTTGATAGAAAATTGAGATAAGATATAACTGCTGATCCCGTTGAAGAAGCTGATAAGCCGTTGTGGTTTGATTGAAAATTGAGATAAGATATAACTCACGGTATTGGTTCCCGTAGTTGCCACACGTTGTGGTTTGATTGAAAATTGAGATGGCACTCAACCTTCAGTATCCTCATAAAAATACGCTTCTTTCCTGTCGGCATCATCCCAGGTGATGATCCTCTTGTCACGGTTGATCCAGTAAAAATTGATAAGGGCAAAATCGCCTGCGCACATTGTGGTATGCATAAAAAGTGTGCATAACAGGCTCCAGCTCCAGAGTGGTGACTGTAAAATAAGAACAAGGTATATAAGGGCTGCACTTATCAGCAGAAAAGGGGTAAGGGCAACACTGATATATATAAAAGGGCCAACGGGGGAAAGGTGGGAAGTGACATAAAAATAGTATTGCTTCCAGTCGGCACCAACGCGAATATTCCTGGCTCCACCCAGGAAATGAGGAATGATATGAAGGAATTCATGGGGTATAACAAGGATCAACGGAAATATTATCAGTCCAATGCTGCTGTGCATAAGTATAGTCAGGAACCTGTATTCCCCTGCAAGGGCAAAACGGGCATCTGCCATCAATATCACTATGGCCAGGAGAAACGACCAGGCTGATATCATAGGAAAGGTATGCTTTTTGATATATTCAAAGACAAAGGGAACGATATCATCATAGGATAAAGTAAACAGGTGCCGGAACCGGTCATTTTTTACAATATCGTCAACCTTTTTACTCATGGTAATACAAAAGTATTTATACTGACTAATAATAACAATATGTACCTTAATTAATTAATTTTGTGATTGAGATGTTGAGAAGGATTTTAAATATTGCAGTGGTGTTTACAGTGATTATGCCTCTGAATGGGCAGGATACAGTAAAACAGGCCAGGGATTCCCTTCCGGGCAAGTTCTATATACTGGAAAATGTTACTCGTGACGGGGTGACTATGCCTGAGATTGAAATTGATGAAATAAACGTAGTGAAGAAGGTTGGTTTCATCCAGCGTTTCCAGTGGTGGAAATACAGGAGGCTGGTGCAGAATGTTAAAAAGGTATACCCATATTCACTTGTTGTGAGGGAAAAATTTACCGAGATAAACGATACACTTAAACATTTGGCGGGCGAAAGAGAACGAAAGCAGTTCCTGAAGGATTTTGAAACCGATCTTTTTGGCCAGTATGAGGACGATATCAAGCATATGACATTAAGCCAGGGCAAAATACTTATTAAGCTCATTGACAGGGAAACACAGAACACGTCGTATAAGCTTATTCATGATTACAGGGGGGGCGTCTCAGCTATTTTCTGGCAGGGCATTGCCAGGCTCTTCGGTTCAAACCTGAAAGCTGAATACGATCCTTACGGAGAGGACTACCTGATAGAGAAAGTTATTTACGAAATCGAAAAAGGAAGGCTCTAATTAGTTCGCCATCTCGATGATTGCTTTCACAACATTCTCTGCCCCATCGTATATATCTGTAATGTTCGAGTCAAGCATATATGCGGGAGTAGTAACTATCCTGTTTGCATTGTCTACAACTATTTCGCCCGGGCCTGCCTCAACGTGTACAGCCCCAAGCTTTTCAATATCAGCCGCTGTGCCTTTATCTTTGCCAATTGTGACATCAATACCTTCAAATACCCCGGCCAGGAGAACAGGTGAGATACATAATGCTCCTATAGGTTTACCTGCTGCATGGGTAGATTTTAACACTTTCTCTACTATTTTGTCTACCGAGAAATCAGTGCCGTCAAAAGCATATGTGCACAGGTTCTTTGCAACCCCAAATCCACCCGGAAG
>Ga0315547_1001800_pt1 | contig 15927 bp, 9 predicted proteins | sample SalMarSW160240MG_2_FD_202542 | JGI IMG/M metagenome (GOLD analysis project Ga0315547, IMG submission 202542) | Salt marsh sediment microbial communities from the Plum Island Ecosystem LTER, Massachusetts, United States - Salt Marsh Sediment SW1601-240 ... | reverse complement strand
AGTCCTCCCTGCTTTCCCAATGTGGCAACCCGGTTAAACACCTCCTTGCTGACATCATCCGGTGATCCGAAAGGAAGTGTATGCTGTTCATCGATTCCTCCCCAGAAGCAGAGGTTATTACCAAACTCACGTTTCAACCTGGAGGGATCCATTGCTCCGGGCTGTATTGGATTCAGCACATCCAGCCCGATCTCGATCAGGTCCGGAATGATGGGATAAAGGTACCCATCTGAATGATAGGCAACTTTCAGATCCGGATTCATTGATTTCAACAATTGAATGAATTCCGCCATTCTATTTTTTAGAAATCTTCTCCACTGGTCAGGCGCAATGAGCATGGCGTGTTGTGCACCAACATCATCACCCAGCCAGATCATATCCACTCCCATTTCAACCAGTTTTTTAGCCATGGTAAGATGGTACCCGAAAGGAAGATCAAGTAGCACATCTACCAGATCAGGGCTTTTTAGCATATCCAGCATGATCTGTTCAAAACCTCTCAGCGCCCAGGCTTTTTCAAACATAGTAGTTACTGTTACACCGACAATCCAATACTCGGATTTAAAGTCCCGGATGACCTGTTCTGTTTCGCGATACAATTCATTCCGGTTCGGATCGGGTGGCCTGTAGGTGCAGATATCCTCATCTCTTTTCAGCGGGTGATCGATCATTTCGGTGTATATTCCAGTTCCGAATTTTGTTGAATAGGGAATGGCTTTCCACCCGATGCCCCATTCATCGGTAAACTCTTCTCCCGGTTTGTATTTTTGAAAATAGGAATTATCCCATAAACCGGTTAATAACATGTCCTGCTCCAGTAACCGTTCCAGTTCAAAGGATTTGCTGCGTTTACGCGATTCGTCAGGATTCAGGACCTCCTGCTTATAACCCTCCATTAGTCGGGTGGCAAATTCCGGAGTGAAGCTGATCTGCATGGGGCAGCGATCAGGGGTTTGATGATCCAGAGCCAGTTGTAAGCGTTCACGGTGGGAGAGCATGTGGCGGGGATTAAGTTGATAAGTTGACTGGTTAATAAGTATATAAGTTGATAAGTTGATAACATATAACTTATCACATAGTGATGCCTGCCCGCGGCAGGCGGGCCTATGGCATAACTTACTTCTTTTCAAAAGCCGGATTCTCCAGGGGAAGCTTTGCTCCGGTTTCTTCAAACCATCTGTATAATTTTTTTTCCAGTTCAGCAACTTTTTCCGGCATCTCTTCTGCAAGGTTATTCTCTTCATACATATCCTTTCTCAGATCGTATAGCTGGTATATGCCGTATTCCCAATGTTTGATAAGTTTATAATTACCGGAACGAACGATGCTATAGGGTTTTACAGACGGGCTCCACCAGTAGTGAGGAAAATGCCAGAAAAGATCTCTTTGCTCAAGGTTTCCACTTTGCTCGAGCAAGGGTTCCAGTGTTACACCATCAATGAGTAAGGAATCGGGCAGCTGAATATTTGCTGCCTGGCAGAGCGTCGGAAAAAAGTCGATGCTTGAAACCGGAACTTCGCTTTTGGTACCTGGTTTGGTGACACCGGGCCATTTAATGATCAGCGGTTCCCGGATTCCTCCTTCATATGGAAATCCTTTTCCCAGTTTCAACGGACTGTTATCGGTTGATACAACGTGTCCTCCGTTATCAGAAAAGAAAACAATGATGGTTTTTTTGGATAACTTGAGTTTGTCGAGTGTTTTCATGATTTTCCCTGTTGCCTCATCAACACTTTTGATCATTGCGGCATATTCCGGGTTTCGCTGACCGGTCAGGGGGTTCCTGTGGTAGGATATGGCTAATGCAGATTCCGATTCAGACAGGGACGGAAGACCTAACTCTTCCGCTTTATTGATAAAGTAAGTGGTGATTTCCGGTTTTGCCTGGATGGGAGTGTGGACAGCATAGTGGCAGAGATAAAGGAAAAAGGGATGGTCCTTGTTTTCCTCGATAAAGGATACCGCTTCATCCGCCTCCCTGTCGGTCAGGTATTCTCCCGGATTCCTTGACGGAAGCGATTCGATTGAAAAATCACCCCGTGTATAGGGATCAAAATAGGAGGGGGGCTGCCCATAATCTTCTCCTCCGGCATTGAAATCAAATCCCTGAGTGAGGGGTGACCACTCCTTGGGACCCAGGTGCCATTTACCAACATGCCCCGTTACATAGCCTTTGGTTTTCAGCATTTCTGCCAGGGTAACCTCCTCGTGCTCCATCCAGTATGGATTCTTTGGAGTAAGTAATTTCCGGGAAGGAATGGTATCATATCCCGATGGATTTTTCTTATTTTCAGGAACAACCACACCGGAATACCTGCCCCTGATCCAGTCTGTAATGCCAACCCGTACAGGATACCGGCCGGTAAGGATAGATGCGCGTGTGGGTGAGCAGACCGCACAGGCTGCATAGGCATCTGTGAAAATCATCCCCTCATCTGCTAACCGGTCGATGTTGGGTGTTTCATAAAATGTACTACCCATGTAGCCCACATCTTTCCAGCCGAGGTCATCAACGAGGATAAAAATGATGTTGGGCTGTTCCGGTTTTTGCGGTTCCCGCTGGCAGGACACCAAACACAGAAGCATTATTCCAGCAAGTGATAAACCTAATCGTTTCATTTCAATTCAACTTTATCCGTTACACATTATGATTTTTGACTTTCAAAAATATAAAAAATGCAACATGCATGTAAGATCCATGTCTTTTAAATGCTATTTTTTCATTAATCCACTTCTGGATAGGTTAAATTATGAATATTCATCCATACTGTTTATATTTAATCTCCTAATCCAATAACACATTAATGATCCGGAATTACATTCTGACAGCCCTGAGAAACCTTTTCAAGAATAAGCTTTTTGCTTTGATCAATGTCATGGGTTTGGGAGTATCTCTGGCAATCTGCATTGTTGCCTATTACAATCATATGTTTGGTGCTGAATTTGATATGATGCACAGCCGGAGCGATCAGATCTACAAGATCAATTCGATACGTGATCTTCAGGGCCGTATGCAGGAATATGGGATCACCCCAATGGCACTTGGACCGATGATATCCGGGGGTATCAGTGGAGTGGAATCCGTAATCCGGTTTAACATGATCGGATTGCCTGTTAAGCATGGGAATGAGGTTTTCAACCGGACGATTGCTTGTGCTGATCCGGATTTCTTTGATGCGTTCGATCTACCCCTTATTTCAGGAACTTATGAATCGTTTAAGGGGAAAGGCAACATCATGATCAGTGAACAGCTGGCCGGGATCCATTTTGGGGACAAGGATCCCGTTGGTGAAATAATAACGGTTTATGACAGTGAGGGAAATCCATTTGACTTTATAATAGGAGCTGTGTTTAAAGAGATTCCTCAAAATAACAGCATGCAATATGATGCTCTTCTTCTTTTTGAAAATTTCATAGATATTTATGATTTGGATGAACAGAACTGGAGTAATTTTGTTGCAGCAACATTCCTGTTTATTCCTGACAAGAACAACCTTCCACAGATCGATCAGAAGATAGATGAAGTCATACCTGTACAGAATAAAGGGTATGAAACATTTATTATTTCTGATTTCAGATTATTACCCTTAAGGGAAATTGCCGATAACAGCAGGGAAATCTGGAGTAACTGGTTATTTCCAGGATTACATCCGGCACATAAGGTCTCTCCAACCATTATGGCACTGCTGATTTTGCTGATCGCCTGTTTTAATTTTACAAATACCGCTGTTTCTGCCTCGAGTAAAAGGTTAAAAGAGATAAGTATGCGCAAGGTCGCCGGAGCAAAACGAAGCCAGATTATCGCTCAGTTTTGGGGAGAAAATCTCTTCATTTGTTTCCTGGCGCTGTTTGTGGCTATTTTCTTCGCAAAGATACTGATCCAGGCCTATAACAAACTCTGGGATTATATGACACTGACCATGAGTTTCAAAGGGGATATTCACTTCTGGATATTTTTATTTGTCATTTTAATCCTGACAGGCGTTATTGCGGGAACATACCCTGCAATTTATATCAGTTCATTCCGGCCATTGAATATCCTCAGGCAAAAGGTGAAACTGGGCGGAGCAAGTCTCTTTTCAAAAATCCTTCTATTTCTTCAAATAACCATTTCTGTTGTATCCCTTGTCGGAGGGATTGTCTTTTCAAGAAATGCGTATTACCAGGAGACACTCGATATGGGGTATGATAAAGATATGCTCATCGTTACAATTGTGCGTAGCCAATCGGATTATGAAGTCTATAGGCAATCACTCCTGCAACATCCGAAGATCATTTCTGTTGCAGGTACTACTTATCATATTGGTTGGGGAAATTACAGACGGGGAGTGGATTACCAGGTGGTGAAACATGAAGTGGATGTGATGAATTTTGGGTTGGGTTATATGGAGACGGCGGGACTCGATCTTATCCTGGGCAGGCTGTTTGATCCCGAATATGAACAATCGGATGCTGAAAACTCCATCGTGGTGAATCAAAAATTTGTTAAGGATTTCATGATGGAAGATCCGATTGGGAAGCAGGTTACCATTAATGATACCATCATCCTAACCATTGTTGGGGTTGTCAATGATTTCTATGTTAACGATTTCTGGGCACCTCTTGAACCAACAATGCTTCGTCTTGACGATGATGATTGGTTTCCTATCATTGCTGTCCGATCTGAGAATGAAGACCGGGAAGAAGTTTTTAATTACATGAAATCGGAATGGGAACGATTGATCCCATCAGTTCCGTTCAATGGCAGATACCAGGAGGAGACCCTGGCAGAGGCAAGGGAGATAAACAATAGTATAAAAAAAATATTTGTCTTCCTGGCTTTGGCAGCTACGCTTCTCTCCCTGATCGGTCTGTATAATCTGATCCTGCTGAACATCATAAGCCGGACAAAAGAAATAGGCATCCGTAAGGTATTGGGAGCAAGTATCCTGAACATTGCAGTACGAATAAACCTCTCATTTGTGATCATTCTCTTTCTTTCATCTGCAGCCGGATGTGTCGGAGGATATTTCTTGACAAAAGTACTGATGAGCAGCATCTGGGCTCACCACTTTGGTTTCGAGCTTTTCAACTACCTGGCAGCATTCTTCGGGGTGATCCTGGTTGCCCTTCTGACTGTAAGCTGGAGAATATATACTGCTGCAACGACCAATCCAGCTGACTCACTCAGGTATGAATGAGACACATTTTTCATGAAGCAGGGCTGATATGAAAAATGCATGTCGAATTCATCCCGCTGAAAGCATGGCGAGTAATTTCGGATTTGTTTGGTAGCGAATTGGGATTTGTGATTTTATAAAAGCAATACCTGTTTCAGTCGTACCACGAATCCAAATCGTAGTACGACTGGTGTTCGTGCTACGATTGATAGAGTTTTCGCTCCACCGGAACTCATTTAACTTCAATAGAATCATTCAACATCCTGTGTGAATTATATTCAGGATTCAGCTCCGTTGGGACGGGTGCGTTGATACTCTCCCGCCATTTTAACAGGTCATTGTGCAGTTCACGGGTTTTTTCCGGATAGGTTGTGGAGAGATCATTTGATTCTCCAATATCTTCCTTGAGATTGTAGAGCTCGATTGTACTATCCTCGAAGAACTCAATGAGTTTCCAGTGATCCTTCCGTATTACACTGGCGGGGGTGGTTCGGAATTTTTGGTCCATTCCTGCATACCGTTCAAGGTATGCAGGGAAGTGCCAGTAAAGAGCTTCCCTTTTCCATCGCTTCTTTCCTCTGAGTAGTGGCAGGATGCTTTGCCCATCCAGTACCTGATCAGGAAAATTTTTTATTCCGGCCAGTTCAATGAATGTCGGGAAAAAAATCCATCACACTTTTCAGGATTACAACAGGTTTACTGGTTTTTTTGTAATTTTAACATAAGTTCAACATATTCTCTAATGATAATTGATAAATCATAGTCCAATCAAGAAAAAACGCACAATTATGGAAAAACGGGAATTTTTAAAAGTTGGCTTGCTCGGCATCGGGGCACTGGCAATCGCAAGGAAGGTTAAGGCACTGGAATACTATCCCAATCCCTCGGATAAGAAATGGGCTGTGTTGTATGCAACCTGGTGCGGTTCATCCCGCGATGCCGGAGTCTGGATTTCTGAAGGGATGGGTGGGATTGCCAATGTTTTTGATGTCCGTGAAAACATGGATCTTACCGGTTACGATCACCTGGTAGTTGGCGGATCAATCCGAAGTGGTAAGGTATCCCCTTTGCTGCAGGAATATCTTGAAAAAAACAGGGATTGGATGAAAGATAAGGTCAGGGGTCTTTTTGCTGTTTGTGGCAACATGCAACGTCCTGTCGGACCGCAACAGATAGACGCATTCATTAATTTTCACCTGGCTAAACTTTGTGGGGTTACCGATGTTCCATCAAAGGTCTTCCTGGGAAGAATGACCTTTGGATTGCTGGAACCGGAGATTCGACCACGGATGGAAGAATTAACAAATGGGGAAGAATATGATCACCTGAAACGAGAGAATTGTCTTGCGTTTGGGAAAGAGATACTGAAGATTGCAGGATAGCTATTCAATGGATGCTAATGCTCAGGGATTCTTCAGTACGGTAACAAAGAAAGGCATATGGTTTCCGGATGAACAGCTGTACCAGCTTTCGAACATGAAATCACCGGGTTCCAGGTCTACATTGTTCATTAATACCTGATCCGTTGATCCATTAACAGGCTCGGTTCGTTGCATGGTTCCTATTTTTAGCACCATGTTTCCAGGACTGTTCAGGACATGGTGAAAGTGGAAGATGATATCATATGATCCAGCCTGCATCACGGAGATGTCCCAGTAACCATGGATCTGTTGTTGTGCCCAGATACCGGGAGGACCTTTTGCATCATTCCGGTTCAGGATGACCGGATTCTCATATTCGGTTCCAATCCGGATCCGTTGGGGTTTCAGGTTCGGACTATGAATAATCTCAGTATAATATCTGTCAAACGCTTCTTTTAACCCGGTTACTATTTCGGGTGCTTTTCGGGAGATATTATCCATCTCCCATGGATCATTTTTAATATTATACAGTTCGAAATCACTGATATCCGCCGAAGGACCTGTATGTCCGATCAGTTTGTAATCCCCTTTTCTTACGGCAATGTTCCTGTACTGCTCGGGATATCCTCTTTGCCAGTGAAAGAAAAGCGGACGATCTGCCCAGGATGCTTCCTCGCCGCGGAGCAAAGGTAGAAGGCTTTTTCCATCAAATGAAAGTTCGCCGGGAGCATTTAAATTGCACAATTCAATTAAGGTAGGCAAAATGTCAATGTGTGCTCCTGGAATATCGATCTCCCGACTCATCAAAGAATCACCCGGAATGGACCAGAAGGAAGGCACCCGGATACCCCCTTCATAAACGGAGCTTTTTCTTCCCCGCAATCCTGCAGTATACCGTACCTGTTGAGGCCCGTTATCAGTCATGAAAATAATAATGGTATTGTCTCTGAGCTGATGTTGCTCAAGGGCATGCAACAGTTTCTCAATGTTATCATCAATGTTGGAAACCATGCCATATACTTTTTTAGCTGATTGAACCTGGTTTTCATTCATTTCAGGAATGGGATATCCCTTGATTTCAAAGGCAGAGGAATCCAGTTCAAGATCTGCATACATCTGCTCGTATTTGTCAGGTAATTGCAGGGGGGTATGCGGTGCGTTGAATGAGAGATAAAGAAAAAATGGGGATTCATGATGCTGTTCAATGAACCGGATTCCTTCATCCGTAAAAACATTGGAACAGTAATCCTGTTTTTCAGTTTCCTTCCCATTTTCCAGCAGTGTAGGGTTAAAATAGGAACTGTCGAAATGGAAATAGTTCATTACATCACCAACCTGCCCTATACCACCACCTCTGTGAACCAAAGATTCCTTAAATCCCTGATCCTGAGGTCGGAAGGGGTAATTGTCACCGAGATGCCATTTCCCGAAAATCCCCGTATGATAACCGTTGTCCCTGAATATTTCAGCCATGGTAACCTCTTCCGCTGCCATGATCGCCCCACCGTTGTAAGTGTCCCAAACCCCGGTGCGGATATGGTACCTCCCGGTCATCAGGCTTGCACGGGTCGGAGCGCAAACCGGACATACATAGAAATTGGTAAAGCGGATGCTTTTTTCCGCAAACTGATCCAGGTTGGGAGTTTGTATGTATGGATTACCATGAAACCCAAGATCTCCATATCCCTGGTCATCGGTGATGATAAGGATGACATTGGGATGGGATTTAGCAGAAGGCTCGGGCTGGCAACCGGATATCAGCATCGTGAGACCTGCCAGAAGAATGATAGTTTGGTTCATATTAGTTGGGCTAAAGCCCTTTTGTGCTGTGCTATATAGCCCCCAGCCTCAAGGCTGGGGTAAATTGAGATATTGCAGGAAACCTAATTTAGTACCCCTTATTACCCTGCCCTTCAGGGCAGGGGTTAAGCTTACCCAAAACGTGGGCTTTAGCCCAAATCTAATCCAATTTGAATTCTTTAATAAATTCATTATACTCTTCCGTAAACGTAATCTTTTTGTGATGTAACTCTTGATTATTAATATATTCGCGAACCCTTTTTACATCTCTCGGGTGAAGGGATACTGCCCAGTATTCATCCTGCCATTCAAACGTATAATTCAATAACTTGTTTTTGTTAATCCAGAATGACGATTCCCCTTTTAATAATCCGACAATTTTAGATATTGAAATCTCAGGGCCAAGTCTTATTAAACAATGTACATGGTCATGGTAGCCATTAATGGCTATGATATAGATATCCTTATTTTCAGCATATTTCTTAATATGCTCAAATAGGATAGGCCTGAATTCTTTTGTAAGGTAAGGTTCTCTGTTTTTTGTTGTCCAAACAATGTGGATCCAGATTTTAAGGTATGCCATGTCTTGTCTGTATTTGGGCTAAAGCCCGGTTAAACTGTGCTGTATAGCCCCCAGCCTCAAGGCTGGGGTAAATTGAGGTATTGCAGGAAACCTAATTTAGTACCTCTTGTTACCCTGCCCTTCAGGGCAGGGGTTAAGCTTACCCAAAAAACGTGGGCTTTAGCCCAGCAATAAACCCTACAACTCCTTTATCCTGATATTCCGGAATTTTACAATTGAACCGTGTCCAAGGAATCCGATGTGTCCCTTTTCCCGTTTGAGACCAGGGTGTTTATTCCCATCAATGGTACCATTCTTACTTGCTTCAGCAATATTCCCATCCACAATGACGGTGCCGTTCAAAATGATTTTAATATCCGAACCCCGGATGATCACCTCTTCGGAATTCCATTCACCTGCCGGTTTTAGAAAGCCACGTTTTGCAGGGATGACACCGTAAACGGATCCATGGTACTGCCATTGTTCGAGCCTCCGGTAAATGGGAGCCGTATTATCCAGTATCTGTAATTCCATGCCGACGTAAGCCGGATTTCCCTCAAGGGGTGTACGTATACCAAGGCCGTTGTTTGCCCCCGGTGTCAGTTGAAATTCAAAACGAAAAATGAAATCGGCATATTCCTTTTCCGTATACAGGTTTCCATGGCCTCCCTTGCCGGGATAAATTACGATCATACCATCTTCCATAATGTAATCGGTTGTATTCCCGGTCCAGTTTTGAAGATCTTTTCCGTTGAACAGCTGAACAAATCCTTCCTGCTTCTCCTCATCTGTCAATTGATTATGATCTGTTTTTGGTATCTCCCTGATATAGATATCCCTGAATCCCAGGTTTGTACCATGTGCCTGAAGTTCAATTTGTTCGACCGGGAAAATGGGCTGGTTCCTGTCCCAGTAGTTTTCCATAATGACGTTATCGACCACCAGGTAGCCATTGAGCCAGACAGTCACCCGCTCTCCGATCATGATGATCCTGAACGTATTCCAGTCTCCGACCGGGTTATCGGCAACCAGCAGGGGCTTGCTTGGGTGTTCCTGGTTGTTATACAGACCTCCCGAACCGACCTGTGCTCCGGATTCTGTTCTGGAGGTATCCCAGATCTGTACCTGTGGTGATCCCCTCAGATAAATTCCACTGTCCCCGTTTTTAGTGATTTTCCAGTCCACCACCAGCTCGAAATCCCCGTATTTTTTTACCGTGCAAAGATTGGCCCCTTCACCGTTAAACCAGATTACGCCGTCTTCAACCTTCCAGCATTCATGCATTTTCCGATTGGCTTCCTGCCGGGCTTTTTCCAGGGCTTCAGGATCCATCTGCGCTCTTGCAATTGGATTTTCAACCAAACCCTGCCATCCGGTCAGATCTTTTCCGTTGAAAATCGGAACAAATCCCTCGTCATCCGGCATCGATGACAGATATTCCCTGATTCTTTGCTTCTCTTTTTCGCTTTCTTCCCCTGAGATTACTTTTTCCGCTTTCCGGAGCAGGTCTGCGACAATCTTTCCGGTCATACCATCATTCCCTACTTCTGAGGGTAATGCGATTTGAGCTATAGTCCTGGCGGCTTCCTGCTGCAGGTCCGGATCATCCAGGTATTTACCGGCAAGAATGAGCGTCTGAAATACCGGGAGGGAGGATAATTGTTTAAGGATTTCATCCTCACGATCGCTACACGGCGAAAGCTCCAGCAGTTGCCTGTAAAACAACACTTTTTGCGCATCCGGAATCCGGCTTCTTTTTGTCATTTCAAGGTAGTAATCCATTGCCGGATTTCGGTAATAATTCATACGCTCCTCCAGCAGAATATCATACAACCGTGGGATTGCATCCGGTGTCTGCCATCTGCCCAGTGTTTCTAATGGTAATTCTTTCTGATTCTCTTCACAGGTGAAATAGTCTGTCATAACCATATCAAGCGCTTTCTTTCCACCTATTTCAGGCAGGATCTCAAAGAAGTATTGTTTGTTTTCAGGACTCAGTCCTGAAAACATGCCTAAAAAACTTGATTGTTCGGCGACATCCATTCGTTTTGCCAGGGAAAGTATTGCGTTCTGGAGTGCTTTCCGTTCCTCCGGATCCTTCCGGGTGATAAACTGTTTAAAGATTACTTCACCATCTTCCGGTGTAGCCAGTATGGCGAAGGCGGAATAGGCTGCCAGCCTGATCTCTTTTTCGGGATTTCCCGACTCCAGGACTGCAAGATCATGAAATCCATCCGGATCGCGGTTTACCAATACTTCAAACACAGCTGCTTTGCTTTTGGGCGTCATTTCATCCAGTGCATTATAGATAGCAGGTACCAGTTGGTCGCTGTCTATAAACAGCAGGGTTCCCTTAACGGTATTGATATCCTCAGGTGTGCCATCCTGCATCACATCAAGCAGTGGGACAATCGCTGCTTCCCCTGCCAGTAAACCGGCAGCAATGACCGCCGATAGGCGAACAACCTGATCCTGGTGCGTTAGACAGTCAAGTATTGATGGAATGGCAGTTTGATCCCCACGCTCTCCCAGAGTACGTATGATATCAGCCTGAACGACGGCTGGTGTTTCATCCAGCTTGCTCACCAGTTTTTGGGTAATATCCTTACCGGGATACCTGTTTGTAAGCTGCAATGCGGTAGCCCGGAATTGTGAATCCGGGTCTTCTAAAGCATCCAGCAGGATTTGATCTCCTTCATCTTTTTTGAAATAAATAAGCAAAGAGAGAGCCTGACTGCGGATGTTGGACGGGGCATTATCCATCAGGTAATGACACATTCTTTCCACAACCTTCGTTTCACCCGCTTCACCGATCCGCTTAATAAAGAGCATATACGATTGTGTTGCTCCTGTCTGTTCGTACTGAAATCCTGTTTTATTTGCAGCTTCGAACAGGATTTTTTCAGCATCCGGAGATCCGGAATTAGCAAGTGCATAGAGACTAACTTTTCGAAGCTCACTCTTTTCGGAAAGAGCCAGTTTCTCGATCTCCTTCCCGGCTTTCGCTGAACCCAGATCCCCCAGAGCTTTCACAATGGTAATTTGATTTGCCCCGGAGGATTCTCCGAGCGCTTTCAGCAGTACTTCCTCTGATCCTGATGATTGGATGGCAATCAGTGTTCTGGCAGCCGGTTCACACAGGAAATCATCCATGAGAAATTTCCCCAGGAAGGGCACGATAGCATCTGTGCCGGAGAATTGTAGCTGGCTGATGAGAAAGGATCGGATGTAGTCATTCTCGTTCCTCTCAATAGCCTTCATGATGGATGAATTAAAGATCTCACGCTCATCCTCATAACCTGCATTTGTTACATACTTTGCCAGCCCGCTGATTGCAAGCCGTACCCTGGAATCATCCTCTTCTCCCGGTGGTTGCAACATATCGGTGAACATGAGGATACCGGGTTCACCAAGAATGAGCATATCTTCCATTAATTTTATATAATGACCTTCATCCTGTGCGGGCATTTCGGTGAGCACATCAACAACTTTTGTTTTCAGTGTTCTTTGATCATCTGACCCGGCTGCTCTGGTCTGACACAGAACGATACTACCTGTCAGCATGAAAAGAAGAATAAGAATTGTTTTTCTATGGTTCATGATTTGTTATTTTTCTGGTTACAGAATGGTCATTTAAATGATCCAGGGGGCTCTCATGGGCTGATGGATCAGGCGGTTGGCAAGTTCATCATCAATAACCACCTGATTCTCCGGATCGAATTTCAGTGATCGACCAAGGCGGAGGGCTATTTTCCCCAGGTTAACAAGTGTACAGGAACGGTGACCGTTCTTCTCGTTTAGTGCAAATTTTGTCCTGCTTCTAACAGCGCTTGCAAAGTCTGTTACCTGGGGTTCAGGATCGGGTAATGTATTAACTTTTTCCCACAGGCCTGGAATATCTGATTTGAAGCCCTTGAACAGTCTTCCATCTGGTCCTTCAAGGAATGCTGCATTCGTTTCCCTGTTTTCACCATCGAGAATTATTTTACAGCCATCCTGATAGGTATATTCAATTCTTCTCCATGAGCTTACTGCATCCGGATGCTGTTGTGGTGCGTCAACCTCGATCAGGACCGGACTGGTAGAATCTTTTCCGAGCAGGGATTGAACCGGATCAATGTAATGCTGTCCCATATCCCCCAGTCCTCCACCATCATAATCCCAATACCCTCTGAAACTAGAGTGTACACGGTGTGGATGGTACGGTTTATAGGGTGCAGGGCCAAGCCACATGTTATAATCCAGGTGATCCGGGATCGTTTGAGGAATGAGGTTTGTTCTTCCGCTCCAGTAGAATTTCCAGTCAAAACCTGTGGTTGCATTTATCGTTGCGGTAAGAGGCCATCCGAGGATACCGCTTTCAACCAGTTTTTTGATCGGTTTAACGGTTGTCCCGAAACCGTAAAAACTGTCTGCAAACCGGAACCATGTGTTAAGGCGGAATATACTCCCGTTTTGTTGAACTGCCTGAACCACTTTTTTCCCTTCCCCGATGGTCCTTGTCATTGGCTTCTCACACCAGATGTCTTTGCCTGCCTGAGCCGCTTCAACCGTCATAATACCATGCCAGTGTGGGGGTGTGACAATATGGATGATGTCGATATCGGATCTCTGTAACACTTCCCGGTAGTCGGTGTATGAATCCACATTACTTTCGCAAATTTCCTGAGCCAGCTTCAGATGTTCTCTGTCCACATCACAGATGGCAAGGAGTTTTGCACCTTGGTATCGGATATGTCCACGGCCCATGCCGCCAACACCGATAATGGCTTTAGTAAGCTGGTCGCTGGGAGGAATAAATCCCTTTCCGCCAAGGACATGACGGGGGATAATGGTAAAGGCTGCAACTGAAGTGAGAGATAGTTTAAGAAAATCCCTCCGCTTAATCTCTGATTTTTGTTTCATGGCGTATATTTTTTAATTATCTACTCGTAGTACGACTTGGGTTCGTGCTACGAGTAAACGGAACCTCCTAGTCGTACCACGAGCTGGAGTCGTAGTACGACTTGGGTTCGTGCTACGAGTAAACGGAACCTCCTAGTCGTACCACGAGCTGGAGTCGTAGTACGACTATGTTTGGTCATTCTGTAAAATAGTAACGTCCTTTATTAAGATTTACTAACGGTTTATCACTGAGACCTAAGTATTCTTGTAATGATGAATATTTCCATTGCTGAGCTTGTTTAACAAAACCATCTACAAGGGGGTTGTTATGAATGTATCGCATACAGGTAAACGGATATTCTTTTTCTGGAGAAGCTGGTGTAATAATCGTAATTCCATGTTGCATATACCAGGCAGGCATTAATTTTGGTGGGTGAGAAACACAAACTGCTTTTGTATGTTGCTGAAACAGTGAACCTGTTCTTCTTTCCTGCTTATTAATTGCTCGCGTATATGAACTTAGCATCCTACCTATGGATTGATTTAACGATATTCCCTTAATTATTGGTTGAATCACCTCAATCATAAGGTGAAAGTGGTTAGGCATTAAACACCATGCAAGTAAATCTGCGTAAGTTGAAATATGTTCTTGTAACTTTTTTTTGAAAAAGACATAATTAGCCTCGTAATAAAAAACTTTTTCTTTATTGTTCCCTCGATTAAATACATGATAAATTTGATTTTTTTCAAATTCCATTTATGGGAGTTTAAGTTAGTTTTGCCATGAATCAAATTGAAATTATCTGCTCGTGCTACGATTGGAACTCGTGGCACGAGTAAACTGACTGCTTAGTCGTACCACGAGCTGGAGTCGTAGTACGACTTGGGTTCGTGCTACGAGTAAACGGAACCTCCTAGTCGTACCACGAGCTGGAGTCGTAGTACGACTAAGTTAATAAATCTTCCAAAAAAAACGAGGTGCTACTCGAAAATCTACTCGTAGTATGACTTGGGTTCGTGCTACGAGTAAACGGAACCTCTTAGTCGTACCACGAACTGGAGTCGTAGTACGACTATGTATTAAAACGCCGGATTTGGTGTGGGAAATCGTGCCTCCACCTCAGCCTGCCAGGTGTGTAGCATCTCAAGCATCCGGTTACGAATGTCCGGAAGGCTGTCCGCCAGGTTTTTCTGTTCACCAATATCTTCAGCAATATTGTATAATTCAACGGGTCGGTTTTCCTCAAAAAATTCGATCAATTTATAATCCCCTTTCCGGATAGCAGCACCGGGACTGCCTCCCTGGTTTCCATAATGCGGATAATGCCAGAAAATAGCTCTTTCTTCCGTTCTTCTTTTCCCTTTTAACTGATGAATAAAACTAACCCCATCCAGGTGCTGTTCCGGTTTCAGAGCTATTCCGGCCATTTCCAGAATTGTTGGATAAAAATCCGTACTGATGACAGGTTCTGTACATGTTGAGCCGGGAGAGGTATTTCCCGGCCATTTCACCACCATGGGTTCCCGGATGCCTCCCTCGTAGAGCCAGCCTTTGCCGGATCGCAGGGGTAGATTGCTGGTTGGATGTCCTTCAGAAGTTGACAATCCGCCGTTATCAGACATAAAGAACACAACGGTTTTTTCTTCCAATCCGGATTCCTGCAGGGAACGAAGGATTTTGCCAACTGCCTGGTCCATCGCTTCAACCATTCCTGCATAAACGGCATGGTTTTGTACCAGTCTGACCTTTCGGTCTCCTTCTTCTCCCCATGTATCTCCGGGAGCCTTCTCTCTTTTTGCCTCATATTTCACCTGCAGGTCTTCCCGTGCCATCAATGGAGTGTGAACCGAGTAGAAGGAAAGATACGCCAGGAAGGGTTGATCCATATGTTCCTGAATGAATTTTACGGTTTCTGTCGCGAGGCGGTCAGGCAAATGTTCACCTTCCGGTCCATCTGTCATCCTTGGATTTTCATAGGGTGAAAAATAGCGGCTACCGCCATAGGGACCTCCACGTTCACAACCTCCAATATTTATATCAAAGCCCTGGTTTTCAGGCCAAAATCCTTCGGGACCAAGATGCCACTTACCGGCAAAAAAAGTTGCATATCCTGTCTCTTTTAGCGCTTCGGCAAGCGTAATTTCTTCCAGGGGCATGCGG
>Ga0315547_1001797_pt1 | contig 15940 bp, 13 predicted proteins | sample SalMarSW160240MG_2_FD_202542 | JGI IMG/M metagenome (GOLD analysis project Ga0315547, IMG submission 202542) | Salt marsh sediment microbial communities from the Plum Island Ecosystem LTER, Massachusetts, United States - Salt Marsh Sediment SW1601-240 ... | reverse complement strand
TTTGAATTTTCAATTAATTTCCGAATTTCTTTTGTTGAATCATTTAATTGCTGTGTATCTTCATAATTTATTTTACTGAGTATTGAATCAATTTGTTTTTTTAATCCGGATTTTTCTATGAAATAATCATATGCCTGTGCTGTTATCACAAATCCCGGAGGCACTGGAATTTTTAAATTGTAAATTTCAGCAAGGTTCGCACCTTTTCCTCCTGCAAATTTTCCAGAATCTTTATTTAATTCAGAAAACCATTTTACAAAATCAGGTTTTTTAACAGAATTATTTTTTTCCTCTTTTTTTCCAGACATATTTAATTAAAAAGAATATTATTGATAAATGTTTTGGTTGAGATAATTTTATAAACTCAATTCAATAATTTATAGTATGATTAAGAGGCGAACTTGTGATATTCTTACAATTGTTTATATTCTCTTAGTGATTGTAGTCTTTTTTGTTGGAAACCATATTTTTATGAATACTTTTGTAGAGAAAGGATTATCAGGTGATTATGCTACTATTTTTAATGCCTTTTATATTTCGAAAATTATTATTTCGTTTTTAATGGGAATATACTGGTTGTTTATTTTGGTTTTAGCAACAAATTTACATAAAAAAAATTTAACAAAAACAATTGATTTAATTGTGATTATCTTATTTATTCCACTTGCACCAATATTTTATTTGACTAATTTAAGAAAATCTCTTAAAACTTTTGAAAAGTCTAATAGTACTTCATAAGATAATTTTATAAACAGATGATATTTAGATTTATCATGATATGGCCGTGGATTGTTGGTGGTGCTGCCGTCGTGGTGGTTGGAATTTTTGCTGGTTATTATAATCGGTTTGTTGTTCTTACAAATAGAATAGAAAATTCTCTCAGCCAGATAAACGTTCAACTTAAAAGAAGAGCTGATTTGATTCCAAATTTAGTTACAACTGTTAAAGGTTTTGCTAAACACGAAACAGCTGCAATAAAAGCTGTTACAGATGCTAGAAAAGCTTTAGTTTCTGCTAAAGGTGTTGAAGAAAAAGTTAAAGCAGACCGGCAATTAGAATCAGCTTTGAAAACAATTTTTGCAATTGCTGAGGGTTATCCTGATTTGAAAGCGAATCAGAATTTTTTGGAACTTCAGAGAGAATTAACTGCTACTGAAGATAAAGTGGCTTATGCTCGGCAGTTTTACAATGATTCAATTTTGAGTTACAACAACAAATGCAAGATATTTCCTGGGGTTTTATTTGCGAGAATGTATGGATTTAAACCAAGAGATTATTTACAAATCAAACCTTCTGAAAAAGAAGTTGTCAAGGTTGAATTTTAAAATGAATACTAAACCTGTTAAAAGTATTTTAGGTAAATATGGAGATTATTTGAAAAAAGCAATTGCAAGAAATGTGTATAATTCTTATGAAGAAAAACGATTTAAGAAATTAGAAAATATGGCAAAGGATTTTATTGATTTAAACAATTTGAAAATTAATCCAAGAGAATATGCTTTAATGTGCTGTTTTGACAAGGGTTATGAATGTTGAAATTTAGAATATAAATTTATTTAAAGATTGAATTATTAAAATTGTTTATGCAGGAAGAAAAGAGGTATACGCTTTATTCTAATGGAACAAGACCTGCAAGGCAAATAGAAGATTTTTTTAAAGAACATAAAGTTTCTTATAAAAAAATTCGTGCATCACAAGAGGGAAGAATAAAAGTTTTTGTTGATGGCGAGGCAATTCCCTATTATCAAAAAGATGTTCCAAAATTAAAAGCGAGGATTTTGGAAGATGTTGGTGTTTGATTAAGAGATAGTTTTTATTGCATATTGTCGCGGATTAAAACTGCTGGATGAATGTGGCTTGCTTTGCTATTGTTGTGGTTGTCATAGTAAAACACCTCTAAGTTTAACTAAAAATCTTTTCAGAACCCAGAACTTATAATTGTTAAGTGTAATTTAGGAGTGAGGTGAGGGTATTTAAGTTTTTCTTAGAAAGGGGGTTTCTTGAATCTTTTTTCTTCAGTTTCTCTTTTATAAATTTCAACCAAATGGTTGTTAATATTGTCTAAAGGCAAAACAACTTCTTTATCCAAACCTTTAATATTTTGTAAATCTTTTGGAAGTTCAAAAGTTTTGCAAGCTTTAATAAAACCTTGAGCTTCTTTATTATAATTTACATTTACTTTTGCATTGTCAATATTTTCTGCTGCAATTTTATAATTTTCTAAATATTTATTATGTTCTTTAAGATGATCTTTTTGGGCCCCTTTTCCAATGAAAAATAATCCCTCCCCTCCTAGACCTGCAATCGTGAATGCAAATAAAGGAGAGAAGAAAAAACCTCCAACAGCACTTCCTACTACAATTGAATCAAAAAACAATGCTTGTCCATGACCTTTTTTCTTTCCAATATTTTTCAAATCCCAATATTTCTTTTTCCAAAATTTATGTGCTTCAAGAAAATCCAAATTTTTAACATCCCTCTCTGTTTGAAATATATCTCTCTCAAGTTTATCAATTCCATCATAATTAAGCGGAATAATCTCTAAATTGGACATCCTTGTTCCAACATTATCTAGTGCGTTGCGAAGATTATATTTCACATGAACATTATTCGTATTTGTTGAATAACCTGAGAAATCAATTTCTAAATTTCCTTTTTGAATTAATTTATTTTTATCTTCTGAATTCAAAAATTTATATCTCGGAGTATAATTATTATCTGCTACAAGTTCTACGAGTTTTATTTTTGTCATTTTAATTATTTAGAGTTTATCATACAAAAAAGAAGCTGCTTCATAAATTGCCCACCCATATGCTGCAAGTCTTACAAGTTCACAAATAAATGCATCGCCTTTTGCCTCTGCAGTTGATCGGCCTCGAGCATAATATTGATAAACTGAAACTTCTTTTCCATTTTTAATTTGCTCTTTAAAATCATCATTAAATTTAGCTTCTATTGTTTTACTTCGCTCTTTCCCTAACTTTAAGAAAGTTCCAGGAACAAGCCAAAACTTTAATTGTTCTTTTGTATTTGCTTCCATAACTTTCCCCAACATCCGAACTTTAAAAACTTTTCGCCGTGTTGTAATTTTAATGTGAAAACAGAATTCAACTATGCCCGTAAAAATTATCACCTCTTTTTTATTAGGAAAATCATTTGAACAATTTCTCAAGAATTTCTGTATAATAATATTTTTTAGCAGAGCGCCTTGTTGAAAACGGGCGCAGAGCAAATATCCTTCGCGAAATTTATGGGGGCATTTTTATGCAAGCGAAGCGAGCGTCATTACTATTAATTATACTCTACAATAGCAATGCTTAAAAAATCAAATGTTTTTTTGTTCAGATGTTAGTTAAACTTGAAAATCCAGAGTTGCTGTCAAAGGCAATTGAATTGATTTCAGAACTTGTTACAGAAGTGCGGATTAAAGTAAATGAATTTGGAATGAGCATCACAGCAATGGATCCTGCAAATGTTTCTCTTGTTAATTTTAAACTTCCGCGAAGTGCTTTTACTGATTTTCAGGTTGGTTCAGAAGTTCTTGGAGTTAATTTAGATAATCTAAAAAGAATTTTAAAACGTGCAAGCAAAGGGAGTTCTTTAATTTTGGAAAAAAGAGAAAATTTTCTATCTATTCAGATAATTGACAAAATAAAAAGAGAATTTAATTTAGCTTTGATTGAAGTTGAAAGTGAGGATATTGATTTTCAGGAAAAAGTTTCGCGAATGGAATTTAGTTCAAAAATTGAAATTGATTCTGAATATCTAACAAGTTCTATTGAGGACTGCGCAGTTATCAGCGACGCGTGTGCTTTTAAAATTGTTGAAGGCAAGTTTGTTATTGAAGCAAAAGGAATTGATTCAGCGAGGGCAGAGTTTTCAGGTGATGAAATAAAAATTGAAGCAGAGGACTGCAAAGCAAAATACAGTTTGGAATATCTGCAAAAATTCATCAAGGGCTCAAAACTTGTTCCAAAAACAAATCTTCAATTTGCACAAGACCATCCTCTGAGATTAGATATTCGTGCAGAAAACATGGAAATTTCTTTTATTCTTGCTCCGCGTGTTGAGAATGAGGATTAAGTTGTTTTGAAAAACTTTATATACTCCTCTAAAACCCAAAGATATATGGAAAATAAAGTAAAAAAGAAAAGTGGAAATTTAGTCTCACGACTAATTAATTATCTTCCAAGTCCAAAAGCTTTAGCAGTTGCAGGAATGACAACTTTGGGTTCATTATTTGGTTTAAACTCTGAAGCACAGATTTACAGACATCCAATTAATATTCAAAGTCCTACAAATGAAAATGGTTATGAATTAAATAATATGAAAACTAAGGCTCAGAGAGATAGTTTGTTACAGGAAAGATTAAATGAAGATTGGGTTAGTGAAATTCCTTATTTGGCAGAACAGCCCGATGGGAGAAGCTTTATTTGTGATGATTTTTCAAATAATGTTCTCTTAAATTTTTTTGGAGAGGAAGATCTTACTTGGGAAATTGATGGAGAAATTTATACTCTCTATAATGGATATTCTGGATTAAAGATTGATTCAATTCAAAAAAACCACGGTTCTATTAAAGATAATGGGAAGTATGGGTTACCTGTGTTGTATGTATATGTTGAAAGACCAGGATATGTTGAGGATCATTCAATAAGTGCAATGGCTAATGGGAATGCTTTTGGAAATGGTGATGATTTGACTAAATTTGAGAATTTGACTTTTTTTGAGCCCCAAAATGATTCTATTATAAAAAGTCCTGGAAATTGGAATATGCCAAATAATTGTACTTTGTGGGTAAGAGGACCTCCAGTAAATTTGGGTTTTGATTCTCCTTTAAATTCTCCTTACATTATGAAATTTGATATTATTGATGGAGTTCCAAGTCAGGGATATAATGTTGACCCAATGTTAATTACTGAAAGAGATACAACTCCTCCAGAAAACATTATTTATTCACCATTAGAAGGAGAGGTTTTTAATACAAATTATGTTAATTTTAGCGGGAGAGTTAATGATAAGAATCTCAAAGAAGTAAATTATTCAATTAATGGTGGTGAAAAAATTTCTCTTAGTGAAAATTGGAACAAAACTTTAAATCTTGAAAATGGAAATTATCAGATAGTTGTTAATTCAAATGATTATTTTAATTTAGGGGATTCAGATACTATTAATTTTACAGTTGATAAACCAAATTCTTTGGAAAATAAAGTTTTGGATGATTTTAAGTTAAATGTTTATCCAAATCCAACAATTGACGGAAAAACGAATATAAAAGTTTATTCAGATAAATTTAATAAATTGTATACAGAAATTTATTCACTTGACGGAAGATTAATTGATTATGAGGTTGATGAAGTTTCTGCTGGAGAAAATTTAATTGATGTTGATTTATCTGGTAAAGCTCCTGGGGTGTATTTGCTTAATATAACTTTAGATGGAGAAACAAAAACTGAAAAAGTTAATATAAGATAATTCCACACATATTCTTTCTTTTGCAAATATTTTTAAATCACTTTGTCGTTAAAAAAATATGAATTTGAAAAGAGGTTCAGAGAATAAGAAAGCACAGGTTACAATTTTTATAATAGTTGCGATTTTGGTTATTGCAATTGCTGTTTTGATTTATTTTCTTTTAACAAATAAATCAAATTTGGAGAGTTCTTCTGCTTCTTCTGAAATAAACCCCACAGAGTATATTTCAACATGTCTTGAAGATTCTGTTGGAGAAAGAATTGAAGCGGTTTTGTTGGGAGGAGGTTCTATTGAAGGGGATTTGGTTTTGAATCTTAAAATTGAGGACGAGGATCACAAAAATATTACATGTCTCTGTTATACTGAAGAGGAAGCCTTTTGTGAAATTCAAGAACCTTCGATAATAAAACACATGGAAAATGAACTTAACAATTATCTTTCTTCAGAAACGGAATATTGCTTTAATCATCTTTTGGAAAATTTAGAAGAAAAAGGATACAATCAAACAGAAAATTATGAAAATTTTGAAGCGGATTTAATTGAAGGAGAACTTGTTGTGAGTTTTGATGCTTCTTTGTCATACTCAAAAGGCGAAAGCAGTTTTATTGTTGACAAAATGGTTTTTGAATATTCAACTGAACTTTATGGCATTGGAAAAGTTGTTCAGGAAATCGTAGAGGACGAAAGCGAAAAAGGTTATTTTGACAGATTTGATTATATGACAAATCATCCAGATTATTACATAAATCGATATAAGGTTCCGAACTCAATAAAAATCTATACCGTTAAAAATGAAAACAGCAATGAAGAATTCAGATTTGCGATTAAAGGAGGGTTGTAAATGAAAAAAGAAATTTATTTAATTTTTATTACAATGATTTTAGGAATTTATTTTTTAGGAAGTGTTTTTGCTGTTGAAGGTTGCTGTTTGAGAACAGAAGATGGAAGATATAATAAATTTGTCGATGAATTAGAATGTGTGAGTGTTGATGTGGGATATTTTCAGGAGGGTGTTAGTTGTGAAGATGCGACTTTTGTAGATGAAAATGGAAATGTGTTGAATGAAAAAGGTTGTTGTATTGATTATAATAATTATGAATGTTCAGAAGAAATTTATCGGGCAGCTTGTGACGACAGCGGATTGAGTTTTGAAAGTTCTTCAACAGAAACTTGCAGTGCAATAACTTTAAATCCAAATCCTTGCACAGAAGGTTGCTGTGTTGTTAATGGAATAGGATATTATGAAACTTCAGTGGCTTGTGATGCGCGTTCAGATTTGCTCGGTGAACCAGAATTTTTGGACTTAAGTTATAGTGAATGTGTTCAATTAGCTTATGCAAATGAAACTGGTGCTTGTATAAAATCAAGAACTTGCATACATACAACTCAGGAAGCATGCTTAGGAACTTTTGAAATAGGAAGATATTGTTCAGATGATTATATTAGAGAAAATTATGGAATTTCGTGCATTGCAGAATCTTACAAAGGTTGTTCTGAAAATCCAGAAGATATAGATGTTTATTGGTATGACCGTTGCAGAAATATGGAAGGCGTTGCAGAAGAATGTTCAAGAGGAGATACAAAATGTGGATTAGAAAATGGAGAATATGTTTGTGCAAGCGTCAGTTGCAATTATAACGGAGAAACTCTTTTGAACAGAGAAAGTAAATGTATTTATGACAGCCCTGTCGGTGAAGGAAATGATTTTGTGGGAAGCGTTCATGGAACTGTAACTTGTTATGAAGGCAAATTATATTATGAAAATTGCGGAAATGACAATGGCAAGGGAAGAGATTACATTTGTAAAGAGATCCTGACAATAGACACAGGATTTACAAGAGCTGTTTGCGTTCCAAATTTAGTTGAAAATTGTCTTGTTGTTAATTTTAAATATTTTGAAAAAATAAATGACGGGGAATTAGAATATGAAGAAGGAATTAAAGAATTAGCAGAAGCGTGCTCTGAAATGGGTCAATGTATGTTCAAAAACAGAAGTATTGATGATTATTTTAAATACAATTTTTGTGTTCCAAAAGATTCAGGAACAATAGAAATAGATGATGAAACAACCTCGTGCGATATTGCAACTCAAACATGCACTGTTTATTTTCAAAAAAATAACTGGAACAGATTTGAATGTGTAGAAAATTGTGAATGTTTAAAAACCGAATCTTTTGAAGAAATAAATGAATTGTGCCAGTCATTTGGCGATTGCGGATTGAACATTAACATTGTGGGGGAAATCGGAGAAGAAAGATTGTCTTTTGAACCTGAATGGGATAAGAGTGTAAGCAGGCGTTTTGCAGAAAGCACGATTAATAATTATGATGCAATAGTAAATAGAAGATATCTTAATATTGCTAAAATTGTTATACCTAATGCAGAAGAAAATATAATAAAATTCCTTAGAAAAAAATATGAGAGTTTTAACTCCAAAACTCAAGAACCCTTAGAAATTGAGTTTCCTCAAGAATTAATGGAAGAAATTTTAGGAGGAGAATATAACTCATTAACCGAAGAAGAAAGGAAGGAAAAAATGATTGAATATTTTTTAGAACAAGGAATCGAAATTGAAGATATAGCTTTGCTTGAGCAGACAGGTTGGAAAGAAGACATATTTTTGGGATATAATTTCTTTGATTTTGTGGGTTGGTCGCAAAATGCAATTTATGATATAGACCTTCACAGATTTATTTTGAACCCCATTCAAGGATTATTTGGTCACGTTGTAGACACAATTGACATAACTTACATTTGCACAGAATGGCAGGCACCTGCGGGAGGGAATGATTGTGAATTCTGTAATGAAGGAGATTTAGGTTGCACAGAATATAAGTGTTCTTCCTTGGGGCAAAATTGTGTTTTAGCAAATAAAGATACAACAAATCCCCTTTGCGTTTCTTCAGTAGATGACGGAATATCCCCAAAAGTAGAGATGATTGAAGCGCTGGATGAAGAAAATTATTTTATTGATGAAATTTCTTCTAATAAAGTTTGGGAATTATATTCAACGAATTCTGAATCAGATTGTATTCCTGAAAATAGCGAGATAGAATTCGTTCTTGAAACAAATGAAATTGCCCAATGCAAATATAGTTTTAAATCTTATTCAACTTATGATGACATGCCTGCAAATTATCCGACGAGTAATGATTATTTATACGAGCACGAGTTTTCTTTGAATTCAGGAAATGTTTTAAGTTATATTGACAATGAAGATTATAATGATTATATTTTATGTATTGGAGAAAACGGAACTAAAACAGGTTGCCTTGAAGAATTAGGAATTGAAAATGTTGATGTTAGTTTGAAAATAAGATGTCAGGATATATTCGGGCATTTTAGTGATGAAGTTGAATTAAATTATTGCCTTGAAGTTCGCCCTGATGAAGAAGAACCACGGGTCTTGAGTTTTTATCCTGAAAGTGGAACAGAGTTTGAATACAATCCTAGAAGTTTTGATTTAAGATTATATCTTAATGAAAATGCAGAATGCAAATATGGTTATGATAATTCAATAAATTATGAAGATTTGACTTATGAAATGACTTGGTCAGGAAAATCTGTTTCGGGTTGGATGTTTAATGCAACAATTGATGAAATTTATTTAGGGAATAATGAAATTTATATTAAGTGCAATGATACTTCTGGAAATATAAATGAAAATATAAAATATGAATTTACTTTGAAAAGAGATATTCCAGAAGACGAATATACTGAAGATTATGCTTTAATTATTGATTCAATTTATGTTGTAAATAATGTTGGTGGCGAGGAATGTTATGATAGAGAAAATATTACAACTGGAATTGGGCCTTCATTAAGTTTGAAAGTTAAAACTTCCCGAGGAGTTGATTCAGGTGTTGCGACTTGTTATTTGAATTCAAGAAAAACGATTTTAATGAGTGAAACTGATTCTGACGAGCATTCGCAGGTTTATAACGGGCTTTCAGAAGGAACAAAAGAATTTTTTGTTTTGTGCGATGATGGAGTTAGTGAAGTAAGTGAAACAATTTCAATTGATTTAATTATTGATGATGAACCGCCTGAAATGGTTGAGTCAATTGCTGAAGGAGATTATTTAACTGTTGTAACAAATGAAAATGCTTATTGCACTTATGGCAACGAGGATTGCGATTTTGATATTGATGAGGGGAAAACATTTTATGAAAAAAATTATGTGACAGAACACAACACTGGCTGGAATTCTGCTTTAAGTTATTATGTAAGATGCGTTGATGAATTTAGTAATGAAGCATGCATTGGAACCTCAGGAGAAGAAAATAATTCTGACGGCCCAATTATAACAAGAATCACTTACGTAGGAGACAAAGTAACAATACAAACCGACAGAAGTTCAACCTGCTATTATGACACTGAAGAATGTGATTTTGACATAACAGATTCTGAAACAAATGAAATGCGTTCAAATTCGGACACTAAACATTATTTTGAAATCAGAGATGAAAACAGATATTACATAAAATGCGAAGATGCTTACGGAAATGTAAATTCTGAATGCACAAGAATAAATGTTTTGTAATTTGTGATTGAAATTTAATTAAAATTATTTTGCCATTTCGCGAAGTTTTTTCAGAACTTCATCAAGTTCAACGGAGTTTTTTGTTTTTTTGGGAAGTTTCTTTTTTGCAGAAACGGGAAACTTTTTTGGTGCGGGTTTTGGCAAAGGTTTTCTAACAGGAAGGGAGTTAATTCTCATTAAAGGTCTTTTTGGAAAATTTCCTCGATTGAAATTTTGTTTTTTGGAAGGTTTCTTTGGAAAGATTTTATCTTTGAATTTTATAAGAACAAAAACCAAAATTACGAGAATTAAAATAATTAAAATTATTATTAACCAATTAGAAGATTCTTTTTCAATGCAACAAACTTGGCTTGAAGAATCGCAGGAATAAGAACTTTCTTTTTCATTTGAAGAACAAGAGGTTTTGCAAGTTCCTGAATTTTCTTCGCATTCATTTTCTAAATCGCCCTCATTTACGCATTCTCCGTCAAGACAACAATTTTCATTTTCCATAGTTCCCGTGCAGACTTCATCTGAAGAACAAATTTCTCCTGAACACGAATAAGAATCTCTGTCACAACAAAAACTCAAGGTTCCTTCGCAATCATAATTGCTTAAAATATTCCCGTCAAGATTTGAAATACAAGCTGATTTTGACATGCAGAATCCATGGTCTGGTTCGCAATCTATTGTTTCTTCAACGCAGATGTTATTTATGCACTCTTCTCCATCAGGGCAGGGATTATCATCATCGCATTCATAATCCGACATTGTTTCGTTTACACAAACGCCGTTGGAGCAAACCAAATTTCCGGAACAATTTTCATCAGAAGTGCATTCTGTTCCGCCGACACATTCAGAAATATCAAAAGTGCATTCATATTTAGAACCTTCAGGATAGCATGACAAATCTCCTGTTGCATTTTCATCATCCAATACAAAAGCACAATCATTTCCGCGAAGTTTTGTTCCGTCGCAAATTTCTCCTGATTCAAGAAATCCATTTCCGCAATATCTACTTGAAGTTCCATATTCTTCCCACAAAGACGCTAAAATAAATGAAGTGTCAATTAAATTTGAAGAAGAATTTTCATTCCAACTTCCGTCGTTAGCTTGATTTGCAAGAAGCCACGATTGTGCGTTTTGTTTTTCAGTTGAATTCTCAGAATAAAAAAGCAAAGCCAAAGCAGTGTCGTAATACTTATTTCCAGACGCGTTCCAAAATCCGTTTGAGTTTTGCAGTGAAATTAAATTTTCTAAAAAATAATTTTTGCTCGTCAAATAATAAATAAAAGAGTCAGGAAGATAATCTGAATATAATTCTGAAAAAGCAACCAAATATGGAAGAAATGGCACGGTTTCATTTCCCGCAACATCCAAAGCAATTGTCGCCCACAAAGTTTCTGAATAATCGCACGAACTTCCTGACGAAAAGCAAAAAGAATTTATTTCGTTTTTTATTATTCCGTCAGAAGAAGCGGATTTTTCTGTATAAAAAAAATTCATTTCTGAAGAGCTGGATTTTCTGAAAAACAAATTTGTGCTGAACAAAGAATCGCACGAAACATTAAAAAAATTATCATAACACGACGGCGAAATTTCAATCCAATAATTGTTGTAAATTGAAAAACACGAAGAAGAATCTGAAGAAGTTAATTTTTCATTTGAATTTAATTCCAAAGAATAAATTTCATCTGAACTTGTAATTGTACAGAATGCGTCGCCAGAAGAATCAATTTGCAAAAACCATTCAAGAGAATCCGTTGACATTTTTTGCTCTGAAATCCACGAAGTGTAATTTGAAATATCTTTATTATTTATTCCAAAAACTATTGCAGCCAAAGAAGTTAATTCCAAATCGCAGGAAGAGCTGTCTTCGGAAAAACATTCGCCATCCAAAACAGAATTCAGCAATTCACTTTTGCAAAGTCCGTTTGAGAAATAAACAAAAATTTTCTCTTCAAGTGCAAGGTTTGAGCAACCAATTTCTGAGGTTGTGTTTTCAACAAAATCGTATGCTTTTTCAACTTGCGAAGTTTCATCTGAAATTATTAATGGAATTAATAATAAAAACAAGAACGCAAAAATAATTATTCCTCTTTTTTTCATAATAATTATTGGAAAAAAGAATTTATAAATTTGTTGTTGTTTGCAAATATTTTTAAATAACTTTGTCGTTAAAAAAATATGGAATTGAAAAGAGGTAAAAAGGCTCAGGTTACAATTTTTATAATAGTTGCGATTTTAATTGTTGCAATTGCAGTTCTTGTGTATTTTCTTTTTCCAGGAATCAGGAGCAATGTCGGCATAAAGACTTCTTCGCCAAGTGAATATATTGACACATGCATGAGGGAAAAAATTGAAGAAACAATTGAAACAATTTTTCTGAATGGAGGTTCTTATATTCCAAATGAAGAAATGTCGTATTTTTATCTTGGAAACAATATTGAATATTTATGTTATACAAATGAATATTACAAACCTTGTGTTGTTCAACAGCCGCTTTTACTTTCTCATGTAAAAAATGAAATAAAAAAAGAAATAGAAGAATCATCAGTAAGTTGTTTTGAATCACTTGTTGCAGATTATGTAAATCAGGGATATGATGTGAATTTAATTGGAGAAATAAATTCTGATAATATTGTTGTTGAAATAATTCCTGAAAGAACTGTTGTAAGATACAATACGCGAATGACAATTACAAAAGGCGAATCAGAAAATTATGAAAATTTCCAAATAATTATTGATAATAATTTGTATCAGATTTTAGGTGTTGCAATGAGTATTGTTGAATGGGAAGAAGAATATGGCGACGCACCGACGTCGGTTTATATGGACTGGTACCACAATCTTAAAATAGAGCATCATCTTCAGTCAGACGGAACAACACTTTACATAATTACTGACAGAGACTTTGGAGATGTTTTCCAGTTTGTTTCAAGAAGTGTTGTGCTTCCGCCAGGATATTAAAATGAAAAAAAAATATAAAATAATTTTAGGAATGATTTTGTTAATTGGGATTTTAGTTATGAATTTGAATTTTGTTTCACCTGTTGATGCAGGAATTTGCTGTGAAAGATTAGATAATGAAGGACTTTGGTGTCAAAATGTTGTGGATGAAAGTGAATGTGATGATGATTACAGAACACTTGGAACTTCATGTGACCAGACATCTTTTTGCACTCCTGGAACTTGCATTGATATTATAGAAGGAACTTGCACAGAAGGAACACCACAGCAAGTTTGCTTAGAAGAATACGGAGGAAACTGGAAAGCAGGAGATAAAGATGAACTTCCGGAATGCCAATATGGTTGTTGTTTCCTTGGAAATAGTGCTTCATTTGTTACAGCGACGGCATGTTCAAGACAGTCAGCTCTTGCAGGAATAGAAGACATGATTTTTGATACAAGTTATGATAATGAATTGTCCTGTATTTCTGAAGTTTTAAGTGATGAAGAAGGAGCATGTGTTTATATGACAGACACAGGAATGATTGAGTGTATTAGAACAACAAGAGCAGAATGTGATGATACCCTTGAATCAGGAATTGGAAGTGAATATAATGGTTTTCACGTTGGTTATTTATGTTCTGCACCAGAATTAAGCGCAAGATGCATTCCAACAAAAAAAACAAGATGTGAAGATTATGATGTTTATTTTGTGGACAGTTGCGGAAACAAAGCAAATATTTACGACGCTGATTATGCAGAAGGAGACAATGATAATTATTGGAATTACTGGACATATATAGAAGAAACAGCACCATGTGACCCAGATGGCGACGGAGTTACAAGTGATAATGAAGCAAAGGTTTGCGGAAGTTGTGATTATTATGGCGGAACAGTTTGTAAAAATTATAAGGATTTAGAAACAGGAACAGTAAAACCAAATTACGGAGATTATATTTGTGCGAATTTAGATTGTATTGATTCATCTGATATGGGGGTTAAAGAATTTTATGATGAATATGGAAGATATCCAAAACATGGAGAAAGATGGTGTGCGAATTATGTTTATGATTTAAAACTAATTAGAAGAACCTATGAGATTCCTCTTTTAAACAATATCCAAATTGTTGGAGATGAACGTTTTGTATCTGAAAAAAGTACAAAACAACAAAATTTGCCTGGTTCAAGATATGTTGTTCTTGAATGCCGAGACGGAGAAGTCACACCAAATGAATGTGATGTTTATAGAAATTATGTTTGTGCAGAAGATTTTTATGACATAAATGAAAATGAAGAACAAGATGAAAATGAAATTTTTGCAGCAGATTGTGTTCCAAACAGGTGGCAGGATTGCTTGACTCAAAATGAAAGTGAAATCTGCGAGGACAGCACACAAAGAGATTGTCAATGGGCTTATGTTGGAAGACATTATACTTTAGAAGATTTGGAATGGCTAGGAGAATTTGGACTTGATCCTGAAGAAGAATTAGAAGAAGCACAAAGTTTAATTCCAGGAGTTTGTGTTCCAAAGTTTGCACCTGGGTTGAATTTCTGGGAAGAAATAGATACTCAAGCAGTGGAAGATGGTGAAGATGTTGTTGAATGCAATATAGCAAGTGTTTCCTGCACTGTTACATATGAAGGGGGAATTTTAGGGGGAAATCCAGAAGGAAGAATGAGCAAATGCACTAGCAATTGTTATTGCATTCCAGGATACACTGCTGGCTCAGCAAGTAAAAAATATGAAAAAAGCAATTCCAAAGACCCCCAAAGTTACGTAGAATGGATTACATCTATGAATTTGATTTGCAGTGCTTTGGGAGATTGCGGAGTTAAAGTAAATTACATTGGAGAAAAAGGATATTATACTCAAGACCAAATAATTGATACTTCAGATTTAAGATAAAATGTTTAAAACAAAAAGAATAGCAATTACAGAAATTATTTTACTTTTAATTGGAATTTTTGCATTTAGTTGGATGATTGGAAGTTCTATTGAGGTTGTTAGTGCTGGTGGATTGCCAAAATTAGGAGAATCCTGCGGAGCAGGAGGAATTTGCATTAATACAACAACTACGAATTGTAATGGAGAAAAAAAAATTGGTTTATGCGATCCAGATGAAATTAGATGTTGTGTGCCTGTGGAAGAACCTGAAGAAAATAAAGTGAATCCGCAAAACGCATTTAGTTGGATTGTAACAGGAACAACAGCTGCAAATGGATTAAAAAAAATATCAACTATGGGAACTCCTCTGAAAAAAGCAGCAGCAAAAGAAGTTGGAACTGAAGTTGCAAAAGAATCTTCAAAAAAGGTTACAACCGGCACTGCGACATCAACAGGGGCTGGAGCAGGTTCTAAAATTCTTCTTGGAGGTTCAACAATAATTGGACACATAGCTGCAGGACTTATCTGGAGTGCAATTGCTTTTGTTATAGGAAGATATGTTATAGGACCTCTTTTTGGACTTAGTGTGCAAAATGCTCAGGCATTAGGTTATGCTTTAGCGTCGGGAACTGCGGCTGCATTTATTGCTGCTGATATAATTGGAGTCAGTGCTTTAAGCGGACCAGGAGTAATAATTGGGATTGTTGTAGCAGCAATAGTTTTCCTTTCAACTGCAAAGAGAAGTTCCACAGACATTGTGATTTATAATTGTTATACTTGGGAAGCAGATTTAGGAGGTAAAAATTGTGAAGAATGCAATTTACAGGAAATTCCCTGCACAGAATATCAATGTCATAGTTTAGGGCAAGGTTGTGAATTAATTACTGATGAAGATAGTGGGCAAAAACTTTGTGTTTGGGAAAATCCAAATGATGTTTTATCCCCAGTAATTTCTGCATGGGAAGATGCACTTCCTAAAGACGGCTCTTATGTTTATACTCCTGATGATGCATTATCCCCTCCTGATAAAGGTGTTAAACTTTTGTATGAAGATGGTTGTGCTCCTGCATGGACACCTGTTGAATTTGGAATTGAATTAAATGAAAGAG
>Ga0315547_1001796_pt1 | contig 15952 bp, 15 predicted proteins | sample SalMarSW160240MG_2_FD_202542 | JGI IMG/M metagenome (GOLD analysis project Ga0315547, IMG submission 202542) | Salt marsh sediment microbial communities from the Plum Island Ecosystem LTER, Massachusetts, United States - Salt Marsh Sediment SW1601-240 ... | reverse complement strand
CACCTCTTACAGGATACGGTGCAGGCGTGAAGTGGTACAAGCATGGTGCAGAGGGTGTGCATCCCAATGTCTCCCATCTCCTTATCCCCGCGTCTCTCTCCTCCCTTATTCCTGGCTTCCTTATAGAGGAATCGCAGGCAAGCCCAGTTATCCATCCGTGAAAGTGGCGGTTTGTCGGCCCCGCAGGTTCGTTCTTACGTACCCCTCTTAGTTGTGGTTTGCTCGTCTCAACGAGCCGTGCGTGCCTTCCTTTTCATTGCACTTGACAAGCGATCGTTTTCGCATATACTAGTTTGTGTATGAATTCGCAAAGAAAGGAAACAAATCAACAGCATGTGCTGACCGGACACCGGCGACGGTTGATCCTCGAGCGTCTTCAATCACGGAATGCAGTGAAGACCTCGGAGCTCTCAGAGGCGTTCTCCGTCTCTCCGATGACGATTCGCAACGACCTCAACATCCTCGCCGAACAGGGCGAGCTGGTACGCATTCACGGGGGAGCGATCGTGCGCGAGTGGCTGACCGCCGAACCCTCATATCAGGACAAAGCAAACCTGAACAGGGACGAGAAGGAGAGGATCGGTCGACAGGCGGCGACCCTCATCGAGGGGGGAATGGCTGTCTTCATCGGGAACGGTACCACCACGATGCAGATCATCAAGCACCTGCCACGTGATCGGCGGGTCCGCATCTTCACCAACGCGCTCAACCATGCGTTGGAGGTCGATCCACTGCCACAGGCAGAAGTCTTCGTCATCGGCGGGCACCTGCGCGAGGTCTCGTTAGCGATGGTCGGTCGATTGGCCCATCAAGCGATTCAGGGGATCTACTTTGACCTGGCGTTCCTGGGAGTAAACGGGATATCGATCGAGCACGGCCTGACGATCCCTTCCTTGGAGGAGGCGGAGACCGCAGCGGAGGTCATTCGCCACTCCCAGCGAACGGTCGTCGTGGCCGACCACACGAAGTTTGGAATCGTCTCTCACGGCAAGATCGCTGATATCGCAGACATCGACGTCATCATCACAGATAACGGGCTGGCACCTCGCTTCTCCGATGATCTTGTCAGCCTGGATGTAAAACTCTACTCGGTGGGATGAAGGAGGTGATGCTTTAAGAAACACGGTTGTGTCGCAGACGGATAGATAGGTGTAGCGATTGCTTTCTCAAAAGGAGGGAACAAGTGAAACGCGTATTACTGTTTGTTATGCTGGCACTACTAGTGGTGTCAGGGTTTGTTGTTGCGCAGGAGAAGACCCAGATCATCTTCTGGCATGCGATGGGCGGCACGCGCGTGGAGCACATTCAGCGTATGGTCGACAACTTTAATCTGATAAATCCGGGGATCGAGGTCATCGTGGAGTACAAGGGCTCGTATCAAGACACGCTGAACGCCGTGCAAGCTGCAGCGATTGGCGGTACTGTGCCGCACGTGTTCCACACATCCCAGATCGCCATGCAACAGCTGCTAGACATGGGGATCATTGTGCAGGCCGAGGATCTGATTGAGAAATACGGGATCATCATTCCGTGGGAGGACTACATCGAGCCGGCACTTAGCCTTTATAGGGTGAATGGCCGTCAGGTTGCCTTCCCGTGGAACTCCTCCAACTCGATCCTCTACTACAACAAGACGATGCTCGACGCGGTTGGTGAGACAATGCCGCGTGAGCCCACCTTCGAGGACATACTGCGAATCGGGCACAAGGTCATGGACGCGGGGCTAGCGGAAGCCGGGATCACCTGGCCGATGCACTTTTGGTTCTTCGAAGAGACGATGGCGGAGCTCGGCGTTGATTTTGTCAATAACGACAACGGCCGCTCCGGCTACGCCACGGAGATCAACCTGCTCGACCCTGCGGCCATCAAGATCATGGAGTGGTGGAAGCAACTGTACGATGAAGGGGTCTGGGTCAACCCGGGACGAGAGAACTGGGCCCAGGCGCGCCAGAATTTCGTGACCCAGCGCTGTGCGATGATGATCTCCTCCACCTCCGACGTCAATCTGACCGAGAACGCCGCTTATGATGGCGGCTGGGAGGTCGGTACGGCATTCATGCCTATACCCGAGGGTTACGAGCGCCACGGCGTGTACGTCAGCGGCGGCTCTCTGTGGGTGAGCGCGGATCATCCGGATGAGGAGCTCAAAGCGGCAGCCGAGTTTGTGGTATACATGTCCCAGGTCTCGCAGGACATCGAGTGGCACCAGTGCACGGGGTACTTCGCGCTGCGCAAGACCTCGCTCCAGGCTCTCGAACTCGAGGGTTGGTACGAGCTGCATCCAAACTATCGGACAGCGGCCGACCAGCTCTCGGAGACAAAGGTTTCGTCAGCCACACAGGGCGCGCTCATCGGAGTGTTCCCAGAGATCCGCACGCTCACTGAGGACGCTGCGGAAGCGGTGTACGGCGGAAAGTCCGTCGTGGATGCGCTGACTGAGGCCAAGGGGAAGATCGACCAGGCCCTTGTGGACTACAAAGAGCTAATGGGCGGCTAGTTAAGCCGATAAAGACGGGGAGCCTCGTTATCAGGCTCCCCGTCATTTTTGGGTGAATAGAAAAAGAGGAGAAGATCATGGAGAGCAAGTTCCCAAATAGGTTGTTCCCGCTGCTCATCCTCCTTCCTACCCTGCTCATCTGTGGAATGTTCCTCTACTATCCAGTAGCGCAAAGCTTCAGTTGGAGCCTCCTTCGGTCAGCATTCATGGGGCTTCGCACCCTGTACGTGGGAACTCAGAACTACGTCCGTCTATTCACCTCGTCGGCCTACCTCCACAGCTTGTGGATCAGCATTGTGTTCGCCGCGGGAATCGTCATTCTGGGCCTCTCCTCATCCTTAGCGATCGCGCTGGTCGCTAACCGAAAAGTACGTGGAGCTCGCATCTACCGAACCGCTCTCATCTGGCCATATGCGCTTTCCCCAGCTGTGGCAGGAACGATCTGGTTATTCTTGTTCAATCCGACAGCCGGGGTGGTAAACTTCGTCTTGGAGCGGACCATTGGGATATCGCCCGATTGGGTAACGAGCAGGAGTCTTGCTATTCTTCTGGTGGTCACTGCCGCAGTATGGAAGAACCTGGGGTACAACATAGTCTTCTTCTTGGCAGGGCTGCAAAACGTTCCGGGCCAGGTCATCGAGGCAGCGCGAATCGATGGGGCCGGAGCATGGCGATGCTTCTGGCGGATCACCCTCCCCTTGTTGTCTCCGACCGCGTTCTTCCTGCTGATCATGAACATCATCTACGCTTTCTTCGGTGTGTTCGGTCTTATCGACGTCCTGACCAAGGGGGGGCCTGCTGGTGCAACGAACATCCTCATCTACAACCTGTACCGCGATGCGTTCATGCACAACAAGTGGGGGATGGCAGCGACACAGTCGGTCATCCTGTTCATCATGGTCGTTGGGTTTACATTGCTGCAGTTCCGAACAACGGGAAGGAAGGTACACTATGGCGGGTAAGAAGAAGATGCTGGACTGGTACTTCTGGAGGCCGAAACTCTTCACCTTCTCCACTCATCTTGTCCTCCTGTTGGCCGCTCTAATAATCGCCTCTCCCATTATCTTTGCGCTCATCAAGAGCACGCAGAGTACTGCTCAGATCAGCACGTACCCACCGCAGTTCGTCATCGGCAGCTCGGCGATCGAGAACTACACTGCGACCTGGGAGCGCTACAATCTGGGAAGGTTGATGGCGAACACGTTCGGTGTGGCGATCACCGTCATGGTAGGAAAGACGATCCTCTCTCTCTTCGCCGCCCTAGCACTGGTCTACTTCGATTTCCGCTTTAAGGGATTGATCTTCATCTTCATCCTCGTGACACTGATGATGCCCGTTCCAGTACGCATTGTCCCGCTTTTCAAATTCGTGTGCAGCCTAGGTTGGGGGGATACATTCTGGGCACTTACGGTTCCATTCCTAGCATCCGCGACAGGGACGTTCCTCTTCCGGCAGCACTTCATGTCCATCCCCACCTCGCTCGTAGACGCTGCCCGCGTTGACGGCGTCGGACCGATGCGCTTCTTGTGGCGGATCCTGCTACCAATGTCGATGAACACGATCGGCGCGCTCGCGGTGATCGAGTTCGTCTACCTGTGGAACCAGTACCTGTGGCCGCTGATCATCATCAGTTCCAACGATAACCAGATGATCCAGATGGGAGTGAAACAGCTAACGGTGTCGGGCCCTGCGGGGATGGTGCACTGGGGCATATCCATGGCTGGCGTGATCATCACCATGCTCCCGCCGCTCATCATGTTCATCCTCCTGCAGGAGCAGTTCATGCGCGGGTTCGCCCTGACAGAGGAGAAGTGAAGACGATCGGGCATAAAGGGGGTGGCAAGACCGCCCCCGAGAACACCCGTGCTAGTTTGGAACAGGCTATGGCCTTAGGAGTAGACGCAGTGGAGGTCGATATCTGGCCGACAGCCGATGGCCGGTTCGTCCTGTTCCACGATGCTGATATCATGCGCCTCACCGGCCACGTCGGTTGGACGATGTCCCTCACGAGTGACGAGCTGCGTGCGTTGGAGGTCGGAAGCCGTTTCTCTAAGGAGTTCTCCGGGGAGCGGATCCTGCTTCTGGAAGAGGCGCTGGACCTGATTGCAGGAAGAGTCGAACTAATCCTGGAGATAAAGCGAACCCGTCACGAGCTCGACCGCTACGCCTGGATCGAGGAACGACTCGCTGAGATCCTGCAAAGGCACGACGCCTTTCCGTGGACGCTCGTTATTTCCTTCGACCACCAGACCCTCCTTCACCTGAGCGAGGTCACAGCGGATGCCCGCATCGGGATGCTCTACGCCGGGGAGTGGATCAACCTGTGGGAGGAGGTGGCTTCCCTCTCTCCCAAGGCGCTCCTTCCTCACTGGACACAGACCACTCCGACGCTCGTCGAGGAGGCTCATCGTAACAATCTTGTGGTCTACCCGTGGGTAGTGAACCACGAGGAATGGATGGAACAGTTCGATAAGATGGGGGTGGACGGGGTCATCACCGATCATCCGGATCGTCTGCTGCAGCTGCTGCAACGGACGCAAGCGATCAAGACCGACGGAGGCACGACATGACAGATTGGTATCCGGACACAGATAACCTCGCTCAGCTTTCAGCGGACCACCCACTGATTCGCTGCAAGGGCTTCGTCTTTGACGTCGATGGAGTCCTCTGCCGCGGCGACGATCTTATCCCGCGAGCCGAAGAGGCGATTGAACGTCTGCGTCGTGGGGGAAAGAAGGTCATATTCATCTCCAATAACTCCACCAAATCCCGCGAGGAATACATCGCGAAGTTCACTCGCCTGGGGATTCCGGTGACCGAGAACGACCTCGTACTCTCCACGTACGCCACTGCCCGTTACGTGGCGAATGAGAAACCAGGGGCAAAGGTATACATGGTGGGCGCAAAGGGTCTTGGTAGGGAGATCGAGCTTGCCAGCCTTGAGCTAGTAGACGATCCTCTTCAGGCAGAGTACGTCATCGTTGGCTCGGCGTTCAACGGCAAGGGTGAGCTAACGTCGGAAAACGGGCTCCGGATCACGGGGGCGCTGCGCGCGCTGTACCACGCCAACGCCAAGTTCGTGGCGACCAATCCTGACCGGATCTTTCCGGCAAAGGAGGGGGTAATCCCTGGCACAGGAGCGGTAATCGGAGCCCTGTCGTACATGGTAGATCGCGAGCCGGATGTGATCATCGGAAAACCGTCCCCGTACATCGTGAAGATCGCCCTCGACCGACTTGGGCTCAGCGGGAACGAGTGTGCAATCGTGGGGGACATGGACACGGACATGCTTGCAGGGCAGAGAATGAACATGACGACCGTCTTCGTGCGATCGGGTGCGATGACCGAGGAGAAGCTTCGCTCGCTCGGCATAACACCGCGCTTCGCGTTCGATTCGGTGATCGACATCCTCGCAGTAGAAGGAGAATAAGGTGAGCAAGAAGAGCTACATCGCGGCATTGACGGAAGGGATTGCACGGCTCAGGGCGGAAGGACGCACGGTGGTCCTCGCCCACCACAACGACGCGGACGGACTCGCAGCGGCCACCGTGCTGGAGACGGCTCTTACCAGGGACGGCTTCACCGTCGACCGCGTCCCGCTCGAACGGGTCCATCCCCCTATCGTCGAGCGCATCCATGACGTCGCCGCTGGCAGACCGGTGATCTACACCGATCTCGGTGGGCGAGCGGCCCCCGTCATCTGCGCAGCCAACAAGGAACGCTCCTTCACCCTCATCCTCGACCATCATCCCGCAGAAGAGTCCACCTCCGGAAAAGTGCTGTGCCTGTCGACAGAACTCTTCGGCCTCTCCGGAGAGAAGGAGATCTCCGCCGCTACCGGGGCGTACCTCTTCGCCCTTGCACTTAATACGGACAATTGCGACCTTGCCTACTTGGGAGTGATCGGAGCGCTCGGAGACTCCCACGACCGTGACGGTCGCCTCGTCGGTGAGAACAGGGATGCCCTGATGGACGCGGTCTCCCAGGGGGTGATCAGGGTTACCGAGAAAAAGGGACGCGAGACGTATACCCTCACGAAGTTCGACAAGGAGATTCCTATGGGACCGTTCTCCAAGTCGCTCACAACGTTGGGCGCGGCCGGTTACGCCATGGGTGGACCGGAACTCGGAGTACGCACATGCCTCGACGGACCGTCCCCAAAGTACGAGTCGAAGCTCGCTGAACTGACCACCCTCAAGGAGGAAGGGTTCGCGCGGGAACTCGCCCGCATCGAGAAGGACGAGCTGCGCAAGACGCAGCACATCCAATGGTTCTCCGTCGGAGACGGCTTCTCCCCGATGGGGGTGAAGATCATCGGGGAGTTCTGCATGGATATCCGCGATGCAGGGTTTATGTCGAACGAGAAGTACATCACCGGGTTCCAGGATATGCCTACGGAGATCCCTGGTCTGGGCACGTTCGAGTGGGACCTGGTCAAGGTGTCGATGCGCGTTCCTACTCCGCTCGGGCAGCGGATCATCGACGGCGATATGCCTGGACTCGACTGGCTACTTCCGGAGGCAGCGCTAAAGATCGGCGGATCGATCGATGCCTGCCACGGATACGCAGCAGCCGCCCTCATCCCTCGCGGGAAGGAGGAGAAGCTGATCGCATTGATGGACGAACTCCTCGTCGAGAAAGGTCTGTGATGGCGAGGGCGAGGATCGCCTCGCTTACGCTCTTCCTCCTCGCGTTCATCGTTGTCACGGCGGGAGGAGTGAGTGAGGAGAGATTCCCGCACGACCCGATATCCATCCGATCGGACGACGAATTCACCACGGCAAACGGTGTCGTTGCAGGGCAAGGTACGCTTACTGATCCCTACGTCATCGCCAACTGGACTATCGACGCTGGAACCGGTGTTGGTATCCGAATACAGGAAACCTCCGCCCACGTTCTCATCCGGGACTGTCATGTAGTTGGTGACAGCAAGCGCAGTATTGGTATTCTCCTGCGGGATGCCGCCCATGTCCGCGTTCACAGGTGTGCCTTCACCGACCTCAAGGCAGGTCTCTTTATCTACCAGAATCCGGCCGCTTCCGTGGATGAGAACACCTTTACGGATTGCCGGCGCGGTATCGAAGGGACGGAGTCGAACGGGCTAGTCATAACGGGAAACAGCGTTTACGGGGCGCGGGAGCACGGGATCTTCCTCTGGCGCTGCCATGAGGCCTCCCTGCGCGGAAACGCCCTCTCAGACTGCAGTAATGGGATCTACCTTGACAGCTGCCACCGCGATCATCTGGATGGGAACCGAGTTAAGAGGATGGATCACGGGATCTTCCTGTGGGACTGCTTCGATTGCACCATCGTTGGCAACGTGCTCCACACGTGCGACCTCGGTCTTGCACTGGTGCACACCTCCGAGCGGAACACCGTCTTCCACAACGAGTTCTTTGACAATACCCGTCCCGCAACCTGCGACGAAACGGAGAACCGCTGGGACGGTGGCTACCCCGTCGGCGGCAATTTCTGGGGTGAGGGGGGGAGCGTGGATGAGCACTCCGGGCCTAATCAAGATCAACCCGGCTCAGACGGGATCGCGGATACCCCCATCCTGATTCCGCTCGGAAACATCGATCGCTACCCGCTCATCGCGCCATTGGAGACGGATGAAACGGGGTAAATCTGTATAAGAAGGAGGACATTATGAAGCGTGCGTTGCTCATTATTGGTATCTTGCTGTTGCTCGGGGTGCTCGGTCTAGCAGAGGGAAAGATCGTCATCGCTCACCGGGGGGCAGCCGGCTACCTGCCAGAACACACCCTGGAGGGGTACGCCTACGCGTACGCCCTGGGGGCTGATTACATCGAGCCCGATCTCGTGCTGACAAAGGACGGCCAGTTCATCTGCCTTCATGATGTCTACCTCGAGCCGACGACCGACGTGGAAACAGTCTTTCCGGATCGTCGCCGCAGAGACGGGCACTGGTACGCCGCCGACTTCACCCTCGCTGAGATCAGAGAGCTTCGCGTCCACGAACGGTGCCGAGAGAACGGGAACCCGTATTTTCCGAATCGTTTTCCCGTGGGCGAATCGAGGTTCGAGGTCCCCACCTTTATCGAGATGATCGAACTGATTCAGGGGCTCAACAAGAGCACCGGACGGAACGTGGGAATCTACCCCGAACTGAAGAAGCCGAGTTGGCACTCCTCGGAGGGGTTACCTATGGAGGAAGCGGTCCTCGACGTACTCGATCACTATGGCTACACTGGAGAAGACGCAAAGGTGTACATCCAGTCCTTTGAGCCTGACTCTCTAAAGAGGCTCCGTTTCGATCTGGGAACGGACCTCAATCTCCTTCAGGCAATCAGCGGGAGCTTCTCATATTCGCACATGTGGACTAAGGACGGTCTCGATGAGATCGCCACCTACGCGAACGCAATCGGACCGTCGAAGACGATTATCGAGAAGAATCCCCAGTTCGTCGCCTGGGCACATGAGCGAGACCTGGTAGTGCACCCGTATACCTTCCGTGCCGATTCCCTCCCATCGGCCTATTCCACTATGGAGGAAGAGATCGAACGGTTCTACTTCCAATATCAGGTCGACGGTCTGTTCACCGATTTTGTCGATATTGCCGTAAGGGTTTTAACCACGAAGGAGTAGGGTCAATGACGGAGGGACAAAAAGCAGCTCTCCCAATCGGTGGCTATCTCCTCGATCTTGACGGTACCGTCTACCTTGGCGAACGGTTGATCGCAGGGGTGCGTGAGGCGATCGAAACCCTCCGCTCACGCGGGAGGCGGATCGTTTTCCTCTCCAATAAGCCGCTCCACTCACGTCGCGATTACGCGGAGAAGCTCACGCGGCTCGGGGTCCCGACTACTGAAGAGGATGTCGTGAACTCCTCCTACGTCCTCGCACGCTACCTCGCGAAGCACGCCCCAGGAGCGGAGGTCTTCGTTATCGGGGAGGAACCCCTCCGCGCGGAGCTACGCTCAGCGAACCTCGTACTGACGGACAACCCAGAGAAGATCGAATACGTGGTCGCCGCCTTCGACCGTACCTTCGACTACCACAAGCTGAACATAGGGTTCCAGGCGCTACGGCGCGGAGCGCACTTCATCGCTACCAACCCCGATCGTACCTGTCCTGTAGAAGGGGGAGAGATTCCCGACGCCGCAGCAGTGATCGCTGCCCTCGAAGCGACCACCCAGAGGAAGGTGGAGACTATTGTGGGGAAGCCATCCCTCTACATGATGGATGTAGCGCTGGAACAGCTTGGCGTTCCTGCTGCGCGTGCAGCGATGGTAGGCGACCGACTGGAGACGGACGTTGCGATGGGATTGAACGCAGGGTTGATCTCGATCCTGACGCTCTCCGGTGTCAGCTCAAGAGAGGATCTCGAAGAGTCACCTGTTCAACCTGATTACGTAATCGAAAACCTCGCCAAGCTGCCCGACTTGGATGAGCAGCTCGCAGAGCAAACGCGACCCGCCGGTTCTTTGCCTTAACTGGAAGGAGGAAAGTGACAACTCACGAAACAGTCTACCTCCCCGTTGAAACCCTGAAGCGATTCACGGTCGATGTCTTCGTCTACCTGGGAGTACCCAAAGAGGACGCGTTCGTCTGCAGCGAGGTGTTGATCGCGTCGGACCTGCGTGGAATCGAGTCCCACGGCATCGGCCGGTTGAAGATGTACTACGACCGGATCAAGGATGGAATCCTCTCTCCTATAACCCAGTTCGAGGTTGTCAGGGAAGGACCGACCACGGCCGTTGTCGATGGCCACCACGGAATGGGACACGTCATTGCCACCCGCGCGATGCAGATGGCGATCGACAAGGCCAAGAAATACGGGATGGGATCGGTCGCAATACGCAATTCCACGCACTTCGGCATCGCCGGCTACTATGCCTTGATGGCGGTCGGCCAAGGTCTGATCGGGTTAGCGTTCACCAACGCGCGGCCGTCGGTCGCCCCCACCTTTGGAGTGAAACCACTGCTAGGAACCAACCCGATCGCGTTCGACGCTCCCACGGACGAGGAATGCCCATTTCTGTTCGACGCGGCGACCTCCATCGCCCAACGAGGAAAAATCGAGGTGCTCGATCGCGCCGAGAAGCCGACCCCAACCGGGTGGGTAATCGACCGGGAAGGAAAACCGGCAACCGAGACAACGACGATCCTCAATGGCTTGAAAAAAGGCGATCACTCCTTCCTCCCCCTTGGAGGGGCGGGGGAGGCGCTCGGGGGTCACAAGGGATATGGGCTCTCCGCGATGGTTGAAATCCTTTCCGCCGCGCTGCAAGGGGGAGCGTTCTTGACGGCTCTGAGCGGCTTCGATACCGAGGGAATTCCCCGGCCGCATCGTCTGGGGCACTTCTTCATGGCGATCGACATCGAGCGCTTCATCCCTCTTTCCGAGTTCAAGGCGACTACCGGTGCGATCCTGCGCAGCCTGCGAAATTCCCCCACAACACCCGGCGAAGCACGGATCTACACCGCGGGCGAGAAGGAGTGGGCGATGGAGGGAAGAATTCGCAAGGAGGGGATACCGATCAATACAAGCCTGCAGAAGGACTTAAAGGTAATGCAGGAGAAGCTGAAGCTGAACCAGTATGCATTTCCGTTCTAATCCAGCCTTCTAACATTGATCCTGGCGTCGCCCTGATGTAAAATATTACGAAACCAAACGCAAACAACCGAAAGGAAGAGTAATAAAGGGGTTCGATGGCGGAATACATCGGAGCGATCGATATCGGGACGAGCGGGGTGCGGTTCGTCGTCTTCGACCACAACGCCATAGCCGTCGCCTCCGCTTATCAGGAGGTACCTCTCTACTACCCCGAACCAGGCTGGGTGGAACAGGACCCGGAGCAACTCGTAGAGATGACCCTGGCCGTGATCCGTGCTGCCCTTGCTCAGGGCGATATTCGGCCCACCGATCTGGCGGCAGTTGGGCTCACCAACCAGCGAGAGACAACGATCGTGTGGGATCGACCGACCGGAAAGCCCGTCTACCCGGCGATCGTCTGGCAGGATCGCCGCACAGCCGGCCGTTGCCGAGAACTTCAGGATACGGAGGCGGCGCGGATGATCCGTGCCCGTGCCGGGCTTCCCATTGATCCCTACTTCTCCGCGACCAAACTCGAGTGGCTATTGGAGAACGTTTCCGGACTCGCTGCCCGTGCCGCACGCGGGGAGGTTCTATTCGGCACGGTCGACACGTGGCTCTTGTGGCACCTGACCGGTAAGCATCTCACCGAACCGACGAACGCCTCGCGCACCCTCTTGTACGATATACACGAAGGAGAGTTCGACCCAGATCTCCTCTCGCTCTTTGATATTCCTGTTGCTTGTCTTCCCACGGTGCGACCGAGCCTGTCCGTCTTTGGACACACGCTCCCGGATCTCTTTGGGGCGAGAATTCCCGTGGCCGGAATCCTCGGGGACCAGCAGGCGGCGCTCTTCGGCCAGACGTGCTTCACCGCCGGAGAAGCAAAGGCGACCTGGGGAACCGGTGCGTTCCTCCTCATGAACACCGGTCAGCTCCCGATCGCGAGCGAACACGGCCTTCTCACTACTATTGCCTACGCCCCCCCGGATGAGGCCCCATTCTACGCCATCGAAGGATCGATCTTCGTGGCCGGGGCGGTGATCCAGTGGCTACGCGACGGATTGGGACTTATCGAAGACGCAGCGCAATCGAATGCCCTTGCCCAGGGAGTGTCATCCACCGAGAACGTCTATTTTGTCCCCGCGCTCACCGGCTTAGGTGCCCCACACTGGGATCCGTACGCCCGTGGTACGATCCTCGGGATTACACGCGGCACACGGCGAGAGCATATTGTGCGCGCGGCGCTCGAGGGGATCGCTTATCAGACATACGATGTAGTACGCGCGCTGGAGCATGATACCGGTGAATGCCTGAGCGAGCTCAGAATTGACGGCGGCGCGGCACGAAACGACTTTCTCTGCCAGTTTCAGAGCGATCTCCTCGGAATTCCGCTCGTGCGCCCGTCCATCCTGGAGACGACCGCCCTCGGTGCGGCGTTCGCCGCTGGGGTCAGTAGCGGGTTCTGGGAGGATTTAGCCGCCTTGCGCAGCCTCTACCGCGTGGAACAACGCTACACGCCGCTGATGAAAGAAGCTAAGCGAGAGCGGCTCCTCGCCAATTGGACGCGGGCCGTAGAACGGGCCAAAGACTGGGAAAGGGAGACAGAATGAGGATTGCCGTGATTGGGGCCGGTATCGTTGGCTCGCTCATCGCGCGGGAACTCGTGCGCTATGACGCAGATGTCCACCTCTTCGAGCGAGAGATCGACATCGGTTGGGGTGTGACCAAGGCTAACTCGGCGATCATCCACGGCGGGTTCCACGAAGCGGTAGGGTCACAACGCGCCCGCTTCTGCATCGAGGGGAACAAGCTGTACGCAGCGCTCACCAAGGAACTCGACGTCCCTTTCCACCGCTGTGGAGCCTACACAGTCGCTCTCAGCAAGGAAGACCTACCCGCCCTAAAGGCACTCCTCGCACAAGGGGAGGAGAACGGGATACCCGGCCTCGAACTACACGATAGCGCGACGGTCCTCGCCCACGAACCTAATCTAAACCCGCAAGTACAGACAGGGCTATGGTCACCGACCGTTGGGATCACCGAGCCGTGGACCCTTGCCACCGCCGCGGTGGAGAACGCCTGCGAGAACGGGCTTACCCTCCATCTCTCCGAGGGAGTTACCAAGATACAGATGCTGGACGGCCGCGTGCGGGGAGTCACGACTACACAAGGAGAGTACCCATTCAACGCAGTAGTGAACGCTGCCGGCCTCTTCGCCGACCAAATCGCTGAGATGGTTGGCCTCTCCGAGCCCATCCTCTTCCCCCGTCGCGGCGAATACGTCCTTCTCGATAAGAAAGCCAACGGGTTAGTCAACTCGGTAATCTTCCCCACCCCAAGCAAGACCTCCAAGGGGATCCTGGTCCTCCCCACCGTGGACGGTGGGATACTGCTCGGCCCAACCGCGAAGGACCTTCCTCGTGAAGGGAAGGACTCGCGAGAGACGACGCCAGACGGAATTGAGAAGACGATCGATGGTGCACGGCGGCTCGTTCCGACCATCGATCTTTCTATCGTTATCAAGATCTTTGCCGGGCTGCGTCCGGAATCCCCAAACAAGGAGTTCGTCGTCGGCAAGAGTGAAGTACAGGGGTTCTTCCAGGCGGCGGCGATGCGCTCACCCGGGCTCACCGCCGCTCCAGCCGTCGCCCGCTTCCTCGTTCACGAGGTGATGGCGAGAGAGCTCACCCTCGCCAAGAAGTCCTCCTTCCAACCGCTTCGCAATGGGTTGCCGCGAGTGATGGATCTCCCGGAGGAAGAGTGGGATGAGTTGATTAGCAAGGACCCGCGTTACGGACGAGTCATCTGCCAGTGCAACCGCGTGACCGAAGGGGAGATCGTGGCAGCGATCCGTCGCGGCGCGCGCAGCCTGGATGGGGTAAAGTTCCGCACCCGGGCCGGGTTCGGACGCTGCCAGGGTGGCTTCTGCACGGACAGGATTCTCCTGATACTGGCACGCGAGCTCGGCGTCTCCCCGGAAGAGATAACACTACGCGGGAATGGGAGCCGGATGATGAACGGGATGGTACGCCAGTGATGCGTAATAACGTGAATGTACTGGTCATCGGTGGTGGCGCGGCAGGGATGGCTGCAGCCACTGCGTCGGCCCAAGCCGGGGCAAGAACGCTCCTCCTCGAACGAAATGAGGAGCCAGGTGGAGTACTCAATCAGTGCATCCACCCTGGGTTTGGCCTGCACCGGTATAAGGAAGAGCTGACCGGACCCGAGTTTGCCCACCGCCTACTGACTGAACTCGATCGATCACACGCCGAGGTGGTCTCGCATTGCAGCGTGCTTGATATTAACCATCGACATAGTAGCCCCAACATCATGGCAGTCAGCCCTGAAGGAGTGCTGCAGATACGCCCACAGGCATTGATCTGGGCAACCGGAGCGCGCGAACGACCGTTTGGGAGCCTGCTCACACCCGGTCCCCGCCCCGCAGGGATCTACACTGCAGGCCTTGCCCAGAGGTTCGTGAACATCCACGGGTACCTTCCGGGGAAGCGCGCGCTCATACTAGGATCGGGGGATATCGGCCTGATCATGGCGCGGCGTCTCCATCTGGAAGGGACAGAGGTCGCCGCGGTTGCCGAACTCGCCCCATTCCCCGGGGGGTTGATGAGGAACGTCGTCCAGTGCCTGGAGGACTACGATATACCACTTTTGCTGAGCCACACTGTGACCCAAATCCACGGACGCGATCGGCTAACAGGAGTCACGCTGGCCCAAGTGGACGAGGCCAGACAACCAATCCCCGGAACCGAAGAGGATATCGAGGTGGACACCCTGATCCTCTCGGTCGGCCTAATCCCGGAGAACGAACTGATCCTGCCGTTCGTGGACCTCGATCCGTTAAACAAGGGGCCGCGCGTCGACTCCAGGATGCAGACAGAGATCCCGTGGCTATTCGCCGCCGGAAACAACGTGGTTATCTTCGATCTAGTCGATTCCGTCGCCACCGTAGGAGAGAAGGCCGGTCAATTCGCGGCTGATTACGCCAGGAACAACCTCCCTCCTCACAGCTCTATCCCCATCGTGCGAGGCGACAACGTTCTCCACCTTGTCCCCACCGCATTGACCCCGGAGACCCCCACAACACTCTACCTGCGGGTCACCCGCCCTATGCGCCAGGCTGAAATAAGGGTCGGAAGCGCACTCTCCCGAAAGCAAATGGGAGTGCGCCCAAGCGAGATGATAGAGATCAAGATCTCCGATGACGAGCTGAAGGAACTAGCGCAGTCGTCCGAGATCATTGTGGAGGTGACAGGGACGTGATAGAGAAGAAACTTATCTGTGTCTCGTGTCCCGTAGGTTGTGAGATCTCGGTGAAGACCGAGGGAGATAGAGTTGTAGAGATCACGGGGAATCGATGCCCACGCGGAGAAACCTACGCTCGCCAGGAGACGATCGCCCCCATGCGCGTGCTCCCCACGAGCGTCAAGGTACGCAACGGGGAATGGCCACTCGTCTCGGTAAAGACCGATCGCCCCGTGCCAAAGAACCTGATCGCGAAGATAATGGAACTCGTACGAGCCCTCTCAATAGAGGCGCCGGTAGATATCGGGCAGGTCATAGCAGAAGATCTGCTCGGCACCGGCGCTAACCTTGTCGCCACCCGCAATGTTCACCGAATTAGGAATGGTGATGGACGCGATTCTCCCTCGACTTGACAGCGGACCAAGATTCGTCGTAGGATCACTTCCATGGATAAGAGAAGGTACTTCCTCATCGTAAACCTAATCGCTGGACAGGGTCACTGCAAAGAGATCTTTCCCCAGGTAAAGGCCGAACTCGACCGCCGCGGGCTCGACTACGACCTTCACTTCACAAACGAACCCCTGGAAGCGATCGATGTTGCCCAAATGGTGATCGAGGCCGGCTTCACCCAC
>Ga0315547_1001794_pt1 | contig 15969 bp, 8 predicted proteins | sample SalMarSW160240MG_2_FD_202542 | JGI IMG/M metagenome (GOLD analysis project Ga0315547, IMG submission 202542) | Salt marsh sediment microbial communities from the Plum Island Ecosystem LTER, Massachusetts, United States - Salt Marsh Sediment SW1601-240 ... | reverse complement strand
CTACGCATAAAGTAGCGTTTTCCTGAGGAGCAAAAGCATCCGCACGTTGATCAGCACCCAAACCAATAACATCCGTAACGTAGCCTGGCCAACGCTCATCCTCAGTGAACAAATCTAATATGCGACCTCCTTTCACGTATGGTCCCTTGTAGTAGCCTTGCTGGATTATACTGTAGCTAATAGAGGCGAGTCCGCATGAAGCAAGTTTCACGTCAACAACGTTTAATTCGCATTCAGGCTGTTCTGGATAGTCAGGTTTGTAAGTGACGTTAAACTCGATTGTAGCGAGTACTCCTGAACCGTATGGTACTGTATGCCCACCCAAGAATAGTCCTGCCGTGTGGACGTAACCTGTGGATTCATGTATGCTGGTTAAGAAGAAGGTTCCGTTTACACCTTCAAATGAAGGTAGGAATCCACCTTCGGTTGCGCCTAATACGTCTAGCATTGTTGTGTTATAGTAGAGTTTTGCTTCCCAACCGCAAAGATCCCATGCAGCTTCTAAACTTGCAATTTCTATGTTAACCATGAAAGTGTCGCCGATATCGCCGCCTGTCATGTCAACTACACCTAGTCCTGGAGTTACTAAGATGTCTGGGGCTTCTGGATAACCGGTGCATATATAGTATTCTCCGTCGTATGCGGTGTGTGGAATTGGGGTGGCACTCTCGTCGGACATTTTTGTGTCGGCGAGATCTAATACGCAGGACATGTCTGGCTCTGGATACGATGGTTTATACGCTATTTGGAATGTAAGACAGGTTACCCACGTCTCACCTGAGAATGGGGTTGCGCCTGACAGTGCTGAAGCGCCTAGCCAGTATCGTCCTGGTAGACTTGTGTCGTTTTTAGCTATGAAGTTGGGGCTCCATGGAAGCTGTATCTCTAGGTCTACAAGGTTGATCAAAGTGTTGTTCCAGAATAGCTTGTATTCAAAACCGAAGAGAGCAGGCGTTGTGAAGTTTACGTGGATGTAAACGTCGAATGTGTCGCCTATGCCAAGACTCATCAGTGTGGCATTAACCATGCTTGGGATAACGTAGATTGAGTTTGCGGGTTCAGCAAACACGGTTTTCGGCAGTGTAAACGCTATAAGACCGAGCAACATCGTAACAAGCATCGATAACATTACATACTTCTTATAGTTCATTTTTTCTCCTTTCTCCTTTTTTGGCATGTGATTATATGTTTTTGGTAGATTTAAAAGTTTCTGGAATTATCTTCTATCTGGATATGTGAACAGAGAAAGAGTCTGTTAGAATTAATGTTTTTCTTTTTTGATGAAGAAAACTGCAGCTGTGATTAGTATTAAAACTGTTATGATTACGGCTGCTATCATCTCAGGAGTTAATTTTAGGCCTTGAGTGCCACCGACAACCAGTTTTACACTGTAACGGTTGTTTTTTACAGCTGTTTCTCCTAGAACCGTACTTGCTGTAGCATTAAGCAGATATTCTCCGTTTTCATCCAAGGTAACATTCAGGAAGAGGATGTCGCCTACTTCAGCCATTAGGCTAACGTTCTCGAATTTTCTCAGTTCTTGTCCATTCAGTTTAACGGTAACGTTGAACACTTCATGTTCAGTGCCCAAATTTTTAACGATAAGTGCCATGTTTACTGTGTCTCCAGCGTAAACGGTGTCAGGTATCTTTAGTATCTTTATTATGGCAATGTCATGTATAACATGTGTAACCGTTAAAGTTTTGCTTGCGTAGTTGTCTTGTGGAAAATCGTCTTTGGCGATGGTTATATTTGCGGATATTTTGTAAAGTGCTGACGATATGTTGGTAGTGTCTAGTAACACTGAGATTGTGGCAGTACTGTTGGGGGACGTGATCCTCTGCAGCTCGACCGTTTCATTATATAAGAGAACGATGCTGGTGTGAGAGGCATTGTTGACGACAATCGTTGTGTTGTGCCAAACTAGAACTTTTGCAGTCTCGTTTGCAGCGCCGTTATTTGCTACTGTAACGTTGATCTGAACTGGGTCTCCTGGATAAACGTTGTCACTAGATAGTTTTACTTCGGTGACTGCAACGGTGTGCCAGTTTATAAAACGTCCTTTCTGAGTTTTGAAAGGGATCTCATTGCCACGAGTGTCTAGAAGATGGGTTTGTATAGAATCTATGTTCAAATATGTGTCGCAATAACTTGTAATGTTGAAGCTTAACGTAGCTACTGTAGCATTACCAGTTAACGATATCATCAATGAAGCGGATAAAGAAATTTCACCTAATATTGCATCTACTGAATATTGAGCGGAATCCACGTTACATTTACTTGTAAACTCCACTGCAATGCATTCTAAAGCGGCGATGTTATATGTAACGGTTATGTTGAAACTTGACAGTTCAACAACTTTTTCCACTGTTACATTGAAGTTGACAACAGATTGTAGGCCCATATTAACGTCGATTATTTCAGAAGGCTGCAGTGAAATCATAGTTTCCACGTTACTGAAAACGCCGTCTAATTCAGCGTGTGGAATCGGCGTGTCCATTCCGTGGCTTATGCTGGCCAGTTGGCTGTCGTGTATGTCTAGTATTACTAATGCTATTTTCAATATTTTAAATTGCAGAGTTGCGAAAGCAAAGTCTTTTCCTGTGTATGGATTAGCTGGATACATGAAACTGATGGCAAGCGCGTATTCTCCCGGTATAGTTGCGTTAACTATCTTGTACATTTTGCTCCATGGCCAGTGAAAATCCACTTTTACCAATTGCAGAACTTCCGGATTCCAGCTTATGTTAAATTGTACACCACACAAATCGGTAACGTTGGCAACCATAACTTCAGCCGTTACCACGCTGCCAACAGAGCCGTTAAGTAAATGTGGGACAACAGCAACGTTGGTCCATGAGCATACGATGTAGCCGTGGCAGAGGCCTCCGAGAATACTAATAGAATCACCGTTTTTCTTCCAAAGTTTGCTGTTGCTTAAGGTTAACTTTGATTCTCCAACGGTTAAGCCTTTGAAAATTATTGTGAAAAGCTGTCCTGTGCCATTTGTAGGTGTCGCTGGGTCTTTAGATTCTGCAGTTACTGTAATCTGTCCAGCGAAAGAAGTTATACTAGTTGAGAAAGGCTTGTGAAGAAACGGATGAACTGTATGATCTACATAGTCTAAAACGTTCGAGTCGTAATCAAGCTGAATGTTGTATCCCCATAAACCTTCAACGTCTTCTACAGTTACGTTCACCATAACTTCCTGATTAGGGGAAATTGTGTAAAAGCCATAATGCGATACATGTTGACCCGCGTTTGGGGGGTCAACTTTTAAAGAGATATATCCGGGAGAAGCACTACTTAGATTTATTGTGACTTTTGAATTGAACGTGGAGATCAACAATATTGACAAGGATAGGATTATTTTTAATGTGATTTTTTTATTCATGTTCTCAGCTCCTATTCCTTCTGGTTAGGCGTGATTTTGATATTTACAGCGTTGTAGGGTTTAGTTAAGCTTTGTGGTTACATTTTCTGGGTCTTAGTGGGACGTGTTAGATGTTAATTGTCGTGGGATGACTCATTTTGTTTCCATGTGTTTGAAGAAACTTGTAGAATTTGAGGAACTGTTGCCTACAGAACAGGTTGCCTTTGGAAAATATTACATGCAACTAGTGCGCTGCATGAAGGCTTAGATCTGCGTACGCCACTTTGACGTTATCTTTATCAAAATCCTCCGCTTAGAAACAATTCCTCGATGAAAGAAGATAATTGAACTAGCATAGAGCTGTGAGGTACTAGCTTTGAAATGAAGAGTTATTTACAAAAAGAATAAGATGGAAAGAAGAATATACGAAGATGTTGGCTGTGCACGTTTCGGCATCGGCGAAGTTAGATATAGAAAAATGTTACATAACCTATTTAAATGACGTTCGTCATAAATTTGATTGCAGAAAGGAGAAGAAAAAAGAATGATGAAAAATAAATTGATGACTATTCTACTGGTAGTAACTCTATTGTTTGGCATAGCTGGAATAGCTTCAGCAACTAACGGTCCTAAAGCTGATGATTTGTGGATGTCAATTTTCGAGTCTGACGTGGCAGAATATGCAGCGTTTGAAGCTGGCGCGATCGATATTATTGACTGGTCGCTTGATCCTGCCCTCGTAGCACAATACTCAACTGCTCCAGACAATGCGTCAATTATACTTGGTTTCTATGCAGAGATGGGAATGTTCCAGTTTGACATAAACAACAACGAGACTATACCTTCAAACCCAGGTTATAGCCAGCCAACATATGACCCGTGGTTCCGATCCGCAATCCAATACTGCGTTGACAAGGATTACATTGTGACCACTATCTGTCAAGGTTTGGCAGAAAGAATTGACAGTCCCGTACCCCCCGCGTTAGGAGATTGGTACTGCAATGATGTGCAGCATTACGGTTACAGTCCAAGTGAAGCAGAGGCTATCTTGGATGCTCACGGCTACACTATGGGTACAACTTACAGAATTAACCCAACCACAGGCCTTGACATGGAGCCACTTGAATTCTACATGCGTGCAGACGACATGCTAAGAAGAACTCCTGCAGGTCAAGCTTTTGCCGCGGAACTGGAAGCCATCGGCATTCCTGTAAACTCCCATGTTGTGGACAAAAGCGTTTGCTATGACTATGTCATGGTTTACTATGACTTCAACCTTTACACAGGCGGATGGAGCCTCGGCAGAGACCCAGACCATTTAATGTGGCTATGGGTTTCATGGATGGGCCCAGGAATGAGCCCCCCAATAGAATGGGCGTTAAACTATGCTTACATCAACGACGCGGAACTTGACACATACTTTGAAGGTCTTGGATACGCACCAGATCTCGTTGTGGGAAAGGACCAAGCTTATAAAGCTCAGAAACGAATGATGAACCGTCCAGACGATACATTTCCAGGAATCAGCTGCATAATCCCATTGTGGTCAACAGCAGGATACTTGGCTTATAGACGTCCATTAGTTAACTGTGTCAACGGTAAGGGAGATGGTCTCGTCAATTGGTGGACTTTCATGCGCGGACGATTCGAAGGCAGTGAAATCGGTGGAAGCATAACTTGGGGCTTCAAGAGCGATGTAAACAAACTTAACCCATTATACTCATCGTGGGTTTGGGACTGGTATGTCCTCGACAAGATCTACGATGGCATGATCGCCGTGTCCCCATACAACGTTGCTATGGACTTGCCTTGGATGGCGGAAGACTGGACTGTTGGAACGTGGGACAATGGTGGAGAAGAGTGTACTATGATGACGTTCACGTTGCGAGATGACATGTTGTGGCATGATGGAACACCTGTGACGGTTCACGATGTAAAGTTCACGTATGAGTACATACAAAACGCTACTGACTGCTGGATATGGAGTAACGTTGCAGACATCGACCACATTGTTGTTGATCCAGGAACGAACAAAGTGTACGTGTATGAGGGCATATTGAGCGTTTGGTCTTTCCACTGGGTAGCTGGATGTCCGATTCTTCCGAAGCACATATGGGAACTCATCGTTGACCCACACGGCTTTGCGCCGGAGCCCACCTTGATTGGTTCGGGTCCATGGAAATTCGTTGAACATGTACCAGGAAGCCATGCTCACTTGGAAGCTAACCGTGCATTCTTCCTAGAAGTACAGCCATCAGCAGACGTAAACGTTGACTTCGTGGTGGACATATTTGACATCGTCCATGTGGCCGCATCGTTCGGCCTAAGCAGGGGACAAACAGGATACGACATAACAGCTGACGTAGTAAGCGAATGGGACCTCATAGACATATTTGACCTCGTAATCATCGCCAGCAACTTCGGATATGAATGGTACCAGTAAGTTTTCCCCCTTTTTTCCCTTTTTTTTAATCTACAAAAGTGAAGCTGTTTTGGATGGTTAGTCAAAACTTAAATATTTGTGGTAGTCCTATTCAACATGTCCTGAGGGATTGGAAATGGGTCTTCGGGGATACATAGCTAAAAGAGTGATGTACACTATTATTCTGGTTTTTGTCATAATTACCTTGAATTTCACAATTTTTATGCTAATGCCCGGTGATCCTATGGCAATGTTTGCTCAACCAGGCAAAATTCGAGATGAAACTCAACGGCAGGCGATCATGGAAAGGTTCGGCTTGAACGATCCTATGCATATCAGATATTTCAAATATGTAAAAAACATGTTGACGTTCGATTTCGGAGTTTCATATAGGAACCAAATGCCGGTGTCAGAAGAAATGGGTGGAAGGCTAGTGAACACATTCATTCTGGTTGGGATATCTACTGTACTATCCATAATAATAGGCGTAGTTTTAGGTGTTTACTCTGCATATAAGCGAGGAGGAAGATTTGACTCGGTTAACGTAATTGCAGGGTTAACCTTCTATTCGCTTCCCTCATTCTGGATGGGAATGGTTCTCCTGCTAATATTTTCAGTCCACCTAGGTTGGTTCCCAATAAAGGGCTTTATGTCAGAAACACTGCAGGCACAATGGCCACAAGATTGGGCAGTAATCATTCAAGATAGGTTATGGCATATGTTTCTGCCAGTACTTACCTTAACATTATTTATGTATGGAGGATACCTTCTGCTAACACGTGCGGTAATGATCGAAACTCTAACGGATGATTACGTGTTAACTGCAAGGGCTAAAGGTCTGAAAGAAAGAACCGTACTATTCAAGCACGCATTAAAAAACGCATCTCTACCCTTAATTACTAACATAGCCCTCTCCTTCGCGTTTGTTCTGACGGGAGCAATAATTACCGAACAAGTTTTCTCATGGCGTGGAATGGGCTTGTGGCTTTGGGATTCACTATTCTTCTATGACTATCCAGTTCTCCAAGCGTTGTTCTATTTACTTGCCTTATCCGTTCTGGCTGCAAATTTTATATCTGACATACTGTACGGATTCATCGACCCAAGAGTGAAGTACAGTTAAGAAGGGGGATGCATTTGAAAACAAGAAAATCAAGGCTTCAATTCAGAATTGAGAAAACACGCAAAATTCTGATTCAAACAGTCAAAAATAAAAGAGCTTTATTCGGAATTATGATTATTACATTCTATGGAAGCCTAGCCGTCTTCGCTTCCTCACTTACACCTTATGATCCTATCAGAGACACCGATCTAGCTGGGATGCTTGCAATGCCACTATGGTATGCAAATAGCTTAGGTATCAGTCACTCTGAGAATGTTCTACCGGTCGATGATGTCTATCTAGATTCACCTAATGCTTTATTAGAATGGACAATAAACCACTCGCCTACAATCAACTTATCTTGGGTCGACTTCACAGGCTATACTAAAGGAGCAACTTCTCGAGAAGAACATAGAACACCAGGCTGTTTGCTTATAAATATGACTGGCTTCCAAGAAAACCAAACTAAAACAACTGTAACATTAGCTAACCAATTCCATTACTCATATCCAACACCTCCAAAAAGATTTACAGTTCAATTCTTCTACCTAGCAAAGAAAACTGAATTTGCACCACTAAAAGTATCAATGTATATTGGACGAAACACAGTGAAAACAGTAATGAATGAAACTGTGGGAACAGGAAACGGTGTGACTAAAGCTTTCCATCTGGTCAAAGAAAGCATCATAGAAAACTCTGAAACTGTCTATTGGAACAAAACATCACTACAAAGGTCAAAAGATTACAAGATTTTCTACGAAAACGGGACAATAGTTTTCAACAATGCCCCCGAATTCAATGTAAGAATCAAAGCAGATTATCAATTCTACGATAGGTATCTAATATACGATTCCAACCTAGAAGGAAAGAAGGCAGATTTGTCAGAAACTTCTATTCAATGGTCTAGTCTCTCAGCAGACTCGCAATCAGGGGAACTGAACTTCAAGCAAAGATATTTTGGCAGCGTACTCGCATTTCCAGAGCAGATCGTGTTTAAGGAAGCAGCAAACTACACAGTTATATTCCAACTGACCTTTCAAAATATTGGAAATGCGAATCCAGAAACCGCAGTTTTTCTCGACAACTTGTACATTAAACTCTATGGTAATGCCTTTGGTCTTCTTGGAACGGATGGTCAAGGAAGGGACTTGTTCTCTCAACTGGTTTTTGGATCACAAATCTCATTGTTTGTGGGGTTGCTTGTTGCTTTTGTCTCTGTTATTCTTGGGTTAACAGTTGGATTACTTGCTGGATACGTGGGCGGAATCGTAGATGAAATACTCATGCGGATCACAGATACCCTGCTTGTCCTTCCTGGGCTTCCACTCATACTTGTGTTAATGGTGGTTCTGGGAGCTTCAGTGTGGAATCTTATAATTCTCCTGGGCTTTTTAGGGTGGATGGGATTCGCCCGAACCGTCCGTTCAATGGTGCTGAGTTTGAAAGAAAGACCATTCATAGAATCTGCAAAGGCTGCAGGAGCTGGAACGGGATACATTCTTGTAAAACATGTCCTTCCTAATGTGATGACAGTTGTCTATGTTACACTAGCAACCTCTGTGCCAGCAGCAATTCTGTCAGAAGCAGCGTTAAGCTTCCTTGGATTATGCGATCCGACTGTAATGAGTTGGGGGAAAATGCTTCATCTTGCAGAAACTAATAGCACTGGATGGAAGTTGTGGTATTGGATTCTTCCACCAGGAATATCCATTGCTCTAGTATCATTATCCTTCATTCTGCTCGGATTTGCGATGGACGAAATACTGAATCCAAGATTACGAGTACGAAAATAAACCTGTTATCCTCGATGAGCTATTGCTCCATCTATACACGCCCAAAAATCTCTCTCTATCTTCTCAGCTCTGTCTTTAATACGCAAGCTATGTAAAAGAAACCAGTTACCTCCAAACAAACTTGTTAGAGAACTAGTCATCCAAACTCTAGGCATATTACCTTGAAAGTTAAACTCCATTGTAACATCATCAGCCTCTCCTAATACTTCTACAGTTATAACAATCTTAGCTTTTTCAACACGGAAGTTTGACACTGCAATAATCCGGTAACCTCCTTCACTTCTGTCAACACTTACTCTAAAGTCCTTTCTACTGAAGAAAACCTCAACAGAATTCACTAGTTCATCAATTGCAACATTTTTCCCAATCCACTGATACTTCAAACTCGACACCAACAATTAGGCAAAGCTTAAATCTAATATTATCGTTCCTACTCATAAAAGTTTATCATTGAATTAAGGCGATTCAATTGGCACTCTTAGAAATAAAAAACTTAAAAGCTTACTATAAAACAATGCGAGGATACGTAAAGGCTGTCGACAACATAAATTTGAACGTGGATAAAGGGGAAGCCCTCGGGCTTGCTGGAGAATCTGGCTGTGGAAAAACCACAGCAGCAATGGCTATTCTTAAACTGTTGGCCTCTAACGGCGAAATTATTGGAGGCGAAGTACTGTTTGACGGCGTAGATATTGTTAAAATGAGCACAGAAGAAATTAGGAAAAAAATAAGGTGGAAGGGAATATCCATGGTATTTCAAGGTGCAATGAACGCTTTAAACCCTGTATACACCATTGGAAACCAGATAGCTGAAGGCATACTTTTGCATGAACCAGATGCGAGCAAAAAAGACGCAATGGAACGAGCTGAGAAACTCCTAGAACTAGTTGGAGTCGAACCTTCAAGGGTGAACAATTACCCACATGAATTCAGCGGAGGGATGCGGCAGCGAGCAATGATAGCAATGGCACTCGCGTGCAACCCAAAAATGGTCATCGCCGACGAACCAGGCACAGCGTTAGATGTAATTGTACAAGCTCAAGTGTTAAAACTTATGAGAGAATTAAAACGGCAACTCAATTTAGCTATGATTCTTATAACCCACGACCTTTCAATAATATCCGACACATGTGAAAGCGTAGCCATTATGTACGCAGGCAAAATAGTGGAAAAAGGCGACATAACCACAATGTTCAAGAATCCACTACATCCATATGCTCAGAGCTTAATCAGTTCGTTCCCAGATATTAAAGCACCAAAAGAAGTCATGGAGTCAATTCCAGGCGCCCCACCAGATTTGCTTGACCCGCCAAAAGGATGTAGATTTCATCCAAGATGCAAATATGCAATGGACATCTGCAGAAAAAAAGAACCACCAGAAATAAACGTGAAAAAAAACCATTATGTGTTCTGCCATCTAATATCTAAAGCTTAGGAGAATCCAGAATGAGCGAAGTGATAAAAGTCATTAACTTAACGAAATGGTTTCCAGTAAGACTGGGATTTTTTGACACCGTTTTTTCCAGGAAAAAACTATTTGTAAAGGCAGTTGATGGGATTGAATTTAAGATAAACAAGGGAAAAATCTTTGGGCTGGTAGGAGAGAGTGGAAGTGGAAAAACCACCACTGGCAGAGTACTTCTGAGACTTGTAGAACCCACAGGCGGAAAAATATACTTCAACAAGAAAGACATCACTATGTTATCTGCAAAAGAACTTAAAGCTCTACGCAGTAAAATGCAAATAATCTTTCAGGATCCTTACGAATCGTTAAACCCACGTATGTTAATAGGTGATGTAGTTTCGGAACCCCTCAGAGTTCAAGGAACTTTTGACACCGAAGGAGAAGTTGAAGAGAGAGTGATGAAAACCTTAGAAGACGTTGAACTGTCACCACCAGAAGAATTCTATTATCGATATCCTCACGAGCTAAGCGGCGGACAAAGGCAACGTGTAGCAATAGCCAGAGCCTTCGTCTTGGACCCAGAATTTATAGTAGCCGACGAGCCAGTATCCATGCTGGACGTTTCAATAAGAGCGGAAATATTGAAAATCATAGCAAACTTGGCAAACAAGCTTAACGTAGCATTCCTTTATATTACGCATGACCTAGCACTGGCAAGACATGTGTGCGATGACCTCGGAGTAATGTATCTTGGCAAGATAATGGAGAAAGGACCAGTTGACAAAATAGTCTACGAACCTTTACATCCTTACACAAGAGCATTAATTAAAGCAGTACCTGTTCCAGATCCCACAGCACGCAGAAGCGAAGCAGTAATCAAAGGTGAAATACCTAGCCCAATAAATCCGCCTTCAGGATGCCGATTTCACACACGTTGCCCAGAGTATATTGGGGATATCTGCAAGAAAAAAGAACCACCACTAATTCAAATAGGCAAAGACAGATATGTTGCTTGCCACTTACACTCCAAGAAAAAATGATATCTGTCCTTCTTTCTTGTTCCTTTTATCCGGAACCCAACCTGTATAACTCGCAGTCATGTCCATCCTACAACTGTCAAAAACGCTAAAATCATACGTATCAACAGCGTTAAATGAAGTATCACCCAAATTGTAAAAGACAATCCAGTCATTATACTAACAAGTGCACATATGATGATCCCTATCCATTTCTCTTTCAAGATCCACGCCAAAGCCTCCACACTCCTTTTCTCCAAACTGGAGTATGACACGCGTTAAGAGAAAATAAACTTCCTATTTAAAGATTTAACTCGCGCGCGCAATATTGGGCGAACCAGAAATGTGTCCTTCAGGTGATGGAGTATTAGCGACCCTTACCTTCAATACCATAGACGTAGGCATTTACACGTTGAACCTCTACGACGTTAAACTCGCCAATAAATACTTGCATCAATACCCGATTCCCAAATACGTGTTCAATGATCACGTCATCGGCTGGGAAGACGATAACTATCACATATTTACAGTGAGCAACTCCTCAGTTTCACCTGTTAGGCTTTATCAACTTCACTGTATGCTTCAGTTCGTTGCTTCAGGATCTTCTGGAACTACAGCTTTCTGTAACATGACTATTCCAAAGGCTCTATTATCATCTCCACAAGGTTGGCTGGTCATCATGGATGGTATGATTTACGAAACTTTTGCTCTCACCGAAAATGACACATACACCGTGATAGGTTCAAAATACAAGTTCGAAAGTGAACGTGTAATCTCTATCTTCGGCACTGAAGTAATACCTGAATTCCCAACGCCTATACTTTTACTACCGTTGCTACTCCTGACTGTTCTCATGGTCATCTTCGTTAAGTTAAGAAAACAACGCCAAATCACTTTAAGAAATCCCTAATAATATTGCGAAAGTTAACATCAAATATACCCTTTTTCTTTTTTGTACACCCTTACTCATCTGGCGATCTAGCATCTTTGAAGCAAACTAATGAATTACGTTTTTAATACGAGACAGATAGAACTTTCTTCCTCACTTCTTAAATATGATAACTGTGGACCCTATTAGTGAGAAAGGGGAAGAGGAGACTAAAAACTAAGATGCCGGATCGGTATGCGGTAGTAGATACTTTCTTAATACTTATTTTATTACTGCAGTTTTTCTCTTTCTTTTCCATCAATGAAGTTTACGCAGGGAACCAACCGTCCCTATGCTTGTCAAAACGCGCCACCTTAAGAGTATCATTGCCAGAAGGAACTACTTGCGGCCCATCTCCAGATCCATGGTTAAATGAAGGATGGATACTGCATCTCTCTGGCACCAACTGGGCATTCACTGTAAACGTCAAGCAACACCACGAGGGGTATACCTCTCTAGACACACGTTTAGTTATAGCACTTAATTATGAAGCTTACGAGAAGCTTGTAAATTTACATGTTAACGGCTTCGAAATACTCAAAACCAGCTTTCAGTATGGAACTCCAGAACCATATGGTGTCTGGACTTGGCCAGACGATGTCTACCCAACATGGTTTAATGATGTATCCGTCAATTTAGGAGCCATACATCCGAAAGAATCAAAAAATGCAACGGTAAACACGGTGTTCTCCAACAATCAAAACATAAAAATACACTTTGATGCCTACGGTAAAAAGAACGCACACACACGAAAAAGTGAAATCTTTTGGTCACCGAACTCGAAGGATTCTACAGTTTTATCAAAAATCGAACTGCCCATAGCTGAATTTACATACTATCCATTAACTCCAACTGCAGAGGAACTAGCAACATTTAATGCAACATCAAGCTACTCTCCAAACGGTTACATAACAAATTACACATGGGATTTCGGCGATGGAACACCAACAGTTACTGAAACCAGCCCAATAACATATCACTCCTTCGCTTTATCAGGAGATTATACTGTGACACTCAACGTAACAGACAGTTTGGGATTAACTGATTCTATAAGCAAAACAATTTCAGTTTATGGTGTTCCCACTGCAACATTTACGTTCACTCCAGAATACCCCATCGTCGGAGAAACCGTTACTTTTGATGCTTCTGCTTCTGTTCCTAACGGCGGCAGTATCCTTGGGTATGCTTGGGATTTTGAGTCAGACGGCTTAATAGATAACTACGGAGTGACAGGGACTCATATCTACAACCAGCTGGGAAATCACACCGTAACATTGAATGTAACAGACAGCGAAGGATTCTCAGACATCGAATCTAAAATCGTTCACGTCGGGAAACATCCAGTAGCTTCTTTCATTTACACTCCAGATCTACCGTTGGTTGGTGGGGCTGTTGGTTTTGATGCTTCTGCTTCTGTTCCTAACGGCGGCAGTATAGTTAGTTATGTCTGGGATTTCGGTGATGGAAACGTAACTGCGACGGTAAACCCGACAATAACACATGTATACTTTGCGTACGGAAACTATATTGTAACGTTAAACGTAACTGATAGTGAAGGCTTATGGGATACGGAAAGCAAGCCTATGCGGATTCTCATTTCACCAATTGCATCTTTTTCAGATTCTCCTTCCGTTCCAGTGGCAGGAGAAAAGGTTATTTTCAATGCATCCAACAGCGTAGACCTAGATGGGGTAATCATTAGTTATGAATGGAGTTTCGGTGACGGAAACATAACTGTTACAAATTATCCGGTAATTATCCACGTTTTTGCAACTTCAGGTTCATACACAGTTAACTTAAAAGTTGTAGATAATGATTACTTAAAAGACTTCACCTGTACAGCTCTATACGTGAAAGACTTTCCGAATGCTTCCTTCACTTATTCACCGGTGAATCCCATAGTTGGTGGGGCTGTTGGTTTTGATGCTTCTGCTTCTGTTCCTAACGGCGGCAGTATAGTTAGTTATGTCTGGGATTTCGGTGATGGAAACGTAACTGCGACGGTAAACCCGACAATAACACATGTATACTTTGCGTACGGAAACTATATTGTAACGTTAAACGTAACTGATAGTGAAGGCTTATGGGATGTAGCTAACTCTACACTTGAAGTGAGCGACTACCCTGTCGCTGATTTTACAATTTCGCCAGATCCGCCGTACCTTAATTCCACAGTTTTGACTTTTGATGCTTCTGCTTCTGTTCCTAACGGCGGCAGTATCCTTGGGTATGCTTGGGATTTTGAGTCAGACGGCTTAATAGACAACTATGGAATGATAGTTTTTCATACATATCCAACTTGCGGTGTTTACAATGTGACTTTAACTGTTACAGATAGTGAGGGACTCTCGAATAGTACATCTCAAACTATAAGAGTGCTAGCTCTACCAGTTGCAGAGTTCACTTATTCCCCGAAGAGTCCGGTAACCAATGAACCTGTAACTTTCAATGCGTCGTTCAGTTACGATCCTGACGGAATAATCACTGATTATGATTGGAACTTTGGCGATGGTTATGTCGGAAACGGAATGATTGTACACCATACCTATACTGCATTTGGTAATTTTACAGTAACTCTAGCAATAACCGACAACGATGGATTGTCCAACTCCGTTGTTTACGTCATCGCAGTCAAAACACGCCCAACAGCTTCATTCAATTACAGCCCTATCTACCCACAAATCAATCAAACAGTAACTTTTGATGCCTCTGACTCTGAACCGAACGGCGGAAACATAGTGTGCTACACATGGGATTTCGGCGACGGCAACGTTACCATCGCTACTAGCTCTGTTATTACCCATGTCTACACAACGACTGGAAACTACACAGTTATGCTAAATGTTACCGACAGCGAAGACTTGTGGAGTGCCGTCACAGAACAGATATTTGTATCTTTCACAGAAACTTTCATGGAATCTGCGAGTCATACTGCACACACTCAAGGCGAAGTGTTCGAAATCTACGTGGACATCGCGAACGCCTCCAACCTCTACGGATTTGAATTTAAACTGGGATACAACACAACTTTACTTGATGCAGTTAAGGTGGAAGAAGGTCCCTTCCTTCAAAGTTTCGGAAGCACTTTCGTAGCGAAACTAGAAGTTAACGACACTGAAGGATATGTTTGGGTTGCAGTTGCACTGCTTGCACCGGCTCCTCCTGCTGAAGGAAATGGCACACTAGCTATAATCACCTTCAATGCTACATACACATCTGTATGGCCTGAAAAGATTGGTTGCCCATTGCATCTTTACGATACGAAACTCAGCGACGCAGAGGGAAAACCCATCCTACATCAAGTAAATGATGGATGGTACGAATTTGCGCCTTTGCCACCTACTCCCCCAACATTGATGGTAATTCCTGAAATTTACCAAGCTGAAAAACTAGGCGAAATATTTACAATAGACATAGACATCAGCAAATTAGATGTATTATGGGATCTTTACGGCTGGGAGGCAAAACTCTACTATAACACAACAATGCTAGACGTATTAGGCGCAACCGAAGGTGCATTCCTGCCTTCATTTGCTGGACCAAACGGAACCTTCTTCATAGTCAGCATACATGAGGATGCAGGTTTTGTACATATCGCTGGACTTTTCCTTGGAGGACGTACTTCACCATATGGCTGCGGGACATTAGCTACCATAACCTTCAACGTAACTTATCAAACAGTGCATCCTGAAACTGCTTTCTGTCAAATAGATCTCTTCGAAGCAAAACTAAGTGATTCTAAAACAAACGCAATTCCCTACTACAGCATAGATGGGGAATATTATGCACCTTATCTGGTGCTTGGTCGCATATTAGATTTGTTCACTGAGGATGAGCGTTGGCCAGGCTACGTTACGGATGTTATTGGTTTGGGTGCTGATCAACGTGCGGATGCTTTTGCTCCTCAGGAAAACGCTACTTTATGCGTAG
>Ga0315547_1001791_pt1 | contig 15978 bp, 15 predicted proteins | sample SalMarSW160240MG_2_FD_202542 | JGI IMG/M metagenome (GOLD analysis project Ga0315547, IMG submission 202542) | Salt marsh sediment microbial communities from the Plum Island Ecosystem LTER, Massachusetts, United States - Salt Marsh Sediment SW1601-240 ... | reverse complement strand
CATCTGTTGATTAAAGGGCATGCCTGGATATTTGCCGTCTCTCATCCAGGCAATTTGAAGCCTTCGGCCGTCAGAGTTGGGAATATCGTTCCAGATTTGAGCCGCATAGAAGTTAGCTCCCCAGTCATTCTGCAGCACCTCGCTTTCTCGCCTGAAGATACGGCCATCAAATGTCCCCATAATATAGTTCCCATTAGCTCCCCAAAAGACCCATTTAGTTTTCTCTTTATCACCATCAACCGATAACTCAAAGATATCCGGACATTCACTAGAGCCGGGCAGTTGAATAGTACAGAGCCGTGTCCACTGCTTCAGATTCGATGATGAGAACAGCGCATAGTCATTGGCATCAAGATAGAGAGCCATCACCCATCTCTTTGAGAAAGCATGCCAAACAACTTTAGGATCCCGGTTTTTCCCTATAATGTGTCCCAGAACCGGATTCTTCTCGTATTTGGTCCAGGTCCGTCCCCGGTCATTGCTGTAGGCAATGCTCTGGGTGAAGGGTTTACCTGCTGAGGTATAAATACTCACCATCGCCCTCTCCTTACCAGTCTGAAAGCCTGCCGTATTGTCCCAGTCCACTACACCAGAACCCGACCAAATCGCACCTAGCTCATCTGGTTCAATGGCATTCGCTAGTTGCTTCCAATTGACCATATCCGAACTAACAGCATGACCCCACACCATTGTGTTAGCCCAGTCGATACCTGAGGCATTGTGCTGAAAAAATAGATGATATTCACCCTCATAATAAACTAATCCGTTAGGGTCATTTAACCAGTTCTTTTTGGCAGTGAAGTGAAACTGCGGACGATAGACTTCTTGATAAAGCTTGCTCCTGACCATTATACTCCTCCTGTTCCTCGTTTCTATTTTTGAATATTTGCTCCCATTCTTTCCAACTATTATGGATTAGATAAGCCCTAATTCTCGGAGTCTCTCCTTCTGGGAAATGACAGGCACTGACTTTTTAATTTCGACACTTTCTCCAGTAGCCATCAATTACCTCCTCTTAGTTTGGTAAGTAATGTAGGAAATACTTTCCTGATTTCCTTCTAAGCCTTGATAAATATCTTTCATATCTAATCTAACTTCCCTGTAGAGCGAGAAATTCCTCTACCAGATGGATAATTAGATCCTCTTCGGAAGGATTTAACTCAGGCAGAGGCTCCTTTACTCCCCCAACCTCAATTCCTCTTATCTCAAGAGCCTTTTTGTAAAAAGAAATCATCTTCCCCTTCTCTAGATTTAATGTTTCTTGCACCTTTGTCAAGAAATCGTTAATAATTAGCTGTTGTTTCTTTACCTCTTCATAATTTTTATGGGTGAATGCCTGGTACAGGTCAATATAAGGCTCTGGAAAGACACCGGATGGTCCTGAAACAATTCCCTTAGCTCCCAAAAGAAGAGCTGGATAATCCAAAGAGTCTTCTCCCATGAGTAAAGATATCCTATTTTGCAAGGGCAGTAGTTTCTGAAAATCCATAAGGCTGGGTTTAGAGTTTTTGAGTCCAACGAAATTGGGATAAGCTTCTGCTAGATTTTGAAGAGTAGAAAAATTAAGCTCATTTATAGTTAATTGGGGGATGTTATAAATAAAGAAAGAAAAACTACTAAATTCTCGGAAAATCTTTTGAAAATATTCTTCAATAGCCTTATTCGACAAGTTATAATAAAAAGGAGGAACAAGAGCTGCAGCATCTGCCCTGCCATCTTGAGCAATTTTGATAAGCTCCTTTGTTTTCTCCACTTGCATATGGCTAGAAAAAACAATCACAGGAACTCTTTTATTTACATAACCTGTAACTTTCTTTATAAATTTTCCACGTTCCTCAACAGAAAATAATAAACCTTCTCCAAAAGTTCCCAGAATGAATAACCCATTTACTCCCTTTTCCAAAAGAAAACCTACCAGTTTTTCTGTAGCCTCGAAATCAATTATTTTCTCCCTGGTCAAGGGAGTCAACATAGCCGGTATAACTCCTTCAAACTTACTCACTTGGATAGCCATTTAATCTCCTTTTGTTCATTTATTATTATTGTGTTTTCTCTCATATAAACTACACGCAAATACCTATCAACTGCGAGCTATTATTTTCTTTGTCGGGAGAGTTCCTATAATAACTTATTTTTATTTCTCTTCTATCACTATGGCCCGACAAAAGCTACTATCAAGGCCCTGAACTTTATAAGGTAGGCTCATCACAAAAAACCTGACTTTAGTTATCTCCTCGAGATTATCCACTATCTCCACAAACACTACACCTTTGCTCATCAGTATATCATGAAATCTTCTTGTCTTTTCAATATCCTCGCCTAACCTTATGGAATCCAAAACTAACATCTTCACCTTTTTCTCTGCCAACCACTGGGCTGCCTCAGGTGTCAGGGTGGGAAGTTTGGAATCACCTTCCAGGTAGACTTTCTGCTTAGAGAGCTTTATCCCGGTATCATTTCGTATAACGACAATGTCTTTTTCCTGAATTTCTTTGCCTATCACTCTTTCACAGGTCTTATCTGTAACCTTCATCTCCTTGACTGAAAATAATATCCCTGGACCGTAGAAAACCTCCAGTGGGTAATCAGTTATCGACTTTCCGCCTTCATAGAAATGCACTCCCACCTCTACATGTGTTCCTACGTGTGAGTGAGTCTTCAAAATATCGTAGCGGAAGGTCTTATCCTGGAGCAAGGCTTTTTGAATAGCAAATGGACGATCTACATCTTCTCCGGGAACTACAGTATAGGATATATCAATAACCTTATACTTATCTGAGTCTATTGTAAACAATTTTCTCCTCCTTTCTATTTAAGATTTGCCTGTGAAATCCACCTATAGTTGCCTGAATAGCAGAGTCCTCAACAATCTTTTACTTACATTAGAATTCCGTAAAGTACTTTCTCCCTCAGAAACTAATCTAGAATAGTAATTGCAGTTCCTTCAAACGTTCATCGTCGCCCAGATGGACACCATCTGCTAAGAGCTTTTTCTGGAGTTCTCTTATGTTCAATTGTTGTGGTGTCTTGCCGAGTTTGGCAGCGAGAGCCGCAGCAGTGCCAGAAGCCTGGCCTAATATCATACATTCACACATACTACGTATTATCCCTTGCGGCTGACAGGATACACTTTTACCACTGCCTACTAGCAGGTTCTCCACCTTTTTCGGAATCATTATGGGATAAGGAATATCAAAAGTGTGTGCATGAAAGAATTCCCCAGTTTCTTCAAATCGAGCCTTCGCTGGTTGGCAACCGATTGTGTCATCAAAGTATACAGGCTTGTTTGAGGAGGTATCCTCAGAGGTAAGTGTTGTCTCACCTTCTATTCCACGACTTGTCCGAATGCCGAGAGCGGTAGCCATTTGTACAATATATGCTTTCTCAAATCCTGGAACATTCTTTTGAAAGAAATTTGCCACATAGTAGCAGGCCTTCTGAGTCTCAAGCTCTGCCAGTGACAGATCAGGTGTATTCAGGCTCTTTACGCGCCAGAAGTTGGAGTTGATTACAACCGAATCGAGCTGTTTGAGTCCATACATCCCCGTTGCATCCAAGAGGTAGAGTATACCGCGAGTTGGCTGGAATTCTCCCTTTTTGATTGCTTTCTGGAGAATATCCCACTTTGTTCCACCGCCATGCGGGAAAAAGAATATTCCTCGCTCAATCCAGTTTTGCTCAAACTCAGAGAATCCCTTTACCATATCCATACCGACCGGAAAAGTCTCAGGATTGCGCTTGAAGTGCTGGTAGAGCTCATCAAGATTGACCCGGCTCATTTTGAACTCAAGGCTTGCAGAGCCTTCCTCCCAGCGCACAGGGCATCCAGCCTGATACGCCATATCAGCCTCTCCTGTGGCGTCAACTACTACCTTAGCTAATACAGCTTGTCTGCCCATTTTACTCTCTATGAATACCCCCTTGACGCTGTTACCATCTATAATTGGACGTGCAGTTAAGGTATGGGTAAGCACTCTTACTCCGGCCTCCTGCTGCATCTCGATCAGTAAAACCTTTAGCTCTTCTGAATCAATTACTACACCAGGTACCTCTCGACTTGCCCATTATGCACTGGCTGCACCACGGGCAATCATTCTATTTATCACCTCTTTTGCTAGACCATGAACTACCATCCTGCCATCACGGTTCATATAGAGATTACCGATATTGGCCATAAGCCCGGCCGTTACCACTCCTCCTAGAACCCCATTTCTTTCAACCAGCATAGTCCTGGCACCCGCTCTTGCAGCAGCAACAGCAGCAGCACATCCAGCCACTCCCGCCCCTGCCACAATTACATCAACCTCATCCAGAACCTTAATCTCTCTTTCTGGTTCAGAAACGGTCATTGGACAACCTCCAGACATAGAAAATCGTTTTTAGTATATTACATTATCAATGACTTATGTTAAGAGTTCATTAATGTTGAGAACATACCAGGAATCATCATAAACCCGTAATCCAAAGCTTCTTCCCTTCTTATTACTCCACATTAATAAAAAGTAAAGCATAGAATATCTCAATGTAAGAGTGTATAATACCTCCTAACTGAATTCAAAAAGGAGGTAAAAATGCTCTTACAACTACGTCCAATATCCTATCAAGACTATCTTTCTCTTCCTATTCTTGGTTTGATTCTCGATGAGTTTACTTCGTGGTCTTTCCAACGCGGTTATACGAACGGGACAATAAAGTCCCAGCTTAAGGATGTAAGGAAGCTTGATAATTACTTTGTTCAACAAGGTGTTCAAGCCCTGGAGGAACTTACTCATAAATCTTTTGAGACAGCCTGGCACTATTATCGTCTCAAAAGGAATCTTCCCAGCACTATTCACCAAATTGAACTGTTTTTCGATGAGACTCGGGGACTAGCTCCTATTGAACCTCCTCCAAAAACTCCGGCAATGGGCAATGTTAGAATTAGAGCGTTATGGAGAATATCTGAGGGATGTCCGGGGACTCAGTGCCAGCACCATCCAGTCCCATAGCTCGTATATCCAAGAATTCCTCGAATACCTTGATTACGAGGGGAGGAGGAACGCAATAGAATTCCTTACCTCAAAGGATATCGAGAGCTTCATCGGCATTTGTTCGAAGAGAATGAATCGCTACTCACTTCAACATGTCGTTGCTTACCTAAGATCTTTCCTTAAGTTTAAATATGAAGAGGGGGGTTCTTACAGCTCCTCTTTATGTAATGATCGATACCCCAAGGACATATCGTCTTGAAAAACTACCCCGTGCTTTTTCCTGGGAAACGGTAAATAGACTTTTACTTTCCATTGATCGAAGTAATGCCCATGGTATCCGTGATTACACGATATTGTATCTTATGGCTACCTATGGGCTGCGAGCCTCGGAAGTTACCTCCCTCACCATGAATTGATATAAATGTAGCTTGGACATCTTTTATCGGATCAACTGCATTCATTTTCACCTCTTTTTACCTTACCTATTGTTTTTATTTTAACATAGAAGAAAAAAAGTCAAAAAAATAAAATAAAGAAATAATTCTATATCCTTTACTAAAGAGAGATACAGGTATTTTAGCCTTACCTTACAAAAGAAGACTTGTGTAAGGTTATAAAATAAGGATTTTTGTTTAGAGGAAAGAGTTAATGGTGTGTTTTTATACAGAAGAGGACAAAATTAGAAAACCTAAGCCTTGTTTTTAATGTAGACGCGGGCAGGTCAAAAGAAAGTGAACAAGCTCTCTTTTAATACTTTGGTAAAAATTACCTCGAAAATGGACTCAAATCTTTATCAGTAGCGACCTAGAACGTTACATTTTTTTCCTTTTTAAGAGTGAAATTCTCTCGAAAAGCAAAAACTATAAGATTTAGCTTTTGTTCCTATTATTTGTCTGGAAACAAATCTTCGTAGAAAATCACACTGAATATAGATTACAGAGGAGAATCATAAAAGTGTTCATAAGTGATCAAACGTTAACATATTAATCTATATCCAGAGCGGATTTGAGGTCAATTTTAGGTCAAAAAAATACCGAAGTACTGCCTTGGAGTAATGTATAGCTTGTTCGGGACCTCAAGGTCTTACAAACCTTATATAATGAGGAACCTATTGCAGGACTTGGGGTTCTCCTCGGTTGGCAATTTGTAGTTTTTTGTTGGCAATACTCGATCTTTTAAGATTTTCCTCAGGATATCCGTGCGAGGAAATCCGGAGCTTAGATCCTGGGCAAAGGCCTCGGCGTATCTATGTTCAGTCCCTCTCTCTAAGTTAAAATGGGCTATCCATAAACCTGCCCACATTTCCATCGTCGCGATATACTGGTCAACTCCATAGTGTCTTTTCAGCCATTCCCTCTGGGAGGCATGAGTAGCTAATCCCTCCCTTTTTGTCCTCATTTCCTCCTCATTTAAGGTAACGAGAAAATGCGCGGGAAAGACCTCGCCGTAAAGGTCGACACAGCCCGGGGGAGACCAATAGTGGCTGCCTTGGGAGGAACGGAAGACCAGTCTCCACTAAATGAGTGAAGAGCATTTTGCATAATGGTCATAGGGTGAAGTTCTACTATACGAGGATTTGCCTTTTTATATGCCTCAATATCATCACCGAATTCCTCTCCCAGATGAGCTTCCCAGAAGGCAATATGTCCGCACCAACCAATTCCTCCGTAAAATACATCTACCTCACCGGTATCCTCTATCATCTTACCATAATCTTCAATGTTCTTATCAGAGGGAAAGTGGATCTGGCTCTCTGGCATCCGCAAATCCTTATCTATAAGAGAGAAAAAGTTTTCTACCATTGATTTTTTAAAAGAACTAGACCAACTCTCAGGAGCAGTCTCTCCGGCTTCATTGGCATACTCATCCATATTAAAGGTATGAACATGCCTCAAAGAAATTCCTAATCCATTAATGAGACGAGCAGCTATTCTATATTAAGGAATTGGTCCTGCCGGAAGAATCAAAACCAGCTTTTTGCCTTCCTCAAGAACCTCTCTTATAAAGTTCTCCATCTACCTTCTCCTCTTCAAATTTTCTACCAGTATCTATCTTAACTTCTCCAGTAGCTTTTTTGCCTTCAAAATATCCTTCGTTTGTTGCTCTCCACTTATTTCCCTCTCTATGGTTAAGGAACCAGTATATCCTATCTCCTTCAGCTTATTTATAAATCTTTCAATACCAACGTTCCCTTCCCCTAGGGGGTACTCTTTACCCAACCCCCTTCGTCTTTCAGGATGTTTCCCATCCTTGCAGTGAACTGCGATAACATACCTGCCAAGGATGTCTAAAGCCTCGATAGGATCTCCTGCATCATATAAAAGCATATTTGCAGGGTCAAAATTCACTCCTGTGTTGAGCCTGTTAACATCTTCTATGAACATGGATAAAACAGAAGCTTTTTCCTGTCCTGTCTCCAGAGCAAATTTTTGTCCATTCTCCCTGCAATGATCAGCAATTTTTCTTACTGCTTGAACCATCCCCTCATAATCCGGATCATCCTTATTCTCAGGGATGAATCCAATGTGCCCTGCTAGAGCTGGAACATTTAATTTTTTAGCAAAATCTGAAAAGGTAAAGATTTTCTCTATCCTTTCTTGGCGAGTATTCGGATTTCGTAGACCCACTGTCTTTTTAATTGTTGGAACATTAACATAGCTTTCACCTTTAAAATGGCAGAAAAAACAGGTTATCTTAACACCTGTTTCAGAAACTGCCTTCCTTATCGCTTCCATTTTTGACTCAGAATGCCATTCCTCTGGAGGGATATACATCTGACAGGTCGGAATGCCCAAGGATTTTACCCTTTTCAAAGAAGCTATAGGGGCATCTCCTCTTACTATTACACCGATGGACATAAACTCTTTCATTACCATTTCCTCCTTTGTTTTTCATTAAAATCTTTAGTAATTCCCTTCTAAATTCTGTATTTTCAAGAATTCCCCTATAGTTAATCTCTCCTCTTTTGTTTCTCTATGTTTAAGTTCCTGTTTTGGCTGATATTTCCTTCGGCAACTTTACGGATGGCCCCGGTTTTGACGGACACTAAGTAGGCTTTGATGAGCTTATACTCAGGCAAAAAAGATTTGAAAAGGAAGAGAAAATAGCCTCAAAATGCTATTTCTACATTCACTCTCCAGGCATAGGTCCATGCTCTTAGGGATATTGTAAAGCGGGCTCTCTAGTTAATCTTTGCAGGAAGAGAGCTCCTGTCCTGGGCTTTGGAGATAGAGGATCCTCCTTCCTTTCTCTCACCCTATCTCAATAATCTTGCCAGAGTCGGCTGATTTCATCTCCCTGAGCACAATTTCTAAAGAATCCCTGGCTGATTGAGCACTGGCTTCGCCAGGTTCCTCATTATTCTCCAGGCAATCAATAAAATACTTTATCTCTGAGAAGTAACCTCCCAAATCAGCAATATTCCCTCCTCCATCCGCCTTAGCCTTTAATTCAGGCTTTACAGTGGGGTATTCTATCTCTTTACCCGACCTATAGATAGCTAAAGTCTTCTCATGGCGTGAATTAAACTCGACCGCTCCTTTTTCAAATAAAGCCGTATAAGCCATAGTAAAGGGAAAATTATCCGGCATATCCCAGCCACCTTCGGTGAAAGCTATCACCTCATCAGGGAAGGTAAAGGTAGTAAAGGTATGAGCATATTTGAGCCTACCTGGGGAGACCCGCGAAGCCAAAGAGACAGGTTTTCCTAAAAGATATAGTAGATAATCAGTATCGTGAATATGTAAGTCTAAGAGGGCACCTCCGCTCCTTTTTGCATCAGCAAGCCAATTATCCCAGGCATAGGTAGGAGTAGAAGCAAGACGAGTTAAGGTAATACTGAGAAGCCTTCCTAACTCACCAGTCTGATAGATTTTTTTTAATATAACATATTCTTGCCAGAAGCGAATCACCTGAGCAATCATCAATTTAACCCTGGCCTTCTTAGCCGCCTGGAGCATCTCCTCAGCATCTTTTACTCTTAAGGCAATGGGCTTTTCACAGAGGATGTCTTTGCCTAGCCGCGCAGCTTCAATCACACACTCTTTATGAAGAAAAGTAGGCAGGCATATGTCTATTGCATCGATACCTTCCTGATTCAATAGCTCTTCCAGGCTAGAATAAGCAGTAGCCTTATGTTTATCAGCTAAGAGCTGTGCTTTCTCTAAATCACTGTCTGCTATGGCGATAAGCTTTGCTTTATTTAGATTCCCATAAACCTCAGCGTGCATTCTTCCCATAAAACCTGCCCCTATAATTGCTACTTTAATCATTCTTCTTTCCCTCCTTTATTTATTCTTACCTATCTATCCAGAATAAAATCCATACTCTTAGAGGTATTATATATTAGAGCCTCTGGATGCTGCGAGTAAGGAGGCAGTATTTCGGCAGTGATATAATCATTGTAGCCTACCTTTCTTAAAGCTTTCATCACCTCAGCCCAATTTACATCTCCTTCTAAAAGTTCACAAAAGCCATTGACATTTCCTATAGCTCTCTTGAAATCCTTAATATGGACTTTTTTTATTCTCTTTCCCAAAATCCTAATCCAGTGTTCGGGATAGCCAGTGACAAGGGTATTGCCTACATCAAAATAGGCACCTAGATAATCAGACCCCAACTTGTCAATAAAGTCTCTCATTTCTAAAGGAGAAAGCAAGAACTTATTCCAGACGTTTTCTATGCCAATATTGACCTTATACTTCTCTGCCGTGGCAAGACACTCTCGTAAGGATTCAAGCGAGCGCTGGTAGGCAACATCGTAAGGAACAACTTCACCCTCTGGTTTAAAAAAGACATCCACGGCTCCGGGAACTACCAGGATAGTATCAACACCTAAATAAGAGGCTAACTCCAACATTTTTTTAACGATTCCCTTTGCTTTATCTTTCACTTTGTCATTAGAACTACTGAGGGAATAATCCCAGAATAGACCTGTAGCTAAACTACTCAATTCGATTTTTACCTCTTTGGCTGCTTGAACTATCTTTTCTACATCTTGCCTGGTAGAATCAAGGCTCAACTCTCCTTTTTCTGCTACAGTTAGCTCTATTGCCTCAAAACCTACTTTTTTAGCTAGCTGCATACAATTCTTCAGGCTCATTTCAGAGCCATTAGCCAACTTTTCCGGAAAAGACCAATAATTGATACTCTTTTTCATAACAGCTCCTTCGTTTTGATAATCTTCTTTTCTTTCGTCAATTCTGTAATCGCCTCAATTTTGATAAAACGAGTAAGCACTCCATCAAGATAGCCGGCAGGAGGAAAAATTTACCATAGTTTTAGAACTTTTATGTCCTTTCATAGTATACCCACCTAGCGGAACTCTTAAAGACTAAAAGAGTACAAGCTAATATTATGAGAAACAGTATCCAGGCCATAGCAGAGGCATAACCCATCTTGAAATAGCCAAAGGCATTGTTATATAGATAAAGGGAGTAAAACAGGGTGGAATCCGCTGGCCCACCATCGGTCATTATATAAGCCTGGGTAAAGTATTGAAAGGCACCGATCAAACCCATTATGAAATTAAAGAATATGGAGGGTGTTATCATCGGGATGGTTATATAAATTGTTCTTTGCACTCTATTAGCTCCATCCAACTCTGCGGATTCATAAAGGCTTTGCGGCACATCCTGTAAGCCAGCCAAATAGATGAGTATTGCTCCTCCAATTGCCCAAAGGCTCATTATGATAAGAGAGGGCTTCGACCATTTGGGGTCCGTTATCCAACCAGGACCGCTTATGCCAATCTTATCCAAAATACCATTTATTACCCCATACTGAGGATTTAAAAGCCACATCCAGACAATGGAAGCCCCCACTACGGGTATTATAGCTGGTAGGTAGTAAACTGTCCGATATATCGGCATCCCCTTCACCTTGAGATTCAAGAGCAAGGCAATGCTCACCCCAATGAGAATTCCTAGGGGAATCGCAAATATAGCATAATAAAAGGTATTGTACAAAGCCTTCCAGAACAAGGGATCGTCAGTAAAAAGTACTCTATAATTATCAATTCCGATGAACTCCGGCGGATTAAGGACATTGTAGGAAGTCAAACTATAATAAATTGAGGCAAGAGCAGGATAAAAGATAAAGGCGGAAAAGCCTATTAGCCACGGGGAGATAAAAAGCAAGCCAAGTTTTCTATCCCGCCATTCGGAGCTTTCCAGCTTTCCTTTCTTAGCGTTCTTGTTGATCTTCATTTAAATTTCATTCTTCTATTCTTATTTTTCATTTTCTAAAAATTTTAAGCCTTTATGCCAGTCAAGCTTATCCCTTGAAGAAAGGTTTTTTGGGTAAAGAAGAAAAGGACGATGATGGGCATAGTTACCATAGTAGCAGCAGCCATCAGCATAGCCCATTCAGTATGGTATCCACTCTGAAACTGCTGAAGGCCTAAAGATAAAGTAAATTTTGATTGATCTCTTAAATAAATCAAAGGACCAAGAAAATCATTCCAGACCCCGATAAACTGAAATAAGGCTACCACAGCTAAAGCTGGTATAGCTAAGGGCAGGATTATCTGCCAATAAATCCTGAACTCTGAACATCCATCTATTTTTGCGGCATCGGACAGTTCCATAGGGATGGTCATAAAGAACTGTCGCAAGAGAAAAATATAGAAGGGGGTTCCAAAGAAAAAAGGAACAATTAAAGGCTTAAAGGTATTTATCCAACCTAACTTATTAAATACAACGTACATAGGAATTATAGTCACCTGGTAAGGAATCATCATCGTGGCCAATAAAATTATAAAGACGATATTTCTTTCTGGCCATTGCACTCGGGAAAATCCATAAGCGACCAAGGAACAGGAAAGAAGCACTCCTATAACAGTTGATATACATATAGTAAGGGTATTCTTTAAATAAAGAAAAAAGGGGACAAAATTTAAAGCTTCAAGATAACTAGACCACATCAGTGGATGAGGAATCCAAACAGGTGGAAAGACAAAGATCTGCCGAGGTGGTTTGAGGGAGGTTGAAATCATCCAGAATAGGGGAAGAAAAAAGACCACTCCCAAACTGGCCAGGATGATGTGGCTGATTATCTGCTCAATCCAGTATCTATGTTTTTTCCTTTGCCTCCAATTAACTCTTTTTGTCATAAACAAACCTCCCCTTCAGATTGCCTTATGACAATATTATACCAGAACCAAAAAGTTCAATAATCAACTTGCCAGATAACATAGCTAGTTTTTGAGATAACCAAACATATTATTTAGCTGAAAACAGTCATATTCAACTAATATTACCCACCTGCCGAACCTTGATGAAACAACCCTTCTCAGCTGATTCTTTTGCGGCCAAGCAGGCATATACGCTCTGAATCCCCATCCATATTGAGGTACGCGATTTACCTTTGTCACAGATGGTATTGATGAAATCATAGGCCAGCTCCAGGTCTCCACCAAAATGGCTCATACCGACATCTGCTTTTACCGTGTCTGCAAACGGTACATGATGGCGGACATACTTTAACTCATTCTTGTACCAGTCAAAACTGACTGTTCCATGATAACCACTTACGGTTGGGCCACGACTTGCGGCATCGCGGCGACTATAGAACACTTGAGTATAGACACCATGGACCCCTGAGGTAAACTCGAGGAGAGCGCTGGAAGAGTCTTCGTTCATGCCTGTCTGCGGTGAACCACAGTCCACACTGAAAATACAAGGGTGATCACTCAAGACCCCACCGGAGAGATTCCGCTTGCGATTTTGAGGGCTTTCCAGGCAAGTGTCCTCCTCATCACACTGTGAGCATACTAGCCCCGCTCGTTTTTTACCGCCAAAGACCCTGCCACGAGTATGCATTGCTGCCACACGAACAATATTAGCTCCCATCAGATAACTTATATAATCAAAATCATGCGTTGCTTTCTGAAGAAAAAGCCCTTGGGTTATTTCAAAATTACGATATTCTTCCTCAAAGTATATACTACCATAAGGAACATAGTTTACAGCCTTAATATGTTCAGGGCTACCGATAGCTCCTTTCTCGATATACTGCCGGGCTAAGGTACATAAAGGGGAAACACGCAAGGGAAAGCTGACAACCACCTGACACTTCGATTTTTCAAAAGCTCTCTCAAGAGCTACTGCCTGTTCCATCGATATGGCAACCGGCTTCTCAAGATATAATGGGAGGTCATATTTTGCTCCTTCTATAGCATAAGGTGCATGCAAATTACAGCGTGTGCCGATAGCTAAAGCATCGAGTTTTGTCTTACTGACCATCTCTTTTATGTCCTCATAAAAGACAACATCTTTTTGGTCGCATTCTGCCAGACGTGAACGTACTCCCTTTTCATCAGGATCAACAATTCCGATGACACGCATGTCCGGCTCAATCTCACGCAGGCAGGATTTGATTACATCACTAATGCGGTTGCCGTATCCAATAACACCTAATCGTATCATATTCTGCTCCTTTCAAATTGTCTGAGAACCTCCAAACTTAAAAAAAGGTTCAGGAGGAGGGAATCCTCATCTGAACAAGAAATTAGAATTCCCTCCTCAACAAATTACTTTTACCTTTTGAGAATTCTGTCTAACTCCTTTTGCACTTCGGCTGTGCATGTATCCAACGCCTGCTTTGGAGTTACCTGAAGGAGTCTTGCTTTGTCCTCCGCTACGACCAGCCTGTCTATATAATATGTTTGCGCCGGAGTAGTCAGCACTTTAGTGGTCTCGGCCCTTAAGATGTCAGCGAATACCTTAAACGCCGGAAATTTCTTCAGATAATCCATTACAATGGGATGCTCCCAGACAGTCTCCGCAAGAGGCATCCATCCACCCGCAACCATAATTTTAGCTCTGTCCCTTATAATCTCGGGAGTAGAAGGATAACCATTCCAATAGAGAAGAAACTTTAAAGCTTCCTCGGGATGTGGAGTTCCTTTGGGAATCAATCCGTATCCTGAGCAGTTTTGCATGTGAGCGTTCTTTCTCCCACCAGAGGGATAGGGAAGGGGAACCACTCCATAATCGAACCCTTCCTTGGCATATTTATCTATATCTATCACTTTCCACTGCCCCATAAGCTGCATGACGAATCTTTCAGAGATAAGCGGATCTAAAGCCATCGTTCTTTCTTCAGCCAGAGAAGCATTAAAAGCAGTTATCCTTTTTACATCATACTTCTTGGAGTAAGAAGCAATCCACTCTAAAGCCTTAACAACCTTGGGGTTGTTAACAGTGATTATGTTCGGGTTATCAGGGTCCTGGAAGTCTCCTCCAAACACATTACCCCACTGCCAAAGGTCACTAGGGATAAAACCGGCTCGATCAATGTTTCCCTTGGCATCGTAGGTAGTCAGCTTTTCTGCATATTCATCCAGTGTCTTTATATCCAGAGGCGGTTTATTGGGATCCAGTCCAACTTCACGGAATATGCCCTTATTGTAGTAAAGGGCCATCACATCAACAAACCCATAGAAACTCCAGATGTGATCCTCATACACATTTCCCTGCCAGTTCAAAGGCCACACATATTCCTTGAACTTATCCATCTCTTCCTTGCTCATCAACGTATCCACAGGGATGATAGCTCCCATTTGAGCAAAGGGAATGACATTGGGATCGGTAAACAATACATCCGGGGGATCCCCTGCGGCTACTGAGGCTAAGAACTTTGTCTCCTTTTCACCATAAGGCACCACTACAGGCTTTATCTTAATATCCGGGTATATTTTCCCAAACATATCGCAGATATCAGCTATCACTGGTGTCCACGCTCCTGTCCATCCGTGCCAGTACTCAAGAACTACCTTTTCTTGAGTATTAGCTGGTACTGCCATACCAAGAGCTACGACCACTATACCCACTATCATTAAGACCTTTACCTTTTTTAAATAATTGTTTCTTTTCATTTTTATCTCCATAACTTAATTTGTTTTGGTTCAATCTTCTATAAAATCTCCCAATCTTCAAAGAGTGTAGCTAATAATATCACCACCCCCCTTTCTGCTACTAAACTTTTCTTTGTTCATAGTTTTCTTTCTGTTACTGATTAACTACAGACCTTTTTTATTTATTTTTCACCTCCTTCCGGCCTTATTTTTAGCTTTTCCTTATTAAGGATCTATTTCATTAGTAAGTGTTGGTTGTTAAAGGTACCACTAATTTAGCTAACATAAGAGACCTTATCGGACCTTTGCCAAAGGAGCTTGCGGACCAGAGCCTCAGGGCAGGCATTGTCCGCGGACCTGGTGACGTTGTCCCTGATATTCCCTTAGGCTCCCTTGCAAAATAAATAAAAAAAGGATAGGCAACGCATAAAAGCACCACCTATCCTTTTAAAGTTATCTTTTTTAAAAGAAAAAACTAACCTATCCTTGAGAGAGCACAATTTTACTCTCCTTAATGGCTAAATAATTTTTCCTTTAATTTCTCTTTGTCCTTCAACAGGTCATCTAGAGCCATTCTAATTAATAGACTTTGAGAGATACCTATATCTTTTGACAGTTTTCTTAACACTCCTAACTGTTCCTCTTTAATGCTAAATGAGGGTCTTGCTCAAGCTTATGGCAAAACCCTAAAGAATTAATTTAGTTTTTGATAATTAAATAATAAATTTCCTCTCAAATCTTGAGAACAGAGTAATCTCATTTTTTCTTGGTTTGGGGTTCTTTAGTCTGGGCATTATCCCGAAACCAATCAAATACGGCCATACGGATAAGATGAGTGGGAGCTAATCTTCTATGCGAGAGTTCTTGTGGGATCTAATCTATATCTTTTTTAGCAAATCGAACATAAAATCCTTTATCTGAAAGTCGCTTTGGTTTTGCCATATCAAATCTGTTTTTTGGTCTATTTTATAACCCGCTAGTTTGTATTATATACTTTTTGAGGAGAATGTCAACACGCCGAATTGCTTGCCACCCCCCAGTTTTTAAATAAGGAATCTGAAAAGAACAAGAATATAGGCATTTTTGAGGTGAATATTTATATTAGAAGGGATAAACAGTAAGCAATAAATATATTTGGCCTGAATTTTAAAA
>Ga0315547_1001790_pt1 | contig 15989 bp, 29 predicted proteins | sample SalMarSW160240MG_2_FD_202542 | JGI IMG/M metagenome (GOLD analysis project Ga0315547, IMG submission 202542) | Salt marsh sediment microbial communities from the Plum Island Ecosystem LTER, Massachusetts, United States - Salt Marsh Sediment SW1601-240 ... | reverse complement strand
TGTTTTTTATCTTTGCTCTGAAAAATAGTAATTAAACCTTAAGACAGGGCAAAATTAATTAATGATCGGAAGGACCCAGAAAGGACATATATGGAACATTGCCTTATACTGGACGATAGGTCCTTCCGTTAGATCGGTGGATAATCCGTCCAGCCAATAACTACCCATTCAAGATAAGTAATTGTTGGCTAAACGGACTCCTAATAGATTAGTATTCTTCAATTCTGTGCTGTTTGTGGCTTTATACAGCTTGCCTGGGGCGTTTTATAGCAGATAGTTGGGGTTTATTACCTTTTAACCGAAAACTTGCTTTTCCCAGTATCTTTATACTTTAATCGCCCTGGCGCCAAACTCGCACATTCCCATCATTTGAATAATATTCTTTAGGATTTTTCTTTAATTGTGGAGTTGGTTCTTTAGCTGAAAGTTCTTTTAATAAACTCTGAAGACCTGACTCTTTTAATTTATCCCAATCAATCCCGAATTCTCTCAAAATTTGGTAAATTTCTTTTCGAATTAATCGTTTAGACATTAATCTTTTATTAATTGATTTATTCGACCTTTAGTTGTTGTCATAAATGTCCCAAGGATTTCTCTTTGGCGGTGCGTTCCTGGCCATCACTTTATTAAAATGTGTTTCGCCTGAAGTTAGTGGCGCTTCCGGTTCTTTAGTTTTACCCCCTCTTAATTGCTGAAGCATATATCTAAGCGCATCGACACAATGATCGTCATCGCCAACCAAATCTTCAACATTATGCCTCTCGTCATGAATTAAATTCGGAATACTCCTGATAGAATTAACGCAGGTGTCAAAGAATTTTAATTTAGGTTCTGTCTTCTTGTCATGATAAAGATATTGGTGGCAAGTCATCCAACCGGCAATTCTTTCTCTGTTTGCTTTTAAACAAGGCAATCCAACTCGATAAAGAATTTCAGCATTTGACTCACCGGCGCCTGTTCTGGCAAAGACGCTTGGATCGATTACTGTAAAATCATAACGCCTGCCATCCATTACTGGATCTTCCTCACTCAATGCGATTACTTCTCTGGCATTTTCATCAGCATTTTTTCCTTTGGCATAATACTCGCGATAAATATAAACATTTCTGTCATAATCTAATGCACCCCAAAGGCAAACAAAAGGCGCTGTCCGACCAAAGTCAATGGCTCTGAATTTCCTCCATTCTTTAGGCATTTCAAAGGGTTTAATTACATGCTTTTCTCTGTTCCATTCAGAAAAGTACTGACCGCCAAATACAGACCAGTCGCCTTCAACATAAGCTCTGCGCTTGTCCTCTGGTAGCCCCTCCAGGGCATTAAAATAACTCTCTGGTAAATAAATGTTGTCAGTTGGTTTTGCCGGTACATAATGGAATTCTTTTGCTTCTTTTTCATTCGGCTCATAGATTCTATCCATGAATAAATTTTTAACCCATTGGTGGCCGACCCCACCGGGATTTGAAGTGCCTATAAATTTACAATCTGGAACATCTGGCCATCTTAATCTTGTTCTTAAATCTTCAAATACTTCTTTTCTATTTTTAGTCAGCTCATCAATTCCAATGGCAAAGAATTCAACTGACATATATTTAGAAGCGTCATCTAAATTTCTTAAACAAAGAACTCCCTGCCATTTATTATCAAGATGAAATTCATGGTCTATCTTATTATAATTTCCAAGCCATTCAGGAAATTCATGCGTAATTTTTGACACATGCCTATCTCTTAAAGACGGATAATCTTCACAGGCAAGCATTGCTCTTAATCCTTTGATTTTATATTTCTGGCCATACTCAAGCAGAAGTTTAATTAACTCCCATCTCAAAAAATATGATTTAGACGATCCCATTGACCCGCCAAACAGAATATATTTGTATTTTACGACTGCCCTATCTGCTTTTTGCTGAATCGGCAAGAAGTGGCAGAGATCGTCAAAATTTATTAGTTTTTTTTCATTTTCCATAATTTTAGGTCCTGGTATTTTTTAGACCCCTACCCCCCTATTTTTTTATAGGCCTAATTTTTTAAAAGTGGGGGTCCTGGTATATTTATATGTGCGTATATATACACTATACCCACAGATGCGTTTTGAATTTCGGGCATAGGTTCGATATATGGGATCGATTCCCTGGGGGTTCGATGTTCGGTTTTGTTTCGGTTCATTAGATGTTTAATCTCTTTATCATTGGCCCGCTTGTTAGCCAGGCCGTCTTTAATGCTTCTATCATTGGCCAGGGTTAATGCTTTTGTCATTGTCCCCGGTGGTTGTCTAGCGTTGCGCGGTGATTGGCCAATTTGCTTATAATAAGGAGTAAATAAAGGGGTCCCCGTTTTAATAGTTTATTGATTACTTATTCAAGCCGTTTTGTTGATTGATTAATAAAATTATAATCGTTCGTTTGTTTACTTCGGTTTATCAATCTGCTTTGGTTGATCCTTCGATGGTTGTTTGACTGGCAAGCGTGGTTGTAATATCACTTGAAATCCCTTGTCGCCAGCCGTTATCTCTTCAGCTTTGCGGTCCGGAAATAGCTTTTTCATTAATTCCTTGACGGCCCAGCTTCTGCCCTTAACAAGCGCCTGTTTAAATTTAACTGATCCATAATCTTCCCAGTATTGCCAAAGCAAGCGCTCCCCGGCTTCTTTAGGCCTTCCTTTGGGGTTTAATGACCCCTGTCCAGGCAATAACTTGCCGGATTTGTCCCTTTTTGGTTGTTTTTTAGTCATATTTTGTTAGTTTTTGATTGATTTTTGAGTATATTTTGAAAATAGTATGCTTGAAAGACCATATTTTATTGATTTTTGGCCGTTTTTGGGGTCGTTTTGGGGGCCTAAAATGCTTGAGCTAGTTTTTAAATTAATTTGGCTTAAATAAAAGATTTGTTTAATTTTGCCTATTTAATTGCCTAGTTATTTCGTTTGTTTTAATACTTTTCAAGCAGGGATATCATACTTTTAAATAAAATCTACACACACTATATATATATATATATAATTATTGAAAATAGTATGATTACTATGATTAGAAATAATAAACAATTGTACTTTTGTTTATCCACAAGCACCCGATTCTTGTGTCTATGACTTGATTTGCGGAGGGTATAAAAGTACTTGACAGCATATTGTCATGGGTGTATGCTTATATTAGATCCTTAAATTATTATTTTTCAGATTTTACTCGTTTTAAATAACATCTTACAAAATCATCTTGCTCGAACGGGTTTTTATTAATAGCGCTTATGCGCCAGGTCCCGGTTTTGTTTGCTCGTTATTTTAACGGGTTTAAATGAAATCGGGATTTTTTAATTCAAGGTAATCCGCCGTACCTTCAAAACAAAATGGAATTAACATCAATTTACAAAGGAGGCAGGACAGCTCAATTCGTCCAGGCCGAGATTAAAAATCGTTTTGGCGCCAAGGAGGCCGAGGCCTACGATCCATCAAAAAACTGCTTCACCTTCAAGGGATGGTTGCAACGGGGCTTCGTAGTCAAAAAGGGTGAAAAGGCAATCAGATCAATTACTTTTATCAAAGAAAAGGACAAAAACGGAGATCTAACGGGTGATACATATCCAAAAAATGTATTCCTATTTTACAAATTACAAGTTATTAAAAGGGCTTGATCCCTTTTCAGATTAGTTAATGATCGGCGGAATTATTAACTAATCAAAAAAGAGATTAAAAAATGGTAATCGCTGGTACCTTAAAAACATGAGAATAAAAATAAGAGATAGTTTTAAAAAAGAACCAATCAAAGATCCAAAAAAGATTGCTGACATTCTAGTTAAAGTATTAAAAGTGGAAGACAAATCTGATCGAATGAAGGAGCATTTTTGGGGAATATATCTTAATGCTAGAAATATCATCAGCCGAATCGAACTGATCCACCTTGGAACGCTAAACGCCAGTTTGGTCCATCCCCGGGATGTTTTCAGGCCGGCGATTGTGTCGTCGGTTGCCTCGATTATCGTCCTACACAATCACCCGTCCGATGATGTCGAACCATCAGAGGACGATCTGGATGTTACTAGACGCATTGTTGAAGCCGGGAAAATAATGGGAATTGATGTTTTGGATCATCTTATTATCAATGAAAAGGGAAAACATTTTTCTTTCAAAGCTGAAAATCTTATCAAAGATTAAAGGAATTGTTTGGCCCGGGTTAAATCCAGCGATTAATCTGGGCCAAACATTAGCCCCTTTGTCTTGCCTCTCAATCCGGGGGCAAAACAAAGTTGCTAAATAAAAAATATGGAAATACTAACCATTAAACAATTAATTTTAGACGATTTACTTTATTGCTCGGCAATTATAATTTTGATAACTCCTTTTTTGATCTGGGCTATATTTTTAAGAAAAAATAAATAAAAATAAGATTGTCGTTGATCTTTAAAAATAAAATGAATCAAATAACTATTAAAAAAGATGTCATTAATTCTTTGATTTCTTATGAGCCAAGATTTGAAAAGTTTGGCAATAAAAAACATGAATTAAATAAAATTAATTGCGCAGGTATGATTAAAAGAGTTTTAATGCCAATTAATAAAAAGATTAAAGATGATATTATGGAGGACCGGAAAAAGAATCAATATCGTTTTATAACTGACAAAGAACTGATCCAAGCAAAAGATAATTGCAAATTTCTTTTAGGAGTTTTCCGGACTTGTCAAAAAGCTGACATTCCATTTTCCTTGTCATTTGCTGATCAAATTGATTAATCATTTAATAGCTGATATTCAACGACTGCCAGCTATTCAATATAAGAGGCGCGCTTTCAAAGGCGTGTCTTTTATTTTCAAGGTACTTTGACTTGTCTTTTGTTTTCTATCGCCCCTCAAGCTAAACCAGGAGGCCGATTTTTGCTAAAAAGAGCTAAAACAAGCGATTTCTGGCTATTTAAAAAGCGATTCAACATCAACCTTTTCTATTGGCGGATTTATAAAAGCAACATTTCTCCATCCAGTTTTATTGCCCTGTTTGCTGTCAATAATATATGGCGCATATCTGGTTATTTGTCGGCCCAATTTTTCTTTGGTCATTGCGGGTAAAGAGTTATCTTTTGTATATTTTAAATACGCCTCATATAAACCCTGTTTGGAAATCCAACCACCTTGTTTTTCTGATAATTCATCCTGGACGAATGATGCTAATGGCGATCCTGATCGTTCCATAATGGTTTTTACTTCTTCCCAGTTTTTGTTATAGGAAAAGCGCTTGTTTTTGAGCAATCGTTCTAACCATTTCAAAGCGCAATTCAACAGACCCGACAATTCCTCCGGTGAAGTTATTTTTTCGAGGTAATAAGGATCGATTTCATTTTTGTCAAAAACATTATCGCATCTAATAACAAGCCATCTAGAAAAATAAGCAGAATCGTCAGCATCTTTATTTTTAACCTGTGGGATTTTATTGGTAGTGAAAGTCAACTTGGCAAAATTGAAAAACCAAAATGGTTCGCCAAATTTCTTTTCAGCATCTAAAGGCGCTTTTCCACATGCGGTTTTAAATCGGCCAATATCGATAATATCTTTAAAATCGAGGTCATCATAAACATTAACTAATTTTTGATATAACTTAGCGCTAGCAAATGTATTTGATGATAGTTTATAAAGACCAATATCTGAAACGTTGTCTCTACCTATAAATTTCACCAATAGATTTAATAAAGTACTCTTCCCCGTATCCCCTGGCCCGAAAAAGATTATTGCCTTTTTGAAAAGATAAACCCTCAAAAGACAAAAGCCGATCCACTCTTCAACCACGCTAATATCTTCTTTATATAAAATATCTTTTAAGAATTTTTTGATTTTCGGACATTTTGCATCCGGTGTAAAATCAACCGGGATTTTGCTTGTAAAGATAAGATTAGGATCGTGCGGTTTTAATTCCATTGTTTCAATGTCTAATATCCCGTTATTAACGCAGATAAGATTATTGCTCTCGTTTTTAAAATCTTCGCGAGGAATAATCGTAATTCTTTTAACTTTTTCGATAATCTCATTCAAAGAATGTGTTGAGGAAAGCTCACCTAAAATTCTTTCTGTTTCGCTTTTAATGGTTATTGGACCAGTCCTTGTATAAATTCCTTTATTGTAAATGTACAAATCCTCGCTTCTAGAATCGGCCACCGCTTTAAACCAAAATTTACTGATAAGATATTTACTAATTGTATGTATCCCCTGCTTTTGATTAGAAGCAAAAACCTCTTTTAATTTTTCTGGATCAATCGAGATCCCGTTTTCTATTTTTACCTGCTGTTCTATTTTTTCTGATTCGTCCATAATGGGTAAAAGCCCATTGTTGAAGCGGTAATTTACCCATTACAGCACCTTACCGCCTCAACAAAAAGCTGGTATTAATTTAATGATTTTACCGCTTCTACAAAACTTAATCCTTTAATTTTTATTTGATAATCTATGGCTGAACTTCCTGCGATCTGACAGCCGAAACATTTAAATCCCCCGTCTTTGAAGACAACAAAGGAGGGTGTTTGTTCGTTATGTACTGGACATAATCCGACAACTTTATTTCCGATTCTCTTGGCTTTTTTTAAATCCTGTAAGGCCAGGTCTTGAGTATTGGCCTGGCGCGCCTTTTCAATTTGTTGATATGTTATCCTACCAGGTATGGCTTTTTGAGGGTTATTCTTCCAGTAAAGTTTTTGAAATGCTTTACCAATTTCTTTAATCTGGCCACCCACTCTATCTATGTAATCCATTCGCAACAACTGACCCCTCCAACTATCATTTCCAAACAACTCATAATTTCTTATCAGTTTATTTTTTAATTCCTGTGCCAGGTTCGATGATTTTTGTTTGAGGTATGGAATTGCCTCGGGGAAAATTTCTAGCCATTGGAAAAGAGATAATTTTTTTCTGTTTTTGAAATAATCTAATTCCCAATTTGACAGATCGGTTTCCGTATAGTAGATTGTATTCATAGTGTTTGGGGACCCCTGATTCGTCAGGGGTTCTTAATTGTTATATTTGGATGGGGTGGACGACCTAAATTGGTTTATGACTCCAAAACCACCCCATTACCTCTACACAAAAGACAACTGACTTTCTTTATTTGTTTATATTTTTTAGATGATTTTTATAAAATTTTATTTCGTACCTTTCAATTATCTGTCCGATCCTTTGAGGCGATATTTCAAAAACCTTTGCTAGCCCTGCAAGAGAGTATCCTTTTTTTCTTAATTGCAAAATTCTTTGATTTCTAGTCAATAATTTTCTTGTCCCATTTTGTTGATAAAAATTTTCTTTTTTCATAAAATTAAAATAGCCCGTTTCAGTTAAGAACGGGCTAATTAAAAAAACGACCAAATATGCCAGTTAAAAAACTGAATTTGGTCGCCTATTTTCTATTCCAAATACTTATCTATGCTTATGTGGACATGTTAGCGCCATATTCCAACGATAAGCTAAAGCATTATTTATTTTTAAGGTTTTTTTCTCGCCATTCTTTATATGGCTTCCATTTTCTAAATGATGTAATAGTGAATGGCTTCTTGTGATAATCCGGGACGAACAACCGATTGATTTTTTTCTCTATTCGTTTTCGACTATCCTTATCTACTCGGATAGCATAACTTCGATGTTTATCTGGATCACTACCCAAACTAGATACTGAAGATCTTCTCTGATTTGGATTACCGCCAATTGTAGTATCCAAAACATCTGGAAATTCAAGTTCTTCTGTAATTATTTTACAGCGTCTTTCAAAACTATAATTTTTAAAATATTCTTTTCTAGGAAATTCTTTATTTAATTTTTCTTGTACCCTTTTACTGATTGGCATTTAGTTTTTTTAATCCTTTTTCTATCTTTACTATTATCAAGTTGTTGTCTATCAATAAGCTATCATACTACTCTAAAAAAAGCAACCCCTATTTTGTGGATAGGAGTAATTTCTGTTTTGGCTTATATTAGCCATTATTCCGCCCGCTTCCCCTCCTTTGTGGATAACATTGGAAATAGGAGCAAAAGTTGTTTAAAAAAACCGGCGCATAAATGCCGATTTTAAAATTATCTGAAAGTTTAGATTCATAATTCTTTTCTAATATCATCCCACACAACCTGCCCCTTGGTTATTATTATAATTGATTTAATGATAGATCTTAAAACGTCTTTTCTTAAATCCTGCTGAATTGTGATTTGTTTTCCTGTGGGAGGCCAGATGGCCAAGATATGACTTCCCTTTCCGCCCGTCTTGTCTATCTTAAATCCAATACGCTTTAATGCTTTTAGAAATTTAGATCTTTTAATATGTCCTGGGATTTCATTATGCGAGGGCATAAACCTTAGATGCCTCCCCGGCTTTTTTAATAACAATCTCTTTAGAATAAGAAGATGGAATTTTAAAACTGGTTAAAATAGCATCTTTTATATTTTCATCTAATTCTTGAGGAGTTTTTCCGGAGGTTATAATACTGCCAAATCTAAAATCTTTACTAACAGCAATAACTAAATCCCCTTTTGCTTTAAACTCAAACTCAATTTCTTTATATCTTCTAAAATACTGATCTAATTCAAATAATCCCCTTGGAATACTTTCCCGAGGCAATAATTTTCTAATAAGATAATCTTTTGTAATTTTAATAATACTCACAATAAGTAATTATTAACACAAGGTTATTTATTTGTCAATTTTTTCTTAATTTTATTCGCAATCAGTAAAAAGATAATCCCAATAATCAACCCGCCGGCCACATTTTGATAACGGCCAGAAAAAAGCTCCATAATTCCTCCGAAGATAATTAAAACGCCTAAAACTAATAAAACCCAGTAAATAATTTTTCCCATTTTTTAAAAGTGAATTTTAATCTATTTTTTTTAAAAATTCCTATTATTCTTTAGTATTATTATATTAGTATTATTACCTTTCATATTATGAACGGTCTGATTCATATTATGAACGGGCTGTTCGTATTATGAACACTAAAACAAAGTTATCCACATGGTTACTTTTTCCGATTAAGGAAATTAAAAACTTTTTTCCATACTTCATGGTCAATTAACCAATAAATATAACCGCCTTTTGCTGTCCGTTCTATCTTAATAATGCCATATTCTTTAAGATTCTTGATCCCCTTTGATACACTTCCAGTTGATATTCCTATTTCCCCGGCCAAATGCCTGACTGACGGAAATGCTTTTCCACTTCTTTCATGGCGACATAAAGCAAGATAGACAACTTGTCCCGGCCAACCAACTTTTCTGGCGTAGCCATCAATAAACTCATTGTCTATATAAAATCTATTTTCTACTCTTTTGCTTCTTATAATAAAAGACATAATATTGTTTATTAAAGCCATTTCTGGCTATCCCCCATTATACCATACTTTAGATATTATCCAAACAATTTTTGGAGTATTCCCCTTTTCTTCTGTGGTTTTACTTGTTCTGTGGGTTGTGTTTTTATGGCCCTTCTGGCTTTACTGGTCGCCCCTTGTGGCGCTTTGGGTGTTCTGGTGGGGCTTTCTATCTTTTCGCCAGTCCCCTCTTTTTGTGCTTTTACGCCTCTATCTGTCTGTTTTTCGGCTGGGCTAGTTTCCTCTTCAACTTTGGGTGCTGGCAATCTTTTAATAATCAATTCCATTTGGCTTTTCCAGTCCTCTCTAGTCGCTTTTATCTCGCTTGTAAGATCTTTGATCTGCCTATCCTGGTTTTTTACTTGTTCTTCTAGATGTTCTATTAACTTGTTTTCTGTTGTTTTGGGTTGTTTTTGAACAAGGATTGGTTGTTTCTCAACTAGTTCGTTATCTAGTTCTTGTTTTTTAGGACGAACAACATTGATTGCTTCCTCAACAGCAACTTTTTTTATAAACCACATCTTTCCAGAGGGGGAGGCAGGGTAATTAATATAATAAATAAACTGATTTTTAATAGGATCTCGTTGCCACGGCTCAATAACCTTTTTCCATATTCTTGAACGATTAGTTCCTGATCTCTTAACTAACTCTTTAATTGTGATAGCATCATCTCTTTTAATCATAATTAGGTTAAGGGAGTCCTCATTGTTTTTAGGGCCTCCTGGATTATTTCTTTTTTCAAAATTAAAACAACCTTTGTATATTCTTTATTCTCTTGAACAGGAACATACTTAATAGGTTGTTTTCTCTTATTCTTATCTTGTTTTTGAACTTGTTTGTTGTTTTTGTTTTCCATAGTTTAATTTTCTCATAATCTAAACAAGGATGCAATAGCTTGCTTGTGGAAAACTCAAAGAGGGGATTCATTCCATTTTCTTTTTCATTATCCAGCTAATAAGTTCTGCTGTTCCTTTTTCAATTTCTTTTTCAATGTTTCTTTTCTTTTTAGTTTTTCTTTGTAATAATTCTTTTTTGATAATCTTTAAAAGATATTTTGGGAAGTCATCCTTTTTTTGAGATAGGGGAATCATGGTCGCCTCAAGCTCTTTTTTGTTTCCCTCCTTAATAGTTCTTATCACTTTCTTAAATTCAGTAATTTCATTCCCTGGAAATACCAAATCAAACATTTCTATATATGTTTGTTTGATTTGTTCTTTAAACTCTTTTTCCTCGTTTGCATCTTTGGGCAGGGGATAGCTAGCCACCAATTTTGTGATCCGGTGGCCGTCAATGACTTTATAATGATGATTCTGATAATAGCGCCCCTCTTTCTTATTAAAAGATTTGGTTGTTTTGATTAGTTTATGTTTGGACATAATAGGGGAGTTATTTATTACTACTACCGCCCTTTTCAAAATTTTCTCTGTTTAAATCCATTATTTCTTTTTGCTTCTCTGCGTTTTCTTCATCTTTAATTTTGTCTTCTTCAGATTTTTCTTCCTCTTCAATTTCTTTTAATTCTAAACCTCTTATTTTCCCTCCACTTATTTTTTTTAAAAGCTCATTAGAAATTTTTATATTAGTTTCCATAATTTATCACCTCACTTTCTATTGATTCTTTGTTTTATTTTGTTTATTTTTAATTCTGCTATTTCTTCTTCCAATGCTTCTGCTTTCTTAAAAAATCTATATGCCATAAAAGCAAAAAAGACAATAATAAGCAAAAGACCAAATATACTACCGGAATCACAACCCCTTTTTTCTAATGATTCAGAAAACACAATGACAAATACCAAAAGACCAATTACAATCAAAATATGCTTAAACCACTTCTTTGTTTTAGTTTTTTCTTTCATTGTTCCTGATTTAATAGATTAGAAGATATACTTCCTTAAAAGATAAACTAACAGGACTACCCAAAAGAATACAATAACAGATTTTAACATTGGATTTTTGTTCCATCGAGTAGTAAACCAAATAACAAAAACGAAAAAGATAATTTCCCAAGTAGTTTGCCAGTTTATATTCATATTTATCCTCTTTTTTTAATAGAATTAGATATTTTCCCCAACAATTCCGAAAAGAAACCCGCTATTGTTCCTAATACAGCACCTTTACCAATAAAAGCCCAATTAAATCCATTCCCTTTGAGCAAATAAAAAATAACGACTATAAAACCAACAATAACACCTATTGTTAAGCCACCCCAAACAGCACCTTTCTTATTCCAAAAGATTATCAATAAGATAATTGTTATTACTCCGAGAATTGTCCAAATATTTATCATAAATTATTTACTCTTTTTATTTAATTCTTTTTTAGAAATACGATATAATAATTTTATTTTTCTCTATCAGATTTATCAAAAATTTTTCCTATACTAGCGAATATTCTTATTAGTAAATAAACTGGAAACATTGCTATATGGTTTAAAAAAAATGAAACAGGATTATTTGTTTGAAAATGACCATGTGCTGAATATGTTGCATATTTCTTAATTTTCTTTTTTGGCACTTTTATAACAGGAGCACGTTCAATAAAAAACTTTTTAAAACTGCTTTGATTATTAATAAAAGATTGATAGTCAGAATATTTCTTTAATTTTTTCAATATCTCCTCATTATTAAGTTCTGTCTTATATACAAATAAGCAAAAACTTTTAAAGGTTTCTTTAGAGATTTGTTTATTATTTTCTGTATAAAAACTATAAGAATTAAGTGCTTTTTCTAGTGGTACTTTATATTTATATGAATATCTTAAATCATCTAAACATTTATTTATTTTTTCTTTATTCATAATTAATAGGGGATAGGTTATTTTGAATTAGCCAATTCAGCTCGAATATTGGACCATCTGTTTAAATATCCGGATCTAACGCGCCTTTTCTTGTCAGCGCTTCCATGAGGTCTGCCCAATTTCTTACCTTTTTGTTTAGCAATAGCCAATCCTGCCAGAGTTCTTTCAGAAATCTTTTGTCTTTCAATCTTGGCTAGTGTGGCCATAATGGATATAACTACATCAGAGAAATCACCAATTGAGCTAAAAAATGGTTCGGTGTAGGAGTGCCAACCAACATTAAGATTCTTTAATTCTGTTAGTTTCTGTAAGGTGAATAATGTCCCGGATCGGCTAAATCTGGATAAGTCCCAAAATAAGACCAAGTCAAACTTTTTTTGATGTGCATTTAAAAACATCTCATCAAATTCGGGCCTACTATTTTCTTTGCCCGAAATTGTGTCAGTAAATCGTCTATAAACATCCCAACCTTGTTGTACGCAAAATTCCTCAAGCTGACTTAATTGATTTTGATGTTCTTGTTTAGTTGTAGATACTCTTGTATAAATTGCTACCTTCATTGATTTTCACCTCCCCTCATTTTTAACTTTATCATATTTTGCATAGAAACTAAAAGCCCGCCACAACACAATAAGACCATCTTACAAATCTTATTGGAGGTTATAACGGGCTTTTAATTTCCAAGCATTGCTTGGTTAATAATAAAAAAACTCCCGACATAGTAAGATGATTCTGTAAGATGTCGTTCTGTCGCAAGCGATAATTTAATTTATATTTTTAAGATCTATTAAGAAGTATAAACGATCAAAAAACCCTTGTCAAGTTAATAACCGGGAGCGGAAAGGATCAGCCAAAATAAACATCGAGAAGCGCGCTGTTCTCTGTTTTTAAAAGTATTAGCCAATCCTTCCTTTTAAACCTCCCTAATCCAGCTAACCAGATTTTAAAATAGGGGACATCAATTATTCTTGCATCCTTTTAATATCCGCCTCTGTAAATCCACCTTGACGCAATTGAGCTATTTCAGAAGTATTAAGTAGTTTCTTTGTATTTTTCTTTTGTTTGTTCCCATAAGCAACTTCTTTTTCCAAAGATTTTTCAATTTTCTCCATTGCTTCGGTTTCCTCGCTAATTTGCTTTTCAGTATATTCGGTTAAATTTTTTCTTGCTTCATTAATCTCTGGTTCAGAATAACCCTCATCTCCCTCTGCTTGCTTAATTTCTTGATCCATATACTCGCGCTCTCTTCTTCTCTGTTTTATTTCACGATTAACGGCATCAATCGTTTCATCATCGTATTGCTTTTGAGGTAATGATTTGCCACTACTGGCACGTTTTGAAAGGTCTATTGCTTCTTCCGGCGTGTACCCGCCCCTTAACAAAACCTGAACCTCGTCGGGATCGTGAGCCGGCTCTTCTTTTGGGTCTTTAGCAACCTCTCTTATTTTTTCACCAGTACCCCCATCAGGATTTTGTAATTCATTAGAATCTTGGTATTCCGGTTCTTCAAATTGTTCTGAGGTTATATTATTCATTGAATTTAAATTTATCTTGGGTTAATGCTTTGAAATCTTCACCCGGAGCAATGCCTCTACGCTTTTCAATTTCTCGTCTAACACCCTTAATGTAAGTCAGCAGGCCCTCTGGTTGTCTTTCAAGAAGTTTGCTATTAATAACTCTACGATCGGGGGGTAATACAAATGGATGTTCTTGGTCCCAGATTTCTACTTCTTTTGCCATTTCATCTTTAGTAATTTTTGGATTCTGTCTGACCAAAAGGTTTTCAAATGAGCTTCTTTCGGTTCTGTGATGATTTCGATAAGCATTTGCCTCACCTCGCAGACGCAGTCGTTCTGGTACGATAATAGTGTATCTGTAAGATAATCTGCCAGTATCTCTGAAACTATAATTATCCTTCTCTACAATTAGATCAAAATCTTTACCCAAAACATCATCTACCTGTTCGCGCAAGTCAGCCGGTGTGGGAACTTTCGTAAGTTCTTCGACATCATCTGGTAATTTCCATGTCTTAATATCTTCTTCCGGGACTTCTGCCAGTTCCGGCAATTCTCTTTTCTTGTTATCTTCAACTAACTTCATTACAACATCAGTTAGCTGGTCAACTTTTTCATCTATTGTTAATTTTTTTTCTTTTGTCATAATTTTATTTTTGTTTATTAGATATTCCCAAATCTTTTTTAATTTGTTTCCTTTGAATTTCTAAAACCTTATTTTCTACTTCTATTTTTTCAAGAATATCTTTGTTTTGTTTATTTATTTCTTCGACCTTGATTTCTCTTATTTTTAATTCTTCCTCTGAATCTTTAATCTTGTCATCTTTATTTTTCTGTTCTTTGGCCTGTTTGTCTAAGTCCTTTTTAAGTTGAATCAAATCTTCTTCTCGTTCGGCAATTTCTTCCAGTGATTCTTTGTTCTTTTTGTCTAAAGCAACAAATTTTTCCGCTTCTCTTTTAATTAAATTGATTTTTTTGTTTGGATCCATAGTTTTATTTTTCTTTTTATTTTTTCTTTTTCTGTTCACTAACAAATTTTCTTGTATTAGTAATTAACTGATTAATTTCTTCATCTTTCTTTTTCCATTCTTCAAACTTTTTCTTTTCCCCTGCTTGCTTAACTTTCTGTTCTTTCAATTTACCCATCAAACCTAATCCTTTTAGTGCTTCAATTCCAAACTTTTTTTCAAAATACTTCACAGCACCCGCAAGATTTAATTGTTCACTAGCCATATTAGCTTCTCGTTGTTTAATATCTTTCAATGCGTCTTCTATGGCGATTCTGATTTCATCCAATTCTTTTAAGGTTTTCTCATTAGTAATTTTCTGTCTTTCGATTGATAACTTGGTATTGGCAAACTCTTTGACTTCTTTCTTAAAATCTATTCGTTCTTTTTCCTTTCCAGCCAATACATCAGTTCTCTCTTTTTGTTTAACTACAAGGTCTTCAATTTCTTTTTCTTTTTTATCTAATGCCTTGTATTCAATTAAATTATTTGACTCTATTGCCTTAACTTCTTTTTTATCTTCAGCAAATTCTTTTTTGTCTTGAATCAATTTGTTTTCCCCTTCAACCAAAGCAGATTCTTTTTCTTTTAATTCAGTTTCTTGCTTTTCTTTCTTAACTGCCAAATCTGCCTCAACTTCTGCTTGATGTTTTTTTAATTCTTCCCGCGCCGGATCAAGAAAATCTTTTTTGACCTTAGCTTCCATTTCAGCATTTTTTTCTTTGAGCTTGGTATTCTTCAAAATTAGAGAATTATATTCAGTTCTCAATTTTTCAATATCTTTTAATTTTTCCATAATTTTATTTTTATTAATTTATTTTACTTTTCTTTGTTCGACCTTTATTTGATTTTTTGCTTTTCTTTTTAACTGGTTTCTTTTTTTTGATTATTTTCTTGGTTTTTTTCTTAACTACTTTTTTGACCACCTTTTCTATTCTAATTCCTCTATCATCTAACATATATTCACAAGCCCCCTGTCGTTCGCCTGGATTTGCAAATAACCAGCAGTATTCACGAGATTGATGCCAATTACAAAATCCAGCTATTTTTCTTATTTCTGGTTCATCTTTGAATGGATATCTGGATATAGCAATTTCATCATTAATCCTTAAGTTCTGAACATTCCCAAAGCTCGTCCTTGCTGTGTTATAGACAAACATATAAACAGGTCTGTTGCTTGAACTTCCTGCCGTAATTAGAATCTTTGTAATCTCACCATAAGATTCATCATATTTATGTTTTGGTTCGTGGTATCTTGAAATCATATTTTTTTCCTTTTTTATTATTTTTTCTTACCTCGCATAGCTCGCAACTCGGCCATTCTCGCTTTGGCCTCTTGTGAACCTTTTTTTAATGGTT
>Ga0315547_1001789_pt1 | contig 15996 bp, 15 predicted proteins | sample SalMarSW160240MG_2_FD_202542 | JGI IMG/M metagenome (GOLD analysis project Ga0315547, IMG submission 202542) | Salt marsh sediment microbial communities from the Plum Island Ecosystem LTER, Massachusetts, United States - Salt Marsh Sediment SW1601-240 ... | reverse complement strand
TACAACCAAAGGAAAAGCCGGAATTCGAACAAAAACTTTTAAATATTGCTCGAGTGACCCGCGTTGTAGCAGGCGGTCGGCGTTTTAGATTTCGAGCTGTCGTAGCCCTTGGCAATGGAAAAGGCAAAGTTGGCTTGGGAATAGCTAAGGGTGCTGATGTAACCGGAGCTGTGGAAAAAGCTCAAAAAAAAGCAAAGAAGAATTTGATAACGGTTTCCCTTGTCGAGGGGACAATTCCTCATGAAATAAAGATAAAATTAGGGGCAGCAAAATTACTACTTAAGCCCGCCAGAGCTGGCAGGGGTATTGTTGCTGGAGGGGTGCTCCGGCCGATATTTGAGCTAGCCGGCATAAAGCAAATTTCTGCTAAAATTCTAGGAACAAGCAACCAAATGAATAATGCCAGAGCGGCAATAGAAGCATTGAAAAAACTCAAAACTCAAAATGCAATTACATCAACTAAAACCAATTCATAAAAAAAAGAGAAAGAAACGCATTGGCCGCGGTGGCAAACGCGGCACTTATTCTGGACGGGGCATGAAAGGCCAAAAATCAAGGGCTGGAGCCAAAATAAAGTCCTCTTTTTTGGAAGCATCCAAAAAACTTCCCAAAATGAGAGGGATAGGTGGGAAAAGGAAAAAGGCCGAAGCAAAGAGGCGTTTTAGAAGCATTCGTCTCAAACCGGAGATAGTTAATATTGAGAAGCTCGAGGAAAAATTTAAAGATGGCGATTTAGTCTCTCCAAAAACCTTGTTAGAAACAGGACTTATTGATAGTTCTAAATTAGGAGTAAAGATTTTAGGAGAAGGGGAGGTCACGAAGAAGCTGACTATTAAAGATTGCCAACTTTCGAAGAGTGCAAGGGAGAAGGTTGAGAAGGCGGGAGGAGAAATCACATAACACATAACACATAACACATAACATATAACATAATCTGTTCCATGTTTCATGTTACATGACACACCATGTCCGTATTAAACAAGATAACCCAAATATTTAAGGTTAAAGACCTAAGAAACAAAATCTTGTTTGTTTTAGCTCTTCTTATTGTTTTTAGGATTTTTGCTCACGTACCGGTGCCGGGCGTTGACATTATGAAACTTCGGGAGTTTTTTGAGGGAAATCAGCTTTTTGGGCTTTTGAATATGTTTACTGGGGGAGCAATGAGTAATTTTTCCGTAGTTATGCTAGGGGTTGGTCCTTATATTACTGCTTCAATTATTATGCAGCTTTTAACGATGATTTTTCCGGGACTTAAGGAAGCGTACCAGGAGAACCAAAAAAAATTCAATCAATTGACCCGATGTTTAACCGTTCCGCTAGCTATTATGCAATCTTATGCAATGATTATGCTTTTAGGAAAACAAGGGGTAATTTCAATTTCCTCCACCTTTGCTTTAGTTAGTACCATAGCTACCATTACGGCCGGAACTGTATTTTTAATGTGGATAGGGGAGTTGATTACTGAGAAAAATATTGGCAATGGAATATCTTTGATAATTTTTGCCGGCATAATCGCTCGGCTTCCTATTTCTTTCCAGCAGAATATAGCTACCTGGGACCCGACCAAAATTCCTACTTATATCGGCTTTCTTATTACAACCGTCTTGGTGATAGCCGGTATTGTTTTTATTACTGAAGCACAGAGAAATATTCCCATATCTTATGCTAAACGGGTGCGGGGAATGCGGCTTTACGGTGGAATGTCTACTCATCTTCCCTTAAGAGTCAACCAAGCCGGGATGATTCCGATTATTTTTGCTATGTCAGTGATGCTTTTTCCCGGCATGGTGGCAAGTTTCTTAGCTAACTCTCAAGTTCAGTGGCTGGCTACTTCAGCAACTTATGTCGCCCAAATTTTTCAAAATCAACTTTTCTATGGTCTATTCTATTTCCTTTTGGTTGTTGCCTTTACCTTTTTTTATACGGCCGTTACTTTTGATCCTCAAAATATTTCTGATAATCTTCAAAAACAAGGTGGATTTATCCCGGGGATAAGACCGGGCAGCCATACGGCAGGATTCTTGCATAAAGTAATAAATAGAATTACTTTGGCTGGTGCCGTGTTCTTAGGAATTGTTGCCGTACTGCCCTTTATTAGTCAGGGAATAACCGGAATGACAACGCTTACTGTCGGAGGGGCAGCGGTTATTATTGTGGTTGGGGTGGTTTTGGAAAGCATGAGGCAAGTTGAAGCACAGTTAGTGATGAGGGATTATGAAGGATTTTAAAATTATGAAACCAATGAACATTATTTTACTCGGTCGTTCGGGTTCAGGCAAAGGGACCCAAGGCAAGCTTTTGGCTAAAGAATTTGGCTTAGAATATATTAGCTCGGGAAACTTGTTTCGTGCCTTAGCTAAGGAGGATACCCTTATTGGAAAAAAGGTAAAGGAAATACTTATGGAAGGTGGACTTCAGCCTGACTGGCTTGCCTTTTGGCTCTGGGTTAACGAGTTGAAGAAAATCTATCTCTCCAGAGGTATTATTCTTGATGGGGCCTCGCGGCGACTAGAAGAGGCGAAATTATTAGATAAGGTTTTTGAGTGGCTTGGAAGGCTTAATTTAAAGGTGTTTCTTATTAATATTAGCCGAAAAGAGGCTCTAGGGAGACTTCTTAAACGAGGACTTAAACGGGGACGGAAAGACGATACTCGCCAAGCAATTAATAAACGACTTGATTGGTTTAACAAAGAGACGATGTCGGTGGTGCGTTACTATAAAAAAACTGGTCGCTTGATAAGGATTAATGGGGAACAGTCCGTAGAAGAAGTGTTTAAAGAAATAAAGAGTTTTTTGTAAGAAAGCCGAAAACAAAAATATGCTGAGCAAAAAGCCTTTTAATATTATCCCACTTGGACGTTCTGGTTCAGGTAAGGGTACCCAAGCCAAGCTTTTGGCTAAAGGATTTGGCTTAAAACATATTAGCTCTGGAGATTTGTTTCGCACTCTAGCCCAAAATGATACTTTTATTGGCAGACAGACAAAAGAAACGTTAAAGAGGGGTGAGCTTTTCGCCGATTGGTTTGCTTTTTGGATCTGGGTTAACGAGTTGATAAAGTTAGACCCTTCTCAAGGAGTTATTCTTGATGGAGCTTCGCGACGACTAGAAGAAGCAAAGTTGTTAGATAAAGTTTTTATCCAGATTAAAAGACCAAATCTAAAAGTACTTTTTATTGATATTAGTCGCCAGGAGGCTCTAAAAAGAATGCTTAAGCGGGGAAGAAAAGATGACATCCCGCGTGTGGTTGAAAAACGACTTGATTGGTTCGACAAGAATGTAGTGCCGTCGGTAAAGTATTACGAAAAGACAGGCAGACTAATAAGGATTAATGGGGAGCAGTCCACAGAAGATGTATTTAAAGAAATACTAGAAAAACTCAAATGATTATTATAAAAACTCCCAGAGAAATTGAAATTATGAGAGATGGTGGTAAGATTTTAGCTAGGGTCTTAAAAGAAGTAGCAAAGGCCATAAAGCCTGATGTTACCACCCAAGAGTTAGATAAGCTCGCCAAAGAGCTTGTTTTAAGATTGGGCGCTAAACCTTCTTTTGAGGGCTATAAGGGATATCCGGCAGGGCTGTGCACTTCAGTAAATGAAGAAATTGTTCATGGGATTCCGAGTATTAGGAAACTTAAAGAAGGAGATATTATTGGCCTTGACCTCGGGGTTTTATATAAAGGTTATTACACTGATTCAGCTATAACTGTGCCAGTCGGGAAGGTTTCAGCCGAAGTTTTAAGATTAATTGAGGTGACCAAAAAGGCGCTAGAAGTGGGTGTTAAGCAAGTAAGAGTTGGAAATCATATTGGTGATATAGGTGCGGCTATTGGGCATTATGTTGAAGCTCAAGGTTTTAATGTGGTTCGGAATTTAGTTGGGCATGGCGTAGGTAAGCATGTCCATGAGGAGCCTCAAATTCCCAACTATGGTAAACCCGGCACTGGTCCTGAAATTAAAGTAGGGATGACTCTGGCTTTAGAACCAATGGTGGTTATGGGTAGCTGGCAAACCGAGCAAGCTCAAGACGGCTGGACCTTTGTCACCAAAGATAAATCTTTTGCCGCCCACTTCGAACACACCGTCGCCGTCACCGAAAAAACCCCTAGGGTCTTGACAAATTGTTGATAGAGGTGTATGCTACAATATTGCGAAATAAAGGAAGTGTTATCGATATTTATCGCAAAATCCGAACCCAACAAAAGAGTCAAAAGGAGGTTAAAATGTGGGAAGAGTATAAGGAAGGAGATGTTGTAAAAGTTTTAGATCCAACCAAAAGAGGCTCGTACGTCGCGAAGGTAACTGGAGTAGTTAAATCTCATGTGGGTAATAGGTATGAGTATGTCCGCTTGGGTCTGAAGGAAGCAATGGGTAGAGCGGCGGAACATTTTGCGGATTTGGGAGAGAAAAGGGGTGTATGTACAGCAATGCATATCTCAGGAAAAGCTTCTCCAGAAGAAGTGTTTGAGGCTGCTTCTGATTTTCTCTCTATGGTAAGTAGCAAAATTACATCCCTGGATCCATTCCACGTCCATATGCGATGAAAATAGAAATGCAATAAATTTAAAGAGAGCGGCCGATAGAAATCGACCGCTCTTATTTTTTTCGCGATTTCCCGAGGCTTAGCCTCGGGAAAGTTATCCACAGGTTTAAAAAAACGGCGAAGGTTTTACTTCGCCGTTTTAAATTTCTCACTGACGTCCATTGGATATTTGCCAGTAAAACAGGCGGTACAATAATTTTTGGGGTTTTTGACGCAGCTTAGGAGTCCTTTGAGGGATAAATAACCCAAACTGTCAGCACAAATATGTTGACGTATTTCTTCCACAGATTTGTCTGAAGCGATGAGTTCTTTCCGTGTTGGTGTGTCAATTCCGAAAAAGCAAGGATATTTTATCGGTGGAGAGGTTATTCGCATATGTACTTCTTTTGCTCCCTCTCTTAATCTTTTGATTTGTTTAGCTATTCTCACGATTTTTCTTGAAGTGGTACCTCTGACGATTGAGTCATCAATTAAGACAATTTTTTTACCTTTGATTAATTCTATTACCGGGTTAAGCTTAAGTTTTGTCCCCATATCTCTTATTATTTGCTCGTGGGCAATAAAAGTTCTGCCTATGTAGTGCGACCTGGTGAAACCCGGCATGATGGGAATTCCTGAAACTTGGCTATAACCTATAGCAGCATACTCTGCCGTATCCGGTACCGGCACAACATAGTCTGCTTTTGCCGGATGTTCTTGGGCCAGAATGCTGCCTAATTTCATTCTTATCTTAGCTGCATATTCTCCAAAGACCCACCCATCTGGCCGGGAAAAATAAATGTGTTCAAAAATACAGTGGGCACGATTCTCGGAAGGGTAGAAAAACCTATTCATACCTTTTCCCAATACTCTAATCTCGCCGGGAAGAATTTCCCCTTGGTAATCCACTCCAAGAGGGTCAAGAGCGCAGGTTTCTGAAGCAAAAAACCAGCTCTCTGAAGGTAGATTATATCCATAGACTAATGGCCTTATCCCCAGAGGGTCTCTGAAAGCAATAAGTTCTCCATGTTCGGTGAGGACTAAGGCAGAAATCGCTCCATGAGCTTCTTTTAAGGTTTTTTTTATCGCTTGCACAAGCCAGTCCATTCGTCTAAAATAATCAATATCGCATTTAGACCCCTTGCTTTTGAACTCATTATAATAAAAAGCAATCATTTTTACTAAAAGTTCGCCATCATTGTCTGTTTTCAGTTTTTCCATTCCTTTTTCTTCTAACCAACTTTTAAGTGAAGCGAAATTAACGATATCTCCATTGCTAGCTAGAGCTATTTGGCCGTCAGAAGTTTTCGCTAGGTGCGGCTGAGCATTTTCTGCGAGTGACTCTCCACAGGTAGAATAACGAGTATGGCCAATAGCTACTTTGCCTTTGTATCTAATAGGTTTTCCTTCAGGGGCAGGGAATACATCAAAAACTAGACCCATTCCCTTTCTTAATCTTAAATTTCCATAATTTACCCAGGCAATTCCGGCTGATTCTTGACCACGATGGTTGAGGCCAAAAAGTCCGATTGTTTCAAGCTTAATCGCTTCTGGATGATTAAATACTCCGAATACTCCGCACATCTTCGTCTCCTTTGTCGAGCTCAGCTCGACTTTGTTAAAGTTCTAACAACAGATTAACTTAACACAAATTTAGAAGATTTGCAAATATTTTTGGGTATGGTATCATTAAATCATGTAACATGAAACATACAACACGCAACAAATTGTTATGTGTTATGTGTTATGTGATATGTGATTTCACTAGAACAACTAAAATCAAAACTCCAGGGCAAGTATGACGCTAAAGGGGCTATTTTGAGCATTTATGCTGGGGCTGGTGGAGTAGATGCTCAGGATTGGGCAAAGATGCTTTTGAGGATGTATGAGCGTTTTATGCGGGAGCACGGTTTTGGATTTAAGGTTTTAAGTCAATCTTTTGGAGCCGAAGGCGGGATAAAGAGTGCTACTTTAGAAGCCAGAGGCCCTTATGCTTATGGGTATTTGAAGGGGGAGAAGGGAGTGCACCGGCTGGTAAGAATTTCTCCCTATTCTCAAAAGAAACTTCGTCATACTTCCTTTGCTTTAGTTGAGGTTTTGCCAGTTCTGGAGGATGTTGGGGAGATGAAAATAAAGCCGGAAGATTTAAGAATTGATACTTTTAGAGCCACTGGTCCAGGAGGACAATATGTAAACAAAACGGAATCAGCAGTGCGTTTCACCCATCTTCCAACCGGGATTGTGGTTAGTTGCCAGGCAGAACGCAGCCAAGCTCAAAACAGGGAAAGGGCGATGAAACTTCTTAAAACAAAACTCAAGGAGATTGCCCTGCGAGAAAAAACTGACCAAAGATTGGCCATAAGGGGAAAGCTTCCTCAAGCAGAGTGGGGGAGCCAAATTCGTTCTTATGTTCTTCATCCCTATAAAATGGTTAAAGATCACCGGACTGGCCTAAAATCAGCTGAGGTGGAAAAAGTATTAGATGGTAAGATAGAGAAGTTTATAGAAGCAGAGATAGGATTAACTCATGAAACATGAAACATATAACATGGAACAAATTTGTAGTTTAATCCAGACGGAAGTTTTGTCAAATGTTACATGTTGTGTGTTATATGTTATATGATATTATTTAAGGACATAACTAAGTTCTATCCTCCCCATCTTGCTGCCTTAAAGAAGATTAACCTTGAAATCAAAAAAGGTGAATTTGTTTCTATAGTCGGTCGTTCCGGCGCAGGCAAAACCACCTTACTTCGTCTTCTTACCCGAGAGGAAAAGCCAAGTGAGGGAGAAGTATTTATTGAAGAGAAAAAATTAAGTTTGTTGAAAGCATATTCTTTGCCAATACTTAGACGTAGAATCGGAAATATTTTTCAAGATTTTAAGTTATTGCCGAGAAAAACAATTTTTGAAAATGTATCTTTTGCTATGGAGGTAGCGGGTTTCAGAACAAAAGAGATAAAAGAAAGGGTACCCCGAATTCTAGAAGTGGTTGGGATTCGCTCAAAAATGGAAAATTTTCCTCATCAACTTTCTGCTGGCGAAAAACAGCGAGTGGCTATTGCCAGAGCGCTCATTCACAGGCCAGAAATTTTATTAGCTGATGAGCCGACCGGCAACTTGGATTTGCTTAATTCTTTGGATATAGTTAAACTTCTTATTAAAATCAATCAATTGGGAACAACGGTAATTTTAGCGACTCACGATAGAGAGATTATCAATAATTTAGCCAGAAGGGTGGTTACTTTAGAAGGAGGAAAACTTATTCGGGATGAGGAAAAAGGAAGATACATAATGTAATGCCAATCTACAAATTTTATGCCAATGATGCGAATAGTATTTGCGGCATTTGCATACCATTCGCATTTATTGGAATTATGTTATGATTTTGACGACAACTTATAGAGTTATAAAAACAGGAGTAACCAATTTTTGGCGCAATGGCTGGCTAACTCTTTCCACTATTGCTGTGATAGCGCTTACTTTATTTACTATTGGCGTTCTTCTTCTTATTAACGTTGCTGCTGACAGAGCTTTTCAGGTTTTAGAAGACAAGGTAGATATTAGCGCTTATTTTAAAATTGAAACACCGGAAGCCAACATCTTAAGAATCAAATCGGAACTTGGGGAGCTTGTCGAAGTAAAAAGTATAGAATATGTCTCAAGAGAAAGTGCGCTTGCTAGATTTAAAGAGGAGCATAGAGAAAACCCCTTGATTATGCAGTCACTAGAGGAGTTGGGAACCAATCCTCTTCAGGCCTCTCTTAATATCAGAGCTTTTTCTCCGGATGGTTATCCAACCATTGATTCTTTTTTGGCCTCAACGGGCTTTGGGGATTTTATTGATAAGGTAAATTATAAGAAAAATGAAAAAGTAATCTCTCGGATTTATGACATTACCGGTACCCTTAAAAATGGAGGGGTAACCTTGAGTTTGGTTCTAGCCCTTATTACCATTCTTGTTACATTTAATGCGATGCGACTTTCTATGTATGCTCACAAGAAAGAGATTGAGATTATGAGGTTAGTCGGGGCAACTAATTGGTATATTCGCTGGCCATTTATTATAGAAGGGGCTTTAGCTGGAGTTTTTGGAGGTCTTTTGGCTTTATTTTTGCTTTGGCCGGCAATAAATTTTGCTTCACCTAAGCTTATTGGGTTTTTAGAAGGATTTAGTTTGCAAGCTTTCTTTAATAGCCATCTCTTTTCCCTCCTGGGTATCGAAATAGTCATTGGTCTCTGTTTGACCATCATCGGCAGCATGATTGCGATTAGGAAATATTTGAAGGTGTAGTGCGGGGTGGAGTAATGGTAGTCTCGCCAGGTTCTGGACCTGGAGATGGAGGTTCGAGTCCTCCCCCCGCAGCCACGCACCATTCGGTGCATGGCTCTGTCGTATCGATTCTCAAGCTATTTTTAGCTTGTTTTTTTATTATACGACCGACGGTTCCGATTTTCTCCAAATTTTTAATTTGGAAAGAAAATCGAGAATCCTCGAAATTGTTACAAAATCGAAAGATTTCGACAATTTCGGGACCGTCGACGCTGTAATAAATTTTGGTTTTTTTACGATATTTAAACCCTGTTCAAGCTTAGCTTAAACAGGGCTTAGTTAAAGAGAGTTTTTGATTGGTTAATTTTTTAATGCCCTTAGCAGGTTTCTTATTAACTTTTACTTATTTTTCTGCGGCTTTTTCCAAAAAGAAAAGGCCTGCAGTAACCGAAGAAAACACAAATATGTCTTGTCGTGCTTTCTTCAACTACCTAGACCTCAGGGTAATCGTTTGGTTAATTAATTAACACTTTAATTATATCAAACCAGCAAGCAGTGTCAAATTTAAATTCTGGGGATAACTTTGTTTTGTAAATAGATGGGGGCTTGCATATATATTATAAATCCTGTATCATTTAATACAGGATAGTATATATAATCAAAAACGATGATTTTATGAAGAAAATTGAAGCAATACAAATATTGCAAAAATCAAATAGGAAACTTTTTAGTCTTTCTGATATAAAGAAGCTTCTTAGGATAGCGAGCGATAATACTGCCTATAAACAGGTTGCTGGTTTAATAGAAGCCGGCGTTTTAGAAAGAGTTTCAAAAGGCATCTATCTTTTGACGTCAAATAAGCCTACTGATTTTGAGTTGGCTAATTTTTTGTACAAACCTTCTTATGTCTCTTTAGATTCAGCCCTTAATTATTATGGTATTTTAATCCAATCTCCTCAGCAGATTATTTCAGTGACCCCCAATTTTGCAAAAAGAATAGAGGCCGGCGGCAAGGACTTTATCTATATGCATCTTAATCAGAAATACTATTCAGATTACCAGCAGGTAAACGGTTTTCTTATTGCTACCCCCGAAAAGGCGCTCATTGATGCTTTGTTTTTTGTTGCCTTGGGAAGAGGTTCTTTAAGCGTAGAAGAGCTTATTTTAGATTCTATAGATAAAAATAAGTTAAAGGATTTAGCTGAGAAAATAGACAATCGAGCATTTAAGAAATATTTTAAATCACTAAAATTATGATTTCAAAAGAACAAATAAAAGAATTATCTCAAAGATTTGCTATAGATGAATTCACCATTCTTCGCGAGTATATTCAGATTGTTTTTTTGGGAGTTCTCTATAGCAGAAAAGAGAGTCAAGATATTTATTTTAAAGGCGGCACGGCAATCCACCTGCTTTTGAAATCTTCTCGTTTTTCTGAAGACTTGGATTTTACAGCTAAGTTAACGATTGCTGAGTTAAAAGATTGCTTAGAAGATGTGTTGAAAAAAGTTAATTTGGTTATTCCCGGCACGGCTTTAAAGAAGATTGATGTGGGAAATAAATCTCTTTCAGGCATTTTAAGTTATCAAACCGAAGAGATGAAATTTCCTTTAAATATCCATATAGAGTTTTCTATTAGAGAGAAACCTTTCACGGAAGAGGAAAAAGTATTAGAGATCGATTTTCCCGTCAGTCCCCAGCCTATTGTTCGACATCTTGGCTGGCAGGAAGTTTTAGCCGAAAAAATCAGAGCTTTTATGGTCAGGGCTAAAGGAAGAGATGTTTATGACCTTTGGTATTTATTATCAAAGGGCATTGATATTGACTGGAAGATGGTTAACAAAAAATTTGAGTTTTATAAAAAGACTGTATCTTTTCAAGATGTTTATGAAAAAGTTGGCAAGTTTGATGATAAAAAGATAAAAGACGATTTACAAAAATTCCTTCCTACTCATGATAGAAATTTAGTGGTTCATCTTAAGGCATTATTGCTCAAGCAACTTTTTTCGAGAAAGGAATTTACAATTAGGGGTAGTGATAATTTGGATTTTACTAAAATACCCGGTGGTTGGTATTCTGGAGCAGAGAAGTTGATATACGATTTGAAGAAAACAAAAATCATCAACATTGAGCGTAAAAATGAAAATACCATTCGCGTAGACATAAAGACCGACGAAGGCGGTGAGCGTAATGGTAATATCAGAGCAAGAAATAAAAACGGGGTGGGAGAATTAGATGTTATTGAAAAGAACAAAAGCACATTCAAGGGCAAATCCTATGACGAATTAATGGGTTATAAGTTTAACCGAGGTTAATATGAAAATAAAAGATCTACCAGAAGTAGATAGGCCGCGAGAAAAACTGGAGAAATACGGGCTCGAGAAATTATCTGATTCGGAGCTTTTAGCAATTCTTTTAAGAACTGGTAGCAAGGGCATTAATGTTGTTGAACTGGCCAGAAAGATTTTAGGCAAATTCAGTGGGGGTGGCTTAGCCAAGGCCGGGTTTAAGGATTTAAAGAATACCTTTGGATTGGGCGCGGCTAAGGCCTGCGAGTTTTTGAATTGCCATCCTAATACATTAAGGAATTGGGACAATAAAGGTATCTTTAAAGCAATTCGCTTTGGCAGCCGCCGCGATAGGCGGTATAGAAAGGAAGATGTTTTGAAGTTAATAAAGAAATAAAATCAATCTGTGGAATATGGATGTTCAAATTAAACAGAGCGATTTAGAAAAATTTTTGGAAGAGAATTCGAATGATAAAAGGAAATAAAATCAGGAAAAAAATGCCAAATAGTATTTCTAATAGATAATTTAATATTTTATGGCTCGCTCATCAGTACATTACGCAGACAATAAAACAAATAATACATTAAAAGCGTTACATAACAAGTTGCGCCCTGCTGGCACGCCTGTTCAGCGAGTTGAATATATTATTGAGCTTTTACTTTTAAGAATCTTTGAAGTTAAGGTAAAAAGCGACGACGAATTTAAGTCGCTTAGAAAATTATTTGACGGGGATAATAATGATTTTTTGTTATTTTCGGATCTTTTGTCTCTTAATGGTAATCAGGTCCTAATTGCTTTGAATAAAAAAGTGTTTCCTTTTTATGGGAATATTCTTAGTAAGGCAGGAAATGTTTATAAAAATAAGAACTTGCCTCAAAAGGTTCAGGATCAGCTTGTTTTAATTGAAGAGGTATTTTCAAATTCAACTTTTACTAATAATGTTAAAAATGGGAATGTTAATGAGATTCTTGGTTTAATTAGTGATATTGACGAAGCGCGGCTTTTGAAAACAGATTTGCTGGGCGATGCTATTGAATCGGCCCTATCAGAGCAGGGAGGCACAAAAGATGTCGGACTTTACAGAACTCCAGACCATATTCGCCATATGATGGTTGTAATGGCTGATCCTGGCTTTGAGGATATTATTTTTGATCCTGCCTGCGGAACAGGCGGTTTTTTATTTGATTCATTTCAGTATGTTTTGGAAAAAGTCAGCAAAGACAAAAAATGGCCCGGTGAAAAAGCGCATCCCGAAATAAAAAAATATTTAGATGCTTATTTAAAAAAAAATGATGCAAAAATGCCAAGCGCCAATTTAGCAAGCACTTTTTATAGGATTGGTATTTCCGGAATAGAGTATCTTGGAATGATACGAAAAATGGCGGCGATAAATTTATACATTCGCGGACTTAATCCGCAAAATATTGAACAGGGCGATTCTCTTGATATGTTTGATCCTGGTGTTGACGCTGGGACAAAATCTATTGTTATTGCTAATCCGCCCTTTGGCGCAAAACTTGACCAGGACGCTTATCCAAATGTCTGGGAAGAATATCCAAAAACGGATAGTACCACGCTTTTTGTAAAGCTGATGTTTAATCATCTAAAAAAAGGCGGGCGATGCGCGGTTGTAGTTTCAGAAGGGTTTTTAGCTTGGAATAATGAGCCGGCAAGGGAGATGCGTAAAATGCTTCTTGAAGAAACTAATTTGCGCGCGATTATTAGTTTGCCGCAAGGCGTTTTTGTAAGTAAAAACGGACAAGGCGCGAAGACATCCGTTCTTTATTTTGAAAAAGGTGAATCAACTAAAAATGTTTGGTACTACAAAACTACTAATGATGGTTATTCCGGCGGAGTAAATAGGAAAGAAATAATAGGTAGCCAAATTCCAGAGATTTTAGAATTATTTAATAAATATGTAAAGCAAGGGAAAGTTCCGCCACAAACAAAAAATAGTTTTACAATTCCGGCGGAATGGATTAAGCAAATTGATCCTCGCCTTAAGGAGCGAATTATTTTTAAAACAACTGAGCGGCTGAGAAAGAAGTTTAGCGAGAAAAGAAAGAAGGAAACCGAAAAATTAGAGGAAAGATTGAAGAATAAAAAAATTACTAAAAAACGATACGAAGAAAAAGTATGGCAGTTTGATAATGTGGTGGAGAATAATATTCAAAATGAGATTGCCAAGCGAATTGAAAAAGTGCATTCTTATTCTTTTAATTTGCAGAATTATAAAAGTAGTTTAAGGGATGAACAAATTAAAAAATGGCGGGATGCTTTTAGGGGGATTAAAATTAAAAATGGAAGTAATATTGAGGCGCGTTATCAAGAATTATTAAAAGCAGATAATAAAATCGCTCTGCAAATTTTAGCTTCTTTCAATCCGGAAAGCGGACTGGAAATGGATATTGCGAGGGAATATTTAGGGAAGTTGAAGGCTAAAAATAAGAAGTTAGAAGAGTTGGAGGGGATTTTGAAGGAAGCGCAGAAATTTCCAAAAGTTTCATTAGGCGGATTGCTTCATCCAAAAAATAACAAAATAAAAATTGAAAAAGATAAAGATTATCGCGAAATTACATTAAAACTTTATGGAAAAGGAATTACAGAGAGAAGAATTGTCAAAGGTGAAGAAATATCGTTTGATGAATGCTATTTATTAGAAGAGGATGACATTGTAACTTCTATTCATCAATTCAGAAACGGATGTTTTGTTCGGATTCCTAAAGATTTTGAAGGATATATCGTATCCAAAAACTTTTTAGTTTATGAAATTGATAAAAATTTAATAGACCCAAGATATTTACAATATATTGTTACCAGCAATAATCAAATAAAAAAATATCAATCAGAAAGCCAAGGTGGCGCGACTCCTATCTATCCCAGAGAAGATATTTTAAAAGTAGAAATTCCTCTCCCGCCACTTGAAATTCAGCAAGAAATTGTGGAAAAAATTGAAAGGCAAAAAGGGATTATTGAGGGAGCGAAAAAAATTTTGGATGTATGCGGAGTAGACATGTTTATTGATTTAGAAGCGAATTGTGTTGAAATTAATAGTTTAGCCGTAGTGGATGGTTCACCAATAAAAAATTTATCCAAATTTAAGGAAGAAATATATGTTGGTGGAGAAAATATTGAGAGCGGAACAGGAATTTTAAAAAATTTGAAAACAGTTCAAGAAGCAAGCATTAAGGGTCCGTCTTATATTTTTAAAAAAGGGCATGTTGTTTATAGTAAAGTTCGTCCAAATTTAAGAAAATGTTTTTACGCGAATTTTGATGGTGTTTGTAGTTCTGATATTTATCCTTTAAAAATGAATGAGGGTCAATTATTACCTCAATATTTTACTTTGATTTTACAATCAAAGTATTTCGCAAAACAGACACAAATTTTTCAAGTTGGACGATCTGGAATGCCAAAAATTAATCAAGACCAGCTTTCAAAAATTAAAATTCCGTTGCCATCTCTTAAAATTCAAAAACAAATCGTTGCACAATTAGACAAAGAAATGGAAGCGCTTGAAAAAGTCCGTGAACTTAAAGGTCGCTCGGAAGAAAGAATGAATAAAATTTTGGAGGAGGCTTGGGGAGAGAATTAAATTTTAAAAATCATATGGCTCGGTATAATATTTATAAAATCAAAGACGGACAAGCAAAAAAATTGAGGTCATCTCTTGTTAAGGATCGTAACTATTCTCCAATTTATAGTTTTGAATCAGGCAATTATAAAGTAAATACATATTTTACTGGTCCTGATGATACAGAAATATGGTGGCTGGAGCAGTATACAGAATTTTTTGGTGAGCATAAAAGTAAAAAAAATCAGATATATTCTGGCGCATTGATTGCTGTTAATAAAATTAACGAAAAGATAGCATATGTAATCCCTTTGGGAAAGACGCATTTTTATATACAAGATTATATAGAATATAATTTTGGTTTAGAATTAGCAGAAAGAATAGCTGACGATAGACAAACAAAAATGAAAAGTCTTAAAAATTTTGGAGGCAAAACAAGTAAGGCGCTTGTGAGCTATGTATCTGGCTCAGATTTATTGTTTTCAAGTGGTGAATCTGCCGAATATCTAAAACTAAAAGCGAAAGTAAGTGATTTGTGGGGAAATTCATTTTTACATTTTGGAACCAGTGTGCAATTTAACAGTATAGACTTTGAACCAGATAAATTAGGGGTATTATTGGAAAATATTGACAAAGCGATAAGATGTGAGCGTAATTTTACACTACCATTTATGAAGCTAATAAAAGATAAAGCGTTGTTGGATAATTTGCAAAATAATTTATCTTCAAAAATTTTAAAAAAAAGTAATGAAGTTGGTTTATTAGACTATGAAATATATGGCACAAATTTTGTTTTTTCTCAAGAAACTCATATCCGTTTGAAATATGGTAAAATGTATTCTGAGCCGATTTCAAATTTGACCATAGAATCAATTGCAAATTTTATTAAGGACAACAGTATAGATTTACGAGAAAATTGGCAAGATTTCAAAGCCCAAATGCTGATTGACGGACAATCAAAATTTACGATTCCGTTAATTAAATTAATTGAATATTGCAGTGATGATAATGTATTTTTATACAGAGGGGAATGGTTCATTTTTAACGAAAGTTTTATTGATAATTTGCATAGTGTATTATCAAAGATTAAAGTTGATAAATTTTCTTTAGCTTTTTTTGAAAACGAATTTACAAAGTGGAGAGAGAAAAATAAAGAAAAATTGCGTTATCGTGAACGTTTTATATTAGAGAAAATAAATGAAGAATATAAATACCGATAAAAAACTTCAAGAGCCTTTAAAATTAAGCAACTAATAGTGCTAATCTCTCGGCCAGTTGGTCCTTAAGCAATATTAAGGATCTCACTGCCGCAGTAGTCACGGCAAGAGATAAAGA
>Ga0315547_1001787_pt1 | contig 16009 bp, 15 predicted proteins | sample SalMarSW160240MG_2_FD_202542 | JGI IMG/M metagenome (GOLD analysis project Ga0315547, IMG submission 202542) | Salt marsh sediment microbial communities from the Plum Island Ecosystem LTER, Massachusetts, United States - Salt Marsh Sediment SW1601-240 ... | reverse complement strand
TATTTGGTTGAAGCGGGAGGCAGGGAAGCCTCCCGCGAAGCCCGATAGAATCCTCCACGGTCCCAGAGACCGCCTCAGAACAGCATTTCGTCCTCCGGACTCTGAGGCCGACAACACCTCCTGCGAATCTCAAGGAACTGCTAAAGTTGATTGTTGAGGTGTCGATAATCGATACACCTGAGAGTTCATTTTTGTCCTCATTATAAACCTTCGAAGGAGAGAGAGGTTTTATGGCAACGGAGCTTGTCTGGAAGAGGTATCGGGAGAAAAATGAGCCGGAAATCAGAGAGCAAATTTTAGAGAGCTATCTGCCCTTAGTTAAGAATGTCGCCGGAAGGATGGCGTTGGGTTTCCCTCGCTCGGTGGAGCTGTCGGATCTGGTCAGCACCGGCGTGATCGGACTGATAGAGGCCTTGAGCAACTTCGATCCGGAGCGCGGGGTGAAGTTCGAGACCTATGCGGTTCCCCGCATCCGGGGGGCGATCTTAGACGAGTTAAGAGCGCTGGACTGGGTGCCGCGCTCTACCAGGGCGAAGTCCCGGGAGGTTGAAAAGGCCACCGTCAAGCTGGAAAACAGGTTCGGGCGTCCCCCCAACAACCAAGAGTTGGCCCAGGAACTGTCATTAAGCTCTGGAGAGCTGTTCCAGACTATCGGGGATATCTCCTTCGGGGCGGTTATGTCGTTGGATGAGCTGATAAGTGGGGAGGACGAGAACCGCCAGGTGCCGAGAGTCGAGACGATAGAGAACCCCAACGATAATATCTTCGCTGAGATTGAGGAGAATGAACTCAAACGCTACCTCTCGGAGGCCATCAGCTTTCTCTCCGAACAGGAGAGGTTGGTTGTGGCGCTCTATTACTTCGAAGAGCTGACCTTAAAGGAGATTGGCGAGATAATGCAGATCTCGGAATCTCGAGTGTCACAGATACACACCAAGGCGGTCTGGCGACTGCGCGCCATGATAAAGGACAGATTCGCGGACTGAGCCCTCGGAATCAACAACTACAGAAATCCTTGAGTTCTGCCGAAAATCGTATTGAGACATAGAGATTGAGAAATCGAGCAAAACCTCTCAAGCCGTGAAGGAGAAGGATTAGCGCCTGCGGTGATAAGTCCTTGAAATCATGAATTCCGCCATCACTCAAAACGGAAATGACCTGCCCCAGCGCATAAGAGTGTCAGACCCCCTATTCATTGTTCCCGCTTCCGAAGAGAAAAACCCCGGCTTTCGGAGTCGCGTTCGAGAGGTCTCAACCTCGGGACTGATCATCGAACCTCCAGTCTCGCCCCGAGGGGATATGGTCTCAACAGAAGGGGAAAAGGTCAAGGTCAGCCTCTTGGGGGAGAACTACGAGATGGTCTTCACCTCGGTCCTAAAGGAGCTCCCCTCCGAGGGGGAGAAGTTGTACTCTCTCCCTTTCCCTCAAAGATACACACTCTCCCGTCGAAAGTTCGTTCGGCTTCAGGTGGACTCCGAGATAACTTTCCGCAAGTTCCTGTTCTCCAGAGGCAAAGAGGGGAGAGCTTCTTTGGGGAGGTCAGGCAGAGGCCGGCTTTTGAATCTCTCCGAAGTGGGGGTGCTTCTCGAGACCTCCCGACAGTTCAAAGCTGGAGAGCTTCTGCTTCTGAATTTAAATCTGGACTCCGGCGGTCAACTTCGGAATCTATTGGGGAAGGTGAAAAGGGTAGAGAAGGATCCCGAGGGCGATCGTCTGGTGGGGATACAATTCTGCAGGCAGTCGGATTTGCATCCGAAGCTGGCGGAACAGCTTTCCATTTTGAGCCCCGCGGGGATATCCGATTTCGGTCAGGAAATGAAGCGTCTTACAGCTGCGCTTCTGCAGTCGCAAAAGCGTCAAACCCTAAAGGTCGAGGCATTTTGATGTCATCCGAGATAGCGAAGTCAGAGGCAGAGAGAAAAAGATCAGTCTTGATGAAAACCCTTTTGGAGATTGCGGTGGCGGTCGGGGAGTGTCCGGGGGACAGAAAGAGCTTCGAGGAGATCCTCAAACTCATCAACCACCTCATCGATTATCGTTCCGCCTGCCTTTTTCTGGTGGACCGGGATACCGGCAAACTCACCGACTACGCCAGGGTGGGGAATCAGACAGATTTAATCTCTTTCGTCAGATTCAACCGGGGAGAAGGCTTCTCCGCCTGGGTTGCCAAGCAGCGTCGCCCCATCCTGATAAGAGGCACCGGTCGTTCCCGTTCTGTTCCGGATAAGAACATAAAGTCCTTCATGTCGGTCCCCATCTTTTGCGGTAGGGAGTTGGTCGGTGTGGTGAACATGAGCCACGAGGAAGCGGGCGCTTTCGATCAGGCGGATCTGAGTCTTTTGCGGGTTGTCTGCTCGCAGCTCGCCTCGGCCATGCAGAGGTCTCATCTGCAGACCAAGTTAGAGGAGAGAGAGAAAGAGAGCGAACTGCAGAATCAGAAGATAAGCGAGCTTGAGGCCAAACTGGAGGAGGCCGGCGGTTCAGAGGGGGCTTCCCGGCTGTTTTCGGAGATAGAAAGCGGGACTGCGGAGGCTTTAGCCTCCGTGGCCGGAAACACTCAGTTTCTTCTCTTGGCTCTGGAGGGTGGAGACCCCAAGCTCCTGCGAAGGGTCCAAGAGATCGACAGAGGGATATCCGAGCTTCTAGACCTCAACTACCGGCTCCGAAATCTCCAGGGGCCAGTTCGGGGACGAAGAGCTCTATTCTTACGTATGGAGGCGAGCCCCCGGCGAACTTGAGTTGTACCATCTGTTCCCCGGAAGTTCAAAGGAGCCAGAGATGAAGAACATATTGGTAGTGGACGATGAGGAGGACTTAGCTCGGCTGTATGAGAAGGAGCTGAGCGAAGAGGGATACCAGGTGGTGGTGGCCAAAAGTGGGGAGGAAGCCTTAGAGGTGGCTGGAAAACAGGAGGTGAACCTGGTGGTTCTGGACATCAAGCTGTCCAGGGAGAACGGCCTGGAGGTCTTGGATCGTCTCAAAAGAGAGGACAACCACCTCCCGGTGATTCTCAACTCCGCCTATTCCACCTACAAGGGCGATTTCTCTTCTTGGCTTGCCGACGCTTACGTGGTAAAATCTCCGGACCTTGACGAGCTCAAAGGCCGCATTCGTGAACTGCTGAAAATGTGAAAGGTCCAGATTGAGGTCTGAAAGCTCACCGAAGCTCTTTTGTCTAAAATCTGTTTGATTGTCAGCCGATATCATTATCTGGGGAGCCTGCCCTGTCAGAAACTGTCAGAAGCAGCAGGGAGGGTAACCTCATGTTTGGACGCCTTCAACTTTCTGGCCTCGAAGCAGCGCTGAGGGAGGTGCGAATGACAGAGGAGATAGACATACTCGTAGTCGATGACGAGAGCTTGATGCGCAACCTCATCTACAAGATTTTGGGTGAGCAGAACTACAACGTGAAGCTTGCGGCCTCAGTGAAGGAGGCATTAGAGGCTTTATCTCAAAAGGAGTTCCAGCTGGTCATCTCGGATATAAAGATGCCAGAGAGAAATGGGCTTGAGCTTCTGCAAAGGGTTAAGCAAGATTATCCCCGGACCGGGGTGGTAATGATGACCGGTTACGCAGATACTTACAGCGCGAGAGAAGTCCTGCTCTCCGGCGCAGAAGAATACATTACCAAACCGTTCAAGAGCAGGGAGCTCAGCTCCGCGGTGGAGAAGGCCTACTGGCGGGTTCTGTCACACCTCCAAGAGAGGGATGATAGGTCGGTTGAGGCAGAGACAGACTCGGTGATATAGTTTCGACTTATGCTGTAACCATCGTTTTTTTGTTTGCCGGGGCTAGCGCTCGCATTCTGCGAGGCCGTAAGTTTGAAAGATCCCTTAACCTTGGCTGGAGCTTGGGCACCTCCCTTCAGAGGCTAAAGGTTTCGAATTGGATGTCGATTATTTTTCTGGAGGAGACCGGGTGAAGGAAAAGATCAAAACCCTCATCGAGATTGTCAGTGAGGAGGTCAAGGAATTCCACCAGTTCCTGGGTTTTCTCACCCATCAGGCAGAAGTCTTAACCGCCGGCGATCTTGACTCCTTCGAGAGATCTGTTGCCCTGCAGGAAGAGGTTTCGCTGAGGCTCGATCTTTTAGAGAAGAGACGGCAGCAGGTCACCTCCTCTCTGGCGGAGAAGCTGAAACTCGACCATCCGGAAGGTGGGCCGGCAAAGGTTGCTCAGCTGGTGGAGGTCTCCCAATCGACGAAGTTGAGAGAGCTGTATGAGACGCTCATAGGTCTGTGCTCAAAGATTGAACAGGCGCGGGCGGCCAACGAGCTGCTCATCCAGGAGTCGGTGGGACTGCTCCAGAGCAGTTCGTCTTCATCTCGGTATGCCAGCTCTGCAGACGCCGAGAGGTTCGGACAACCTAAGCCGGTGTACGAGGTTGCGGGCATGATGAATTAATCCTGAAAGTGCAGATTTCTTTAGAGTAACTGCGGCGTGCGGGGCCGCTGTCCTTATAACGAGTCGAACAACCAGGGAGGGAACGAATGCTAATACTTACAAGGAAGGTGGGAGAGAGCATCGCCATCGGCGATGAGATCACCATAAAAGTATTAGGAATCCAGGGAAGACAGGTTCGTTTAGGGGTGGTGGCCCCCACTTATGTTCCGGTTCACCGCGAAGAGATCTACAAGAAGATACAGGAGGAGAACAAAAGGGCCGGCAACGGCAAGGAGATCGATTTCGAGGCCGCTCAGAGACTGCTGAATAAGAAGAAAAGGTCGGGGGAATAGAGCACTCTCCCCCAAGCACATTCACACAAATCTAAGCCTGTTTTAATCGTAATAGGGGGCAATTGCGGGCATCTACGATGGCTACATGGGGCAAAGTCCATCAGGTCGTCACGCCTCGCTTCGGGAGAATCGAATTTACGGAGGAAGAGATTCTCACCGCTACAGTTGGCCTTTTCGCCTTTGAGGATCTCAAGCAGTTCCTCCTGCTCTCCTTCCCGGGAATGGAACCGTTTGAGTGTTTACAGTCGATAGAGAAGCCGGAGGTTGTCTTCGCCCTTCTTGACCCGCGAGTTTTCCTGCCCGAATACAGAGCCCAGATAGAGCAGGAGGTGGTCAACGAGCTTCAGATAGAAAACCTCGAGAAGGTCAGGCAACTAGTGATAGTTACTATCCCTTCCGGGAAACCCGACAAGATGACCGCTAACCTCCTGGCCCCAATAGTCATAAATCTCGAGAGCCGCAAGCTGAAACAGGTGGTGCTTACCGCCCCCGAATATCATACCCGACATTCCATACTTGAAATCCTGGAAAAAGGTCTCAAGACAGATACTGGCGGGTAGGGAGTGGTTAGTGGTCAGTCGTGAGTAGTGAATGATCGACGTTGAATTAAGTTAGCCAGGTGGCATTCCGAGTTTTCGCTGACAGTGCGTAGGGGTCGGAATTTATCCGACCCCAGTTATCGCGGGTCCATACGGATCCGAACGGAGATGAATTCCCCGCACTACGGCGTGACTTTATTTGACGGTCCCGAGCTAAGAAGGGAATATAGTTCCCCGTTCGAAATGTTTCACGTGAAACACCTCTATAAGCTGGTTCAAAGTAATAGCTTATCTGTCCCGAAAAGCAGTTAAGAGCCCTCTTTATCCACTTTTGTTGTTGGGCATCAACTGAGTGGTCGGTCTATCAAACAAGAGCCGGTTCCAACAGTCCGCGGAGACATCCTCAGACTTCTCTTCAGTCCGTAGGGGTCGGAATTTATCCGACCCGGGTTGTTGCGGAGATGAATTCACCGCACTACCGTATGAGTTCATTTCATGGTTCTGAGTTGAGAAGGGAAAATAGTCTCCATTTGAAATGTTTCACGTGAAACATCGCTGTAATTTCATCCGAAACAGTGGGTTAGCGTGAAGCTATCCCCGGTTCTAGAGGGCTGCTCAAAAGTTCCAGCCGCAAAACTCACCATCTACCGCAGATGAGAGTCCCCCGTTAACAAACAATGGATTGAAGATTAAATAGACAGCTTGGGCTGGTAATAGCTGTCCTTCTTCAGACCGTATTCTGCAAGCTTGTTCCGAAGGGTGCGAGTGGATATTCCCAACACCCTGGCAGTTCTGGACCGGTTCCCCCGATAAGCCTCAAGGGTTTTAAGAATCAAGAGCTTTTCTATCTCCATTAGAGATTGTCCCGGCTTAACCGTCTCCTCGCCGCCCTCCGCTCTGAAAGTGACCAGCTCGGGCGGAAAATCCTCCAGCTCCAGAAGCTCCTTCTCCTCCTTGGAGAGAACCACCGCCCTCTCGACGAAGTTCTCAAGCTCCCTGACATTCCCGGGCCAGTGATAGGAGTAAAAAGCCTCCAGGACAGTCTCCGAGACGCCAGCGATCTTCTTGTCGTTCTTCGAGGAGTATTTCTCCAGAAAGTGATTTACCAGCAGGGGAATATCTGCCTTTCTCTCTCTCAGGGGGGGTAGGTGTATACGGACGACATTCAAACGATAATACAGATCCTCCCGGAAGCTCCCCCTTTTTATGGATCGCCGGAGGTCCCTGTTGGTGGTGGCAATCACCCTGACATCAGTCGGAATGGTCTCCCCGGAGCCGAGCCGCTGGAACTCCTCCTCCTGCAGGACCCGGAGTAGCTTCGCCTGAACCCCGGAGGACATCTCGCTTATCTCGTCTAAAAGCAGGGTGCCGAAGTTAGCCTCCTCGAAGCGACCGGTTTTGTTTGAGACGGCGCCGGTGAAGGCTCCCTTGATGTGCCCGAAAAGCTCGCTCTCTATCAGAGTCTCCGGCAAGGCGGGGCAGTTCACCTTGACAAAGGGGGCCTCCTTGCGGTCGCTGTGGTAGTGTAAGGCTCTGGCTATCAACTCCTTGCCGGTGCCGGAGCCTCCGGTGATGAGGACTGTGGATTTGGTCGGGGCCACGGTTGTGACCAGCTCGAAGATCTCCTGCATCTTTGGAGTCTTGCCGATCACGTTGCGGAAGCTGTACCTGTCCACCAGTTCAGATTTAAGCCTACGGTTTTCCAGCAACAGAGAGTGATAGTCCCAGGCCCTCTTGACGACCACCTCGATGGCGTCGGCGGAGAAGGGCTTGGTGAGGTAGTCGAAAGCCCCCAACTTCATTGCCTCCACGGCATTTTCGATGGTACCGTAGGCGGTCATCATTATGACCTTACAGTCGGGGAGCTGACGGCTGGCCTCCACCAGAATCTCCATCCCCCCAACCTCCGCCATCTTGATGTCGGTCAGAATCAGATCGTAACTTCCATTCCGGATGTAACTTAGCCCCTCCGGGCCGGAGCCGACACTCTCCACTTCATACTTGGCGCGTCGCAGGGTCTCCTCTAAGAATTCCCGCATCAGGGAGTCGTCCTCAATAACCAGTATTCTGAGATCCTTCAACATCTCCTCGACCTCGAATTCCGCTGGAGAGAGATAACCTTACCTACAAAGTTTCACGTTTGGGGAACCTGACGACGAATTTGGAGCCGCGCTGAGGCTGGCTCTCTACCTCTATATCCCCGTCGTGGACCTCGATAATCTTTTTCACCATGGCCAGCCCCAACCCGGTGCCGCTCTCCCTGGTGGAGAAGAAGGGGGTGAAGATCCTGTCCCTCATCTCGGGAGGTATTCCCACCCCGGAGTCACGCACCTCCAGCTCGATGAACTCCTTCTCCCCCTTTTTTTGATCGGCGGTGAGCTCACTGGCTCTCTCAGGGGCGGTCCTGACGTTCACCTCAATCGATCCTGCCTCCGGGATGGCTTGGGCGGCATTGGTGAGCAAGTTGAGCAGGAGCCGCTTAAAGAGTTCGGGGTCGAAACCGGTCACCAAGGGGGTGTCACCATATCCCCTGCGGATGGTGACCCCGGATTTCCTGGTTTTCAGGCCGGCCTCGAAGGCTCCGACGGTCTCCTCCACGAACTTCACGAAGTCGGTCTTGCGGGGATTGACCCTTATGCGCTTGGTGAAATCCAGAAGTTCCGCTACAGTTTCGTTCAGATGGTCAACCCCCTGGATGATCTTTTCAACCAATCTTCTTCGGGGGTCAGCCTCGGGGAGGTCCCGCTCCAAAAGGGCGGCAAAGCCTGCAATCCCACCGAGGGGATTGCGCACCTCGTGGGCGATCGTGGCGGCCATCTCTCCCACGGCCGCCAGAGCCGATACCTGCTCTACCTCCTCCTCCAGGCGCTTTATCTTCGATATGTCGGAGAAGACCTCCACCGCCCCTATGATGTTTCCCTCTGAATCCCTCAGAAGGGAGGTCGAAAAAGAGGTCGGCAGAGGATCTCCAGCGGCGGTGTAGATCAGCTTCTCTTCGTTACTGCAGATCGTTTCTAAGGACAGAGCAGATAAGCAGTTAGGTTTGTCTTCGGTGCTTTTCATCACCTCGTTGTAGTGCTTACCTACGACTTCCTCTGCTTTGTGCCCGGTTATCTCTTCGGCAGGATGATTGAACAGAGTGATCTTGCCGGTCAAATCTATGACGATCATCCCGCTGTTGATGCTCTCCAAGATGTTGTTGAGGTAGCTGGAGATCCGGTCCTTTTCCGCCAGGCTCTGGCGCAATTCCCTGTTAGTCGCCTCCAGTCTCAGATTGAGATACTCGAATTTCTCCTGCAGGTCCTTGTAAGCTTGGTGCAGCTTAGCCGTCACGGTGCTGAAGGAGGCGAAGGAGTTGGCGAAATCGGCAAACTGCTCCTGCGGGACTTCCTTGTTATGGTCCTTTTTCTCTCTACTCATCTAATGCCACCCCCAAGACGTCGAAAAGCCTCGAAGAGGATAAGTGTCCAATCAAAAGAAAAAACCTCCCTGGTCCCGCCCGAGGGGGTTGGAAGTTTTCCGATGAGCTTTGTCCCTTTTCCGATTCCCTGACATCTCCCTCCGTGGTCTTTCCGTATCGAAGAGCTTACCCTGAAAAGAGAAGATGAACCGTGACCGCGAGAAGCGGCCTCTTATTTAGAGAGGTAGAGTAGAAACTTTTATTCCTTAAGGTTACATATCGCGTCTTTAGAAACTCAATCGAACCGCCGCAAGTTGCCAGCTATTTCTTAGGTTCCGAGAGGAGTTGTGCTTTCAATTTGTCGAACTCCCTCTCGGTCAGAAGCCCTCTCTCCTTCAGCTCCCCCAGCTTCTCCAGACGTTTGATAAGTTCCATCTCCTTTGTGGCGAGAGTAACCGCGGTCGGCACTCCCGGTTTGATCTTGTCCTCTCTAACCTCAGGGGGAGTCGTTTTGAGCCTCTCTGTTTCCGCCATATCCTGGTAGCGCTTCAGCTCGGACTCAATAGTCTTTATCCGCTGCTGCAACTCCCCGATTTCCATCTTCAAGCGGTATTCCTTTACGGCTTTGTCGATGGTGGTCTTAAGATCCCCCAGTTTGAACGGCTTGACGACATAATCGTATGCCCCTGAGCGCAGGGCCTCGATGGAGCTCTCCAGGGTGGGATAGCCGGTCATGATTATGGCCAGAATCTTATCGTCGATTTTGCGCAGCTCCTTTAAGGTTTCAAGTCCGTCCATCCCCTCCATCTTCAAATCTATAAGAGCGACCTCGACGTATCTGTGCTTGGCAATCTCTAAGGCGGCCGGACCGCTTTCGGCCACCTCCGCCTGGTATCCCTGTTTGTTGAGAAATTCTGAGAGCAGCTCCCGAACGAAAAGCTCATCATCCACGACTAAGATTTTCCCTGAGGACATCTGTCACTCCACAGCAGGCATGAAAGATCGAGAGCTCAAATCACAAACCCCTTTTCCCTAAGTAGAGAACAATAGCCTGACATAAGATAAGTCCAAAGTGAAAAATATCAAATGATTTTTGAGATTTTTTACTCCCACTCTATGGTGGCAGGGGGTTTAGAACTGATGTCGAAGACGACCCGGTTTACCCCCTGGACCTCATTTATTATCCGGCTGGAGATTCCAGATAAGAGCTCGTGGGGGAGGCGAGCCCAGTCGGCGGTCATGCCGTCGCTGCTGGTGACTGCACGCAGCGCGACCACATTTTCATAGGTCCTCTCGTCTCCCATGACGCCGACACTTTTGGCTGGCAGCAAGACCGCGAAGGCTTGCCAGACCCGGTCGTAGACTCTATTCCTCTTGAGTTCCTGGATGAAGACGGAGTCCACCTGTCGCAATAACCTCAGTTTCTGCTCTGTCACCTCTCCCAGAACTCTGACGGCAAGCCCGGGGCCGGGGAAGGGATGGCGACCCAGGATAGCCTGCGGCAGGCCCAATCTTTTTCCCACCAGACGAACCTCGTCTTTGAAGAGCTCCTTCAAAGGCTCAACCAGCCTCAGAGAAAAACTTTCCGGCAATCCGCCGACGTTGTGGTGCGATTTGATGACCGCCGAAGGTCCCTTAAAGGAGGTGCTCTCAATCAGGTCGGGATAGAGGGTCCCCTGCGCTAGGAACTTGACCCTTCCCAGTTTCTTTGCCTCCCGCTCGAAGACTTCTATGAATGCGTGACCGATGATTCTCCTCTTTTCCTCCGGCTCTGCTACCCCCTTCAATCTCTCCAAGAAGTCTTTGGAGGCATCGACTACCCTGAGATTGAGGCCGGTTTTCCCTCTGAAGGTCTCGATCACCTCCTCTTTTTCCCCGCTTCTCAGAAGACCGTTGTCGATGAAGATGGCGACTAGCTTCTTTCCCACGGCCCGATGTAAGAGCAGGGCACAGACCGAAGAATCGACCCCGCCGGAGAGGGCCAAAATCACTTTCTGGTTGCCGATCTGTTCTTTCAGATCTGATACGGTTCTCCGTACGAATGAAGCCGGAGTCCAGGTTGGACGGCAACCGCATATGTTGTGGACGAAGTTCTCGAGAATCTTTTTCCCATATTCGGTATGTTTGACCTCGGGGTGAAACTGCAAGCCGTAGAAGAGACCATCTTCGCTTTCCACGGCAGCATAATCGATATTCCCGCTTCCGGCGATTGATCTAAACCCCGGGGGCAGTCTGGTGAGGTGGTCTCCGTGGCTCATCCAGACCCGGCTTCTTTTGGGTAAGCTCTCGAAGAGGCGGGAGGAGCTCTTTAGGGTTATCTCTGCCGGACCATACTCCCTCTTTTCGGACTTGGCTACCCTTCCGCCCAGAAGGAGACCGGCAAGCTGTAGACCGTAGCAGATCCCCAAGATGGGTAAGCCGGATTCGAGAATGGCTTTGTCAACTCCGGGGGCATCCGAATCGTGGACCGAGGCCGGTCCCCCAGAGAAGATCAAACCCTTGATCTCGCTGTGGAGCTCAAATCTGTCGTAGGGTAGGATCTCGCAGTAGACCTTCAACTCCCTGACGCCGCGGGCGATGAGCTGGGTGTACTGGGAGCCGAAGTCCAAGATGACGATCTTTTCGCGCGTGGCTTTTCTCATTCCTCACCCTCGGAGGAGACCAGTAGAGTCTCCTTGAGCCACTTTTGGTCGTCCCTCTCCGGATAATCGAGATTGAAATGTAAGCCCCTGGATTCCTCTCTCGTGCGGGCCGATTTGACGATCAGCCTTGCAACCGTGGCGATGTTCCTCAGCTCGATGACATCCCCTCTGACCGGGTTTTTGCGGTAGAAGTCTTCAATATCTCTGGAGAGAATTTCCAGTCGCTCCCTCGCCTTATCCAACCGGTAGTTGGAACGTACAATCCCGACATAATCCCACATGAGTTGGGCGATCTCCTGGCGGTCGTGGGAGACTACCACCCACTCTCTTTGGTCGAAAACCTGGGAGGAGCTCCACTCCGGAACTCTCGGCAGGGACTCGTTTTTGATCTCCTTGAACTTGGCGGTGGAATCCCGCGAGGCGAACTCCGCGAAGGCAACCGCCTCCAGAAGGGAGTTGGAAGCCAAACGGTTGGCGCCGTGCATGCCGGTGGAGGCCACCTCCCCGATGGCCCAGAGACTCTCGATGGAACTTCGGCCGTAAAGGTCGGTTTGAACCCCGCCGCAGATATAATGTGCCGCCGGCACCACCGGAATCCACTCCCCGGTTATGTCGAGGTTCAGCTCCGAACAGCGCTGGTAGATTCTGGGGAATCTCTCTTTTATGAAGTCCGGAGGCAGATGGGTGATGTCTAAGAAAACGCAAGGGTCGCCGCTTTTCTTGAGTTCGGCGTCTATGGCTCGTGCGACCACATCCCGGGAGGCCAGCTCCCTCCGGGGATCATAATGCTGCATAAAGAATTTTCCGTCCACCAGACGCAATTTCCCTCCTTCGCCCCTCACCGCCTCTGAAATCAGAAAGGAGTTTGCCTGCGGGTGATAGAGCATGGTGGGGTGGAACTGCACGAACTCCATATTGGCGATGGCGGCTCCGGCCCGATAGGCCATGGCGATTCCATCTCCGGTGGCAATCTCGGGATTGGTGGTGTGGGAGTAAACCCTGCCAGCACCTCCGGTGGCTAAGAGGGTAATCTTAGAGGTGAAAGTCTTCACCTCCTCGGTGCGGGTGTCGAGAACATAAGCACCCCAGCATCTGATCTTCTCCCCGGCTTTCCGCTTGCCGCCGATCTGATGCTGGGTTAGAAGGTCGATGGCGAGGTGGTTCTCATAGATTCTGATGTTGGGGCGGGCTGCAATCGCCGCCAGCAACCCCTTCTCAATCTCTCGACCGGTGAAGTCGGCGGCGTGAACCACCCGCTTGTGGGAGTGGCCACCCTCTATCCCCAAATCGAAGCGGGATTTGAGACCTTGACGACTGGTGCTGAATTGGACTCCAATATCTTTGAGTCTCTGGATACATCTGGGTCCCGCCTCCACGACTTTTCTGACCACCTCCAGATTGCAGAGCCCGGCCCCGCCCTTGAGAGTGTCCTCGATGTGGGCCTCGAAGGAGTCCTCCTTAGAGCTGACCGCGGCAATCCCACCCTGGGCATAGTTGGTGGTGGTTTCGGTGTCCTCCTTCTTGGTGACAATGTTGACACTGCCATACTCCGCCACATCTAAGGCGTAGCTCAACCCCGCTATCCCGGAGCCGATGATCAGGAAGTCACTCTCGATTTCCATTTTTCATCACCTTTTCGATGGCCTCCCAGAGAGGGGCCTCCCCCTGCAGGAACTCCACCTCCACAGTCACATAATAGACCGGCATCACCGATTTGTCAAAGCCTGAGAACTTCACCGCATCCTTCTCGGTAGTGATTAAGGCGGTGGCGCCCAGTTGTCTCGCCCTGTTGACTAAGTTTCGATGGTCCTTCAAGTCAAAGCGATGGTGATCTGCAAAGACAACGTGCTCTTTAACCTTTAACTCCAACCGGGAGAGAGTAGTTCCAAAGGAGAGAGGATTGCCGATTCCCGAAAAGGCCAAAAGATCCGCAGCATTGACCTTCTCCATCGGAATTGGGCTGTTATCAGCGAGTTTTCTAATACCCGAGAATCTATAGGCGGTGACGGAGATAACCGCGATGGGGTTCAGCTTCTTCAGCTCCTTTATGGTCGGGTCCAGACTGCCGACACCGAGAGTATCATTCAAAGCTACTATGTCTGCAAATCTGAGAGAGGCTTTGCGCTCTCTGTTCAACTGCAGTCTTCCTCCGAAGGGAGAAGCGCTGTCCAAAACGACGAGGTTTAGGTCTCGGTTTAGCTGGTGGTGTTGGAACCCGTCGTCCAGTATGACAACATCGGGGTTGAATTTAGAGATTATCTCCTCTCCGCAACGGTAACGATCCTTGCTCACCCCAATGATTAATTGGGGCAATCTCTTGGACAGGAGAAAGGGCTCGTCCCCGACCTGTTGCCAGTTCAGATCTGAATCCTCCCCCTTGAAAATGACTTGGTCCTTGATGGTTCTGCGATACCCTCTGGTGAGAACTGCAACTTTATGACCCCTCTTAATCAACCCCTCTGCCAGATATGTCACCAGGGGGGTCTTTCCGGTGCCTCCGGCGACGATGTTCCCCACGGAGATCACCTTGACATCAAGTCTTTTGGACTTCAAGATATTCTTGAGATAGAGAGAACGTCTCACTCCGCCCCAAGAGGTGTAAAGGAAGTTTAAGCCTCCCAAAATTGAGGAGAGAGGATAGAAAAGGAGATCTCTGTAACCGCTTCTGTATTTCAGCATTCTTTTTGTGAACCGCAAGGGCTTCACCCAACGGCTAACGATTCGGGCCAGCGCTCAGCTTAGCTTTCAGGATTTCGACTATCTTCGAGCAGGTGCCGGAGTTCTCCTCAATCACTCTCTGAGCGGAGAGCCCCATACCTCGTCGTTTATCCTCGTCGCTCAAAAGCTCCACCAGGCTATCCGCCAGCTCAGCACCGTTTTTGACCTCCAGAGCACCTCCGGATTTCAAAAGCAGATCTCTGGAGTCGGCGGCGTTTTCCATATAGGGCCCGAACAGCACCGGCACCGCAAAGGCCGCCGGCTCCAAGGGGTCGTGTCCTCCAACCGGCACCAAGCTCCCACCGACAAAGGCCACTTTTGCCAGAGAATAGAATGTCAAAAGCTCCCCCATAGTATCTAAGAGAATGACCTCCAAGGAGTTATTCTCTTTGACCTTTTCCAGATGACGACGGCGAAGAAAATGCCAGCTTCCCTCCTTCAACAACGACTCCACCTCCTTCAATCTCGAGAGGTGTCTCGGGGCCAAAATCAGGAGCGTGTTCTGGAAGCGAGCCCTTGTGGTCTCAAAGGCATTCAGAATGAGCTTTTCTTCCCCACGCCTGGTAGAGCCGGCAACGACGATTTGCCACCGGGAAAGCAATTCGGACAGACCATCTCTTCTATCCCCGTCAACTAATCTCTCCTTTAAGGAGAGGTAATCGAACTTGGTGTTGCCGAGAACCATCACTCTTTCGGGCGGCGCACCGATTTTCAGGATCCGCTCGCGGTCGGTTTCGGTCTGCATAAAAAAGGAATCGACCCCGGAGAGAACCGAGGCGAAAAGGAACCTGAATTTCCTATACTTGGGAAAAGATTTAGCGGAAATCCGTCCGTTGATCAGAAAGACCCTGATGCTGAGTTTTCTGGCCACAACCAAGAGATTCGGCCAAAGCTCGGTCTCCACGATGATCAAAGCCTCCGGATTCAGAGTTCGCAGCGCCCTTTTCACGCACCAATAAAGGTCGATGGGGAGGTAGGTGAAGAAATCGGCATCTGGGATTAACCTTTTCGCTTGAGCCTTACCGGTCTTAGTGGTGGTGGAAATCATGATCTTGTGACCGGGGAACTCTGATCTGAAGTGGGGCAGAAAAGCGGCCAGAACCTTGACCTCTCCCACGGAGGCGGCGTGAAACCAGACTCTCGGCCTATCACCCAAAGAGCTTAGAGCATCTTTATCGTGAAAGCCCAAACGTTCCTTGAGGGAATGACCTCGCACGACTGCCAAATACAACAATACCGGTGAGGAAATCAAAGTGGCGAGGAGAAAGATGAGATTGTATATCACCAGCATGGTTTGTTTCTAGCCTCTGAGGGAGTTTTGGGCTTCTTTTTCATTCTGGTCGAGGTGCTCTTTGACTCTTTGACACAGGGAGTTGATTTCGAACTCCTCGAACTTCTCCGGTAGGTGTAGGGGCTTCCCGATCGAGATAACTACCTTAGACAACGGCTTCGGAATGATGAAATTATCCCAACTCTTGAGTTTCCAGCATGGTGTTGCAGACACCGCCACCGGAACTACCGGCAGATTGGCTCGGGAGGCGATAACGACCGTCCCCGGCTGAACTTTATGTTTGGGCCCTTTAGGCCCGTCCGGAGTTATGCCGGCATCGAATCCTCTCTTGCCCACCTGGGACATCTCAAATAAGGCTTTGGAGCCTCCGCGAGTGCTTGAACCTCTCAGCGGATGAAAACCGAGCCTCTTGACGGTGCGAGCGATGAACTCCCCATCCCGATGCTCGCTTATCATGATGTGAATGCCCTGTTTACGGTAGAAATATGCCAGCGGCAGGATGTTCTTGTGCCAGGAGGCATAGAGAACCTTGCCCCCCCGATCTCTTATCTCCCTGAGGCTCTCATTTCCGACCCAGGTGATTCGCCAGGTCTTTCCGAAAGCCAAAAGCAAAACTGGACCCAGAAAAGAGACCAGCCATAGGAGCAATCTATCTTTGATTCCGAAATCCTGTTTCCTCACCT